>ERZ1090879.1000-NODE-1001-length-16108-cov-22.439357_pt1 | contig 16108 bp, 12 predicted proteins | sample MGYA00478472_ERZ1090879 | MGnify/ENA primary metagenome ERZ1090879 (study PRJEB33644, sample SAMEA5815723) | chicken gut metagenome | biome: Chicken; feature: Gastrointestinal Tract; material: Caecum | place: Ireland | collected 2019-01-01 | study: A study of...
GGAGGGAGAACAGGGGGAGAAAACCAAGAAAAAATAAGGTTTTCCACAAACTTATCCACAGTGTGGAGAAAGTGCGGCGGGAAAATCCACAAACGGTTGAAAAGCGAAAAAATTTGTGTTATAATGGCAATATGGCAGAAAAAACACCCGATTTTGAGCGCATTTACGCGCTTTTTGAAAAGAACCGCGCAGCCTTTGAGCGCTTTTACGAGCTCCTTTTGCAGTACAACGAACGGTACAATCTCACCGCCATCACGCAAAAAGAGGAAGTTATCCACAAACATTTTCTCGATTCTCTCGCCGGGGAGCATCTTTTTCCGCATGGAACGGCGGCTGTGGAAATCGGATCGGGGGCCGGGTTTCCCTCTCTCCCGCTCAAGATCGTCCGCCCCGATCTCTCGCTCACGCTCATCGAGAGCACGGGAAAAAAATGCGAATTTCTCCGCGCCGCCGTGCGCGAACTCGGGCTGGACGGCGTGACCGTTTTAAATACCCGCGCCGAAGACGCCGGAAAGGGTCCTCTGCGCGAAAAGTTCGACGCTGCCTTTGCGCGCGCCGTCGCGCCGCTCGCCTCTTTGGCGGAGTACTGCATGCCGCTCGTCAGGGTGGGCGGGCAGTTCATCGCCTATAAGGGCGCGGCAGACGAGCTTGCGGACGGAAGGAAAGCGATCGCAACGCTCGGCGGGGGAGAGGCGGAGCGCGTCTGTTACGAACTCCCCGCGGATTACGGCGCCCGCTCGCTCATCGTCGTCGGAAAGATCAGACCGACGCCTCTGAAATATCCGCGCGGGCAGGGGAAGGAACGCAGCGCGCCCATCGCGTGAGCGGACGGGCAACGGGAGAGGATGATTTGAAGATCTGTGCGATCACGGGGCACCGCGAACTGCCGGTGCGTTACAACGTCAATGCGGTCTACGACGCGCTCGAAGAGCTCATCCGCGGCGGCTGCACGCATTTCCGCTGCGGCATGGCGCGCGGGTTCGATCTCGCCGCGCTCGGGTGTCTTGTCGACCTGCGGAAAAAAAACCCTTTCACGATCGAGGCGTGCATCCCGTATGCTGGGCACGACAGGGGATTTTCGCCCGAGGAGCGGGCGCGCTTCCGTTCCCTTCTGGCGTGGTGCGATAAAGAGACCGTGCTCTTTTCCGCCTATACGCGCGGATGTTTTCTCGCGCGCGACCGCTACATGGTGGACGGCGCGGACGTGCTCTTTGCCTATTGCGTCAGAGAGAGCGGCGGCGCCGCCTATACGGTGAAGTACGCCGAAAAAAAGGGCGTTCCCGTCATCTTTGTAGAACTATGATGTTTCCGCCGCGCCTGCGGCGAATTTTTTTACAAAAAACGAGCTGTTTCCCGCAAGAGGGGCATATTCCGCGCGCCGAACGCGCATATACTCCTATTGTGCGAAGGCGGAGCCCTTCTCCGCGCTTCGGAAAGAGGAAACAATATGGCATACGAAAAACGCATCTGCGTGCTCAGACAGATCAAGAAGGGATTTTCGGCGGACGGCACGCCGCTCACGGGAGTGGTGTACGCCGAGCGGCTCGGAAACGAGCTCACCGTCACGCCGCGCATCGCGGGGCTTTCGCCCGTGCGGGAGGGGAGGTACGTCCTCTTTCTTTGGGCGGAAGGCAGAACGTTCTGCCTCGAACTCCGCGGCAACGCCGCGATCACCGTGGCGGACGCGCCCTCCGTCAGGGGCGGGTTCGCGGCGCTTTTGTGTTTCGTGCGCGGGGAACCTACGCCAGTCGCCTTCGGAACGTGCGGCGCCGCGCCCGCGCGGTATACGGCGCTGCTCGAAGAGGAGAGCCCCAAAAAGAGGAAGATCCCCGCGGTTCCCATGCCGCCCAACGAACTGCCCCTGCCGGTGGCGCCCAACGTTCCGCATGCGCCCGCGCCGCCTCTGCCCGATCCCGTTCCGGAGGAAGTCCCCCCGCGAGAGGAGCGCGCCGCCGCGCGCTATCACGACGAAGCCATTGCCGAGACCGACTATTTCCGTACTGCGGGCGATGGAAATGAAAAAACTCCTCCTCCGCCGCGGGAGGAGAAGGGTGCGGCGGCTCCCGCTGATGCGGGCGATCTACTCGCGCGCCCGCGCGGCTCGCTTACATATTACTACGAAGTAAAGGAAAAGCTCGACGCCGCGTTCGGGAAATACCCGCGCGACAACAGCCTGCTCGCCGCGTTTCCGCGCTCGGAGTGGGTAAAAACGGAGGGCGCGCTGCTCGGCGTCGTGTATCAGGGCGGCGTGCCGCGCTATCTGTGCGTCGCGGCGGCGGGCAGGTCGGACGGCGCTCCGCCGCAGGCGATGAAGGAGCACGCCGTATTCGTCCCCAAAGACGCCTTTTCGGAGACGGAGGGATTCTGGGTGGTCTTTCAGGACGCGGATACGGGCGAATATGTGGAAACAAAGAGCGGCTGAGCCGCTCTTTTTTCTTTGCCTTGCCGCACGCCGCACGATTCTGCGGCGTGCGGCAAGGCAAAAATTTATCGCAGCAATGCAAAATTTTTATGGACGCGCCGCGTTTTTCCGCGGTTTTTTTCTTTGACATCTTGCAGAAAGCATGATATACTGTATAAGCCCCGAATTTCGGGATACGAACGCAAAAATATATACCCGCGCGCCGCATCCGGAAGGGGGCGCGTTCCGGAAGAAAGGGCTCCCCCTTCCCCTGCGGAAGAGGCTCAAAAAAGAATTTATTTTCTCAGGAGGAAAATATATGGCTTATCCCACCAAGAACAAGAAGGTCATCAAGTTCGTGGAAGAGACCGCCGAACTCACCTGTCCCGACAATATCGTCTGGATCGACGGCAGCGAAAAGCAGCTTGCGGCGCTCCGCGCAGAGGCTTGCAAGACGGGCGAAATGATCGAACTCAACCAGGAAAAACTCCCCGGGTGCTACTATCACCGCACCGCGGAGAACGACGTCGCCCGCGTCGAGGCGCGCACCTTCATCTGCTGCAGAGAGAAGGAGAACGCAGGTCCCACCAACTACTGGATGGATCCCAAAGAGGCGTACAAGATGTGCTACGATATCGCCCGCGGCAAGATGAAGGGTCGCACGATGTACGTCATCCCCTATTCGATGGGCGTCGTCGGTTCGCCCTTCTCCAAGATCGGCATCGAGCTCACCGATTCCATCTACGTCGTTCTCAACATGGCGATCATGACGCGCGTCGGGCTTGACTGCTACGACGTTCTCGGCGAGAACGGCGACTTCATCAAGGGTCTGCACTGCAAGTGCGACGTCGATCCCGAAAAGCGCTATATCATGCACTTCCCCGAGGACGATACCATCATCTCCGTCAACTCCGCTTACGGCGGCAACGTGCTCCTCGGCAAAAAGTGCTTTGCGCTGCGCATCGCGTCCTTCCTCGGCAAGAACGAGGGCTGGATGGCGGAGCACATGCTCATCCTCGGCGTGACCTATCCCGACGGCACCAAAAAGTACCTCGCGGCGGCGTTCCCGTCCGCTTGCGGCAAGACCAACCTCGCCATGCTTATCCCGCCCAAGCACTACCTCGAGCAGGGCTACAAGGTGGAGTGCGTCGGCGACGACATCGCATGGATCCGCGTCGGCAAAGACGGCAGGCTCTGGGCGGTCAATCCCGAGAACGGCTTCTTCGGCGTTGCGCCCGGCACCAACGAAAAGAGCAACCCCAACGCGCTCGCCGCGACCAAAAAGAACACCATCTTCACGAACGTCGCCATCAATCCCGCCGATAACACGGTGTGGTGGGAGGGGCTCACCAAACCCGCGCCCGAGCACCTCATCGACTGGCTGGGCAACGACTGGACGCCCGAAAGCGGCGTAAAGGCGGCGCACCCCAACTCCCGTTTCACGGCGCCCGCGGTCAACTGCCCCTGCCTTTCGGAGGCGTTCAACTCCAAGGAAGGCGTCCCGCTCGACGCGATCGTGTTCGGCGGCCGCCGCGCGACCACCACGCCCCTCGTCTATCAGTCCCGCGACTGGGATCACGGCGTGTTCGTCGGCTCCATCATGTCTTCCGAGACGACGGCAGCCGCAACGGGCGCGACGGGCGTCCTGCGCCACGACCCCATGGCAATGAAGCCCTTCTGCGGCTATCACATGGGCGATTACTTCCGGCACTGGGTGGATATGGGCAAAAAGGTCAAGAACCCGCCCAAGATCTTCAACGTCAACTGGTTCCGTCAGGATCAGAACGGCGAATTCCTCTGGCCCGGCTTCGGCGACAACATGCGCGTTCTCGACTGGATCCTGAAGCGCTGCGCCGGCACCGTGGACGCCGAGGAGACCGCCATCGGCTACGTTCCTTACGCGAAGGATATCGATCTCGAAGGGCTGGATTACTCCCGCGAGACGCTCGAGAGCATCCTCTGCGTCGATAAGGCGCGCTGGTCGTCCGAGGCGGACGAGATCGCCGAGTTCTACAAGCAGTTCGGCGATAAGCTCCCCAAGGAACTCTCCGAGAACCTCAAAACGCTCAAGGAAAACTGCAGCAAATAAACAGCATGCGCAAGGAGCCGTCCCTTCGGGCGGCTCCTTTGTCGTAGAGAAGAAATGTTTCAAACAAAAATTTTTTGAAAGATTTTTTCATTTCTATGGACAGTTTCCCCGGGCGGTGCTATAATGATGGTGTACGAAGTTGCAGGGGAGGAAAGGTATGGACGTCAACTTGCTCACCATCATCGTGATGTTCGCCGTCGTGCTCGCGTTTGCTTACGCGGCGATCAACTTTCACCTCGTAAAGCGGCTCAGAGAGGGGAACGGGAAGATGCAGGAGATCGCCTCCGCCATCCGCGAGGGGGCGAACGCGTTCCTCCTGTACGAATACCGCGTTGCCGCGGGCATTGCGGCGGGCGTCGCCGTGCTTCTGGCACTCTTTATCGCGTGGGAGGCGGGGATCGCCTTTCTTCTGGGCGCGGTCATGTCGAGCGCGGCGGGCTACATCGGCATGAAGATCGCAACGTATGCGAACGTGCGCGTCACGCAAACCGCCGATGAAACGCGCGACGTCGGCAAAACGCTCAAAGTCGCCTTCCGCGGCGGTTCCGTCATGGGGCTGTGCGTGGCGGGATTCGCGCTCTTCGGCGCGCTCGTCGTCTATCTCTGCTTCGGCTGGGCGGGCGGCATGCTCTCCCTGGATGGCGGCGAGGTCGTCACGCACGTCAACCCCGTCACAAAGCAGAGCTATAACCTCTCCATCATCCTCTCGGGGTACGCGCTGGGGTGCAGCGTCATCGCCATGTTCAACCGCGTGGGCGGCGGCATCTACACCAAGGCGGCGGATATGGGCGCCGATCTCGTCGGCAAAACGGAGGCGCACATCCCCGAAGACGACCCGCGCAATCCTGCCGTCATTGCCGATAACGTCGGCGACAACGTCGGCGACGTCGCCGGGCTGGGCGCAGACCTTCTCGAAAGTTACGTCGGCGCGATCATGGCGACCGTCATCCTCGCGCTCGAAGTGTTCGTGCATACGGCGGGGTTCACGTCGGAGAGCCTGCTGCAAAAGCTCATGCTCTTCCCGCTCGTGTTCGCGGGCGTGGGGCTCATCGCCTGCGTCGTCGGGATCGCCTTCCCGCTCTTGCGCAGAAGGCTGAAAGATCCGCATCTGGAGCTCAACCTCGCCACGTGGATCGCCGCGGGCGTCACGCTCGCCGGCGGGTGCGCGCTGAGCGTTCTGCTCTTTCAGGGGGAGGACGCCGCGCAGCTCACGGCGGCAAAACAAAACCTCGGGGCGATCACGCCGTGGGTGGCGTGCGCCGTCGGCGTTGTGGCGGGCATCCTCATCGGAATGCTCTCCGAATATTACACGAGCGACCGCTGCAAACCCACGCGCGGCATCGCCGAGGCGAGCAGGGGCGGACCCGCGCTCACCGTCACGAAGGGCATGGCGACGGGCATGATCTCGTGCATGCTGCCCGTCCTGTGCCTCGTCGCGGCGATCTTTATCTGCTATGCCATCGGCGGCATGTACGGCGTGGGCTGCGGCGCCGTGGGCATGCTCTCCTTCGTCGCCGCGACCGTCTCCGTCGATACATACGGTCCCATCAGCGACAACGCGGGCGGCATCGCCGAGATGAGCGGGCTGGATCCCGCCGTGCGCGACATCACCGATACGCTCGACAGCGTGGGCAACACCACCGCCGCCATCGGCAAGGGCTTCGCCATCGGTTCGGCGGCGCTTGCCACCATGTCCATGATGAGCAGTTACCTCTACGCGGCGGCGGAGGGCGCCATGACCGAGCTCGTGCTCAACGTGGTGCGCGGCGACGTGCTCGTCGGCGCCATCCTGGGCGCGGCGCTGCCCTTCCTCTTCAGCGGCATGCTCATCAATGCCGTGTCCGCATCTGCGGAAAAGATGGTGGACGAGGTGCGCCGTCAGTTCCGCGAGATCCCGGGGATTCTCGAGGGGAGCGGCAAGCCCGACCATAAAAAGTGCATCACCATTGCGTCGCAGGGGGCGCTCCGCGGCATGATCGCGCCCGCGCTTATCGCCGTGCTCGTTCCCGTCGTATGCGGATTCCTGTTCGGCGCGGGGCTGGTGGGCGGGCTCCTCGTCGGCGCGACGCTCACCGCCATCATGCTCGCCATCTACGCGGGCAACGCGGGCGGCGCGTGGGACAACGCCAAAAAATACGTCGAAAAAGGCGGGCTCGAAGGGCAGGGCAAGGGCTCTCCCGCGCACGACGCCGCCGTCGTCGGCGATACCGTGGGCGACCCGCTCAAAGATACGGTGGGACCGTCGCTGAATATTCTCATCAAGATCATGAGCACCGTTTCGCTCGTCTGCGTCGTCGTGTTTCAGAATTTCAACCTCCTTGCGGCGATCCCCGGCGCGGAGGGGCTGTTCGGCGGCTGATAAACAAAGGAGTTTTTTATGCAGGAAGATGAACTTATCGCACACTGTTTTGCGTTTTTAACGGAACGCGGATTTGTATTCGAGCGCGATTACAGCAAGGGAACGGATTCCACCTGTACGCAGATCTACCGTTTCAGAAAGGACGCGGCGAACTGGCTGGAGTTCCGCGTTTTGAGCGCGTGGGAGCGGAGCACGGTCGCGTGCGTGCGCGGGGAAAAGAAATTTCCCTCCCTCGCCGTCCGCTATGCGGGGTTCATCCGCCGCTGGAAGCTCAGGCGGCTCTTTTCCGCGGAGCGGAAGGACGTGTGGCGCCTGACCGCGGATATCTGCCGCGAGGAGATCTCCCGTACGGGAAAACTGTTCGGGATAGAGCTGTAAAATAAAGAGGGGCGCGCCCGCATCGATGCGGGCGCGCTCTTTTACGTCATGGCTTTCCGGTATCTTGCGGGCGTCGTCCCCGTTATGCTGCGGAACTGGCGGATAAAGTGCTCCACGCTCATGTATCCGCACCGTTCGGCGATGCGCTCCACGCTGTCCGAGGAGGATACGAGCAGTTCCTCCGCCGTCTGCACGCGCGCGCGGATGACGTCGGTGAGGAAGGTCGTGTCGAAATATTTCTTGTACATCGTGTGGAAGTATCCGCAGCATATTCCCAGCCGCTTTGCCGCGGCGCCCGCCGTCCACTGCGCCGCCGCGTTGCGGAACACCTCCTCGCGCAGGGCGAGGAACCCGCCGAAGAGGGGGTCGCGGCTCTCCGTGCCCGAGGAGAGCATCTCCAGGAGCGCGGCGGTCAGCGAGTGCAGAACGGCTTTCGCATTTTTCCCGTTCGAGAAAAATTCGTCGAGGATCAGGCGGAACAGGCGGTAAAAGCGGTCTGCTCCCTGCAGGGGGATGGGTTTCCCGAACGGAAGCCCTTCGAACATGAGGGGCGAGGGGGAGGAAATATGCATCCAGCAGTCGGTGTATGCGCCCCCCGCGGCGCGGTAGCTGTGGCGCTGACCCGGCCGGAACAGCACGGCAACGTCGGCGGGCGTGCCGGAAAAGCCGTCCTCCGTCTCAAAGAGCGCGGGCGTCTTTACAAGCAGCAGAAGGTATACGGGGTGCCCCTTTTCCCGCAGCACGCAAAAATTTTCGTCGTGCGTCGTCTCTCCCATTCTCGTTATCTCGATCACGGCAATATCCTCCCTCACAATTTATCAATTTTATGTTATCATACACCATTGCGCGCCGCGTGTCAAGGGGGTAAAATATCTGCGTTGTGCGGGAGGGGACAGGGTGATCCGGTCGGTTGCAACGGTGCTGTTTTTTGCGGCGTCGTCTCTGGGCGATAAATTCATATCGGCAAAACTCAAATGTACCGCCGCGGAATTTTCCTTTCTCGTGGCGCTCTCCACGGCGTTTTTCCTTGCGCTGCTTCTGCCGTTCATCGGGTGGGAGTTCAGCTTTTCGGGGGGTACGGCGCTCGCCGTCGGCGGGCTCACCGTGCTCAAACTCGCCGAATTCTATACCGGCGCCGTGCTCCTCAAACAGGTCTCCGCCTACGAACTCAAAGCGTGGCTGAGCCTGAACGTCGTCTTTTCCTTCCTCGTCGATCTCATGCTCGGGGAGGCATCGTATTTTGCGGCGTTTGCGCTCTGTTCCGTCGTGCTCGCGGTCGGGATCGTCCTCATCGCCATGGACGAAGGAAAAAAACGGGGCGTCTCCGTCGCCGCGCTCTGCCTCATCTATATCGCGTCGAAGTTTGCCTACGGGTTTCAGATGAGCGCCCTGCCCGCAGAGACCTCTTCGCTCTCCGCGCTCATCGCCGTCATGCTCCTTGTGGCGGCGGTGCAGCTCCCGTTCGTCCGGTTCGGGAAATTTTTCCGCAAAAGGGGACTTGCCGCGGGCGCGCTCACGCGGATCCCGAACGCCGCGGGGCTGCTCACCGAGGCGATCGCGGCGGGGGAGAGCCTTCTGCTTTACGCGCTCGTGCAGCCCATGCAGCTCGCCCTGCTCTTTTTTACCGCGCTCGTCGGGCGCGAGAAGATGAACGCCTGCAAGATCTTCGGCACCGTCGTCACGCTCGCCGCCGTCTGCGCGGTCACCGTTCTGATCTATTTTTATGGGAGGAGAATATGATCCGTACATTTCAGACGCACCGTATCCGCCGCGAGGAGGAACTCACGGAAAAACTCTGGACGTTCACGCCCCTCGGCAGAGAAGAGGCGCCGCGTTCCGTGCCCGTGCCGAGCTGCCGGGAGACCTATCCCGGTTTCGGCGATTACCGCGGCGAGGGGCGCTATGCCACCCGCTTTGCGGGGGAGGGAAATCTGCGCGTCGTCTGTAAGGGCGTGAGTCACACGGCGCAGGTGTATCTCGACGGCGCCCTCATCGCGCGCCACTACAATGCCTATACGCCCTTTTCCGCCGTCGTGCGCGGCGTGCCGGCGGGGGAGCACACGCTCGAGATCGTCGCGGACAACCGCTTTTCCGAGGAGAGCGCCCTGCATGTGCCGAACGATTACATGTCGTACGGCGGGATCTCCCGCCCCGTGTCCGTCGAACAGGTCGGGAGCGCCTATCTCCGTTTTCTGCACGTCACGCCCCACTTTGCAGAGGGAAAATGGCGCGCCCATGTCCGCGTGTGCGTGGAAAATCTGTGCGAAGAGGCACCCATGTCCGTGCAGGTCTGCCTTGCGGGGGAGCGCCTCGTCTTTGCGGAGCGCACCATGTCCGCAGGGGAGACGGTGCTGGAAGGGGAGGTGACGGCAGAGAACGCGTCGCCGTGGTCGCCCGCGTCGCCCGTGCTGTACGCTGCGGAGGCGCGGCTCATGAAAAACGGCGTTCCGTTCGACGACCTCATAGAGCGGTTCGGGTTCCGCGAAGTCCGCTGCGAGGGAGGCAGGATCCTCCTCAACGGCGCGCCGCTCCGCATCCTCGGCGTGTGCCGTCACGAAGATCATCCCGACTACGGCTGCGCGCTGCCCTTCGCGGCGATGGCGCACGACCTCATGCTCATCCGCAGCCTCGGCGCCAACTCCGTGCGGATGGCGCACTATCCGAACGACGAGCGCTTTCTCGACCTGTGCGACGAGCTCGGCATCCTCGTATGGGAGGAGAACCACGCGCGCGGGCTGAGCGAGGAACAGATGCGCAATCCGCACTTTGCGGCGCAGGTAGAGGAAGTCATCCGCGAGATGATCGAGGCGCACTATAACCACCCCTCCGTGTATATCTGGGGGATCCTCAACGAGTGCGCGAGCGATACCCCCTTCGGCAGGGCGTGTTACGAAAAGCAGTTTGCGCTCATCCGCTCCCTCGACGGATCCCGCCCCTGTTCCTTTGCGAGCTGCAAGTTCAAGAGCGATCTCTGTTTCGGTTTGCCCGACGTCGTCTCCTATAACATCTATCCGCTGTGGTATCACGATACCCCGCCCGCGGAATATCTTGCCGATCTCTACGGCTGGGTACAGACGACGGAGGGGCGGGGCAAGCCCTTCCTCGTCACCGAGATCGGCGCCGGCGGCATCTACGGGTTCCGCGCCCCCTATATGCCAAAATGGAGCGAGGAATACCAGGCGAAGGCGCTCAGAGAGCAGCTCGGGGCGGTGCTCTCCTTCCCGCATTGCTCGGGCGTGTATATCTGGCAGTTCTGCGATATCCGCGTGAGCGATGAATGGTGGGGCGGAAGGCCGCGCACCATGAACAACAAGGGCGTATTCGATGAATACCGCCGTCCGAAACTTTGCCGTTCCGCCGTCGAGGAGATATTTTCGCGCAAATAAAAAAACGCGCCCGCCGCACATATCTGTGCGGCGGGCGCGTCGAGATAAGTAGGTTTCCGGGTCACATGACCACGATGTCTTTCGCGGTGAACTGCGCTTTCAGGTCTGCGGGGAAGTTGTCGTCCGTAATGAGCACGTCGATATCCTCGATATGCGCGAAGGTGTAGGGCATGATCTTGCCGATCTTGGAGCTGTCGAGCATCATGTACGTCGCCTTCGCCTTTGCGCGCGCCATCTTCAGCAGATCCGCCTCCACCTGCGACCCGCACGAGAACCCGTTTTCGGGCGTGAATGCCGAAGCGGAGATGATGGCGAGCTCGAAGTTGGTGTTGTCGAAATACGCCTTCGCAACGGGGGACGCGGTGGAAAGGTTGTCCTTCATCACCTGTCCGCCCAGCATGGTCACGTTCAGGTTTTTCTTGCCCGCCAGCTCGATCGCCACGGCAAGCCCGTTGGTGAACACGTGCAGGTTTTTATCGGGCATCTCCTTGGCAAGGTACATTGCCGTCGTGCCGCCGTCCATGAACAGCGAGCAGTTCTCGTCGATGAGGCTCGCCGCCTTCTGTGCGATCTCGATCTTTTCGTCGGTGTGTATCGTCGTTTTTTTCGTGTACGGCTCGCCCGAAACTTTCTGTACTTCCTTCACGGACATCGCGCCGCCGCGTACGCGGATGATGCGCCCCTCCTGCTCGAGCTGGAACAGGTCGCGCCTGAGCGTCATCTGCGAAACGTTCGGGAACTGCTCGTCGAGCTGTTCCAGAGTCAGTTTGCCGCGCTTATCCAAAAGCTCGGCGATCTCTTCAATACGTTCGCGTTTCATTGAATACCCTCCGTATATTTTTTCTCCTCCGTATGTCATTGTAACATTTTTGAAAAAAATTTGCAAGCAAAATCGCAGAACTTTTCAAAAAAAGATGTGAACTCGGAAAAAAATGAGAAAACAAAGGGAGATGAAGGCGCGTCGGTTAAATTTTTTGAAAAATTTGTTCACCTTGTGACCTGCCTGTGAAAGCGCCTTTTCACGGAAGAACGCTTGCATTTTTTCGGGCGGCATGCTACAATAACGCGTATGGAGCAGGAATTTATAAGAGCGCTGGATGATTATTTCTGTGCGCACTATTCGGATTACGTCCGTCTGAGCGCGATCGACGGGTACGTCATGCCCGACGTTCTGTACGTCGCGGAGGACGGCAACATCGCCCGCCGCGATTCGGCGTGCATGCGGCTTGACCGCCAGAAGGACGCCGCGCAGCTTCTCGCGCGGTTCAAGGCGGGGCTCGCCGATACGAGTTTCACCTTTTCGTTCAGTTTCCCCACGCTGCGCGATAAGTGGCGCGACCTGCGCGATAAGAACACCTTCGCCAAAACGCTGCCGACGGTGCTCGCGCACGTTTCGGAGACGGTGGAGGGCGCGGGCGCGCTTCTCGACGTCGAGCCGAGGTTCTGGCAGAAGATGGTAAAGGGAAAGCTGTATCCCGAAAAGAACACGGTGCTCGCGCTTGCGCTCACCTGCCGCCTGCAGGTATCCGACGTAAAGCTGCTGCTCGCCGTCTGCGGGTTCGAATTCCGCGACGACGACGTGCGCGACGTCGTGGTGCGCTATCTTCTCGAACAGCAGATCTACAATCCGACGATGCGCGATATGTGCCTCGCCGAATACAAGATCGACTGCCTTCCCATCCGCCGCGAAAACGCTTGACAAATTCCCGTCTTTTCCGTAAAATATTTTTGACGCTTAAGGCGTAGGTTTGCGCCTTTATGCAGATTATTCCAAATCACTTGCGCAAGCAGTGTTTTAGTCGTACCCTTTTGCAAGGGAAGAAGGTGCGAGCGTTCCCTCGGCGCCCTCTTTGAGGGAGCTGTCGAGCGTAAGCGAGACTGAGGGAGTTACTCCCACCGTCGCGGCTTTGCCGCGCCACCTCCCTCAGTGAGGGAGGCAAGAACTCCCACCGTCGGCCACCTCTTGGCGGCACCAAGGTGGTGTGCCGCCTGCGGTACTTCGCGCGGAGCGCTTGTGCGCCACTTCGTCGAAATTCTTTTGCAAGCAAGACTTTCTCCTCGTGTCGGACACAAATTGCCGCTGAGAAAGGCAATTCCTTAGTTCGCCATGCGCGCACAGCGCACCGCGCTGCTGCGCATTACGCATGGCTCACCCTTAAAGAGGGGGGCAAGAACTCCCACCGTCGCGGCTTTGCCGCGCCACCTCCCTCAAAGAGGGAGGCAAGATATACTCGCGCAAGCAGGGTTTTTCTAAAAAATCACGAAGATTTTTCCCGTCAGTTCGGGAAAAATCTGTGAGCAAGAATAATATCTTTTGCCGAGAACGGGAAAGAGTACCTCCGTCGACGCCTGCACAGAGAGGGGCGCGCGCGCTGAGAGCGCCCTGCACGGACGCGGAGGGAAGTGCGTTCCGTTCGTCTGAGGCCGGGGCAATGCCCGCGGCAGTCCGCCGTTACCGGACGCAACGAGGGGAGTTTCTCCCGAAGTAAAGTGGAACCGCGCACAAACGCGCCTTTATATCGCCATAGGGCGATGTAGGGGCGCGTTTTTTACAAAAAAACGCACGCACGCCGCGCATAAGCGGCGCATAAAATAAAAGGATACGGGAGGGAGCAACATGTTTTTTGCAAGGCTGAGGAAGGATATCGCCGCGGCGAAGAAGAACGACCCCGCCGCACGCAACAAATTCGAGATCTGGCTCACCTATTCGGGTGTGCATGCGCTTTCGTGGCACCGCTGGGCGAACCGCCTTTACCGCATGCACTTCAAGCTGCTCGCCCGCATCACCTCGCAGTTCGCAAAGTTCCTTACGGGCATCGAGATCCATCCCGCCGCCAAGATCGCCGCGGGCGTGTTCATCGACCACGGCGCGGGCGTCGTCATCGGCGAGACCGCCGAGGTGGAGGAGGGCGTCGTCATCTACCAGGGCGTCACGCTGGGCGGAACGGGCAAGGAAAAGGGCAAGCGCCACCCCACCATTAAAAAGGGGGCGACCATCTCGTGCGGGGCGAAGGTGCTCGGCGGGTTCACGGTGGGCGAAGGCGCGCGCATCGGCGCGGGCGCCGTCGTCCTGAAAGAGGTCCCGCCCTACGCCACCGTCGTGGGCGTGCCCGGGCGGGTGGTGCGCATCAACGGCGAAAAGACGCAGGATCTCATCCCCGAGAAGGACGACCCCATCCTGCGCGAGGTGTGCGCGCTGCGCGAGCGCGTGTACGAACTCGAAGAGCGGCTCGACGCGGCGATCCGCTACGCCGAGAACGCGGGCATGCCCCCCGCAAACGCCGTCATGGCGCCGACGGAAGAAGATGCGGCGCGCACGGAAACGGCGGCGCCGTCCGCCCACGACGCGGTACCCGCGCAGCCGCCTGCCTCGGACACGGGCGCGGGAAAAGACGCGGAGAATAGGTAAGAAACAATTATCAATCACGTCCGCAAGCAAAACCGCGCTTTTGCGCCGCGGTACTCAAATTGTCGCTTGCGACTTTGGGGGAAAGAGTGAAGGCGGCGAAGCTATAATGTTGCGAAAGTCGCCGCCGAGAGAAAACACATTGTTAGGCGCTCTGCGCCGTACAATGGGTTGTCTATCAAAAATCACGGAAATTCTTTTCGTCAGTTCGAAAAGAATTTCGTGAACATAAACGAGGTAATCATGAAAATTTATAATTCGCTCACGAGAAGAAAAGAGGAGTTCGTGCCCCTCGAAGAGGGGAAAGTCAGAATGTATGCGTGCGGCATCACCGTTTCGGGCGAGGCGCACATCGGGCACGCCTTTCAGGCGATCATCTACGACGTATTCCGCAAGTTCCTCGAAAAGAAGGGGTACAAGGTGACCTACGCCCGCAACTATACCGACGTGGACGACAAGATCATCGCCCGCTCCCGCGAGACGGGCATCCCCGCCGATAAGTACGCCGCGATGATGATCGATAAGATCGACGCGGTGATGAAGCGCGCCGACGTGGACGAGCCCACGCTTTGGTTAAAGGCGACGGAGAACATCGGCAACATCATCTCCTTTATCCAAGGGCTGATCGACGGCGGGCACGCCTATCCCGCAAAGAACGGCGACGTGTACTTCGACGTCGATTCCTTTCCCGCCTACGGGCAGCTTTCGGGGCGCTCCAAGGAGGACATGCTCGACGGCGTGCGCGTGGAGAACGACGACGAGAAGAAGAATCCCTACGACTTCGCGCTCTGGAAGGCGGCAAAGCCCGGGGAGATCGCGTGGGATTCGCCGTGGGGCAAGGGGCGCCCCGGCTGGCACATCGAGTGCTCGGCGATGAACCGCGCCGCCTTCGGCGATCAGATCGATATCCACGGCGGCGGGCGCGATCTCGTGTTCCCGCATCACGAGAACGAGATCGCCCAGAGCGAGGCGCTCACGGGCAAGCGGTTCGCAAAATACTGGACGCACAACGGGCTCATCAAAGTCAACGGGCAGAAGATGAGCAAGTCGCTCGGCAATTCTCTGCTGCTCGGCGACCTTCTCGATAAGTACTCCTCCGACGCGCTCAAATTCGCGCTCCTTTCGGGGAACTACCGCAACGATATCAACATCACCGACGACCTGTTCCCCTCCGCGGAGGCGCACCTCGTGCGGTTCTACACCCTCATCGACCGCGCCGAAAAGGCGTTCCCGGAGGAGACGGGGAAGGCGGCGGAGATCGATAAGAAGTTCGACGCGGCGATGGAGGACGACTTCAACACGGCGCTCGCGCTCTCCGATCTGTTCGGGTACTTCAAGGAGGTCGCGCGCCTTCTGGAGGCGAACGATCCCGAAGCGCGCCGCATCACCAACCAGATCCGCGCAACGTACGCCCTTCTGGGGCTCTTCAAAAAGGATCCCGCATCCTATCTCGCACAGTACGGCGCGAAGGAGGAGGACGTGCCCGCCGAAGTCAGAGCGGTCGCCGACGAGCGCTTTGCCGCGCGCCGCGAGAAGAACTGGGCGAAGTCCGACGAGCTCCGCGAAAAACTCAGGGCGATGGGCTATGCCGTCAAGGACTCCAAGGAAGGCTACTCGCTCGAAAAGATCTGACGCGGCGCTTTCAGGCGGGGCGGCGGAGTTCCGCCGCGGAAAGCGGGGCGGAGGTTTCTTGCGGCGCGGCGAAAATCCGCGGATAAAATCGGTTGACAAATATACGCGCGCGCACTAAAATACCCATGAACTTCAATAACGGAGAAAATTTTATGGCGATCACTTCCAAACAGCTCCGCGAGAGCTGGCTGAAATTTTACGAGGGAAAGGGTCACGTCAACGTCGGCGCGGTCTCCCTCATCGGCGACGGCACCACGGGCGTCATGTTCAACGTGGCGGGCATGCAGCCGCTGATGCCCTATCTTCTGGGTAAGCCGCACCCCCTCGGCAAGCGCCTGTGCAACGTGCAGGGCTGCGTGCGGACGGTGGACATCGAATCCGTGGGCGACGAATCGCACTTCACCTTCTTCGAGATGATGGGCAACTGGTCGCTCGGCGACTATTTCAAAAAGGAAAA
>ERZ1090879.1001-NODE-1002-length-16099-cov-14.358797_pt1 | contig 16099 bp, 22 predicted proteins | sample MGYA00478472_ERZ1090879 | MGnify/ENA primary metagenome ERZ1090879 (study PRJEB33644, sample SAMEA5815723) | chicken gut metagenome | biome: Chicken; feature: Gastrointestinal Tract; material: Caecum | place: Ireland | collected 2019-01-01 | study: A study of...
CCCGGCGGACAAATTCAGTAAGATATGCGCTTCTGTCCGCCGCCCGCGAACACCGGAGGTTGAATGTCCGTGGGGCGGGGATTTTGATAGTTAGTATATGCTAATAGCACATTGTACAATAGTACAAAACATCGTCTTTATTTTTGTTGATTATTTAAGTAAAAATTCCTTGTACTTTTATACAATGTGTGTTATTATAATAATGTAAAGAGGAACAGAAACAAAAGAACAGATGCACAAGAAAAGGAGGAAGAAACAATGAAACTTATGAACTTATTAGATTGTATGTCACAATATGCTTACATTAGTCTGGCTGATATTAATGGAATAACAATATTTATCGGAAAGGTATCTGATGTTCCCGAAAAATTCTGGGATAAAATTGTATACCTTATTATACCAGAAGGTGACATGAATAACATTTCAATATATTAAAAAGGAGGAATAAACAATGAAACTTATGTCATTACTTGATTGTATGCCACAGGATGTGCATACTTATATTGTGGATTCTGACGAAAATATAATATGGTCTGGTTGCGCCATAAATGTTCCTGAAACGTTCTGGGACAGAGAAGTATACTTTATAATTCCCGATATGAATGAACTCAGTATTATTGTAATGTAAATTCGAAACGCCTCTCCGGAGGCGTCCGGCAGACATAAGCCCCTGCCGCTGATGAGATAGCTTAAAAGAAAGGAGAATCACAATGAAAGAGTTTTACAAAATCTATGTTTATGAGGACAACGCAGGAGGTCTGCACCTGGTCGTGCTGGACAATGAGGCAACGCCAGTATTCTACCGCACAGGATACGAGAGATATGAAGGGTTCTTATGTGCTGATATTGATGCATTAATGCACGGCGATTCCCCTGCAACGTGGGAATCTAACGACATAGCTGAACTTGATATGGAATATCTTGAATGGTTATGTGAATTGATTGCGGATGGAGATACAGACAAAGGTGTAACATATTACTATAGTCTTATGGGTCGCGCTGGCTTACGTGAATTCTGGGGGGAAGAAATATGAATGATAAAACATTAGGCGATTATTTCCGTGAAGCTAGGGAAATCATGGGACTTAACTATTGTCAGATCGAGCGTTTTACAGGAGTACCACATGATCTTGTAAGACGTCTTGAAGAAAATAGCTACAATCCTAGACGATTAACCTTTATATCTATAGCCCGCTTAGCGGATTTTTATGGTTTCTCGTTACGTTGTATAAGGGAAACATTAGAGGAGGAAATACATGCAGGTAATTGATATACTATTAATCATTACAGGCGGTGCCGCTATTGGCTTTTACGCTGGCTTGGAATATATGCGTAGTAAAATACTGGACGGCTCATTGAGGTCACTCATCGTTGATAAAATTGACCGCTATTACGTTGGCGTATACGATCTTGAATTATCCATCAAGGAGATTGAGAAAGAAATCAACAACCGCATCGAAACAAGCCGCAGGAAAAAGAAAGGAGATGCTTTGACAGATGCCGCGAAAACAAAAAGACTATAGTATATACCGCGATCTTGATATCGGTGTGGAAGAAATGCGCCGCCAGTTACCCAAGCTGGCGCGCGTTGCTAACCAGAGATTGAAGGAACTTGAAAAACGTGGAGAGACACGTTTCGCCTACTCAAAAGCGATGGAATACTTAGGCGATGACAAAAGATTTAGCTATTCTATGCGCCAGAGTGCAAGAGAGACGCGCGCAGAGTTTAATGCTCTACTGGATTTTCTAACAGCAAAATCATCAACCTATACGGGATTGCAGGAAGTTTTTGAAAATGCAAGAAATCGGATAGAAAAAAGAATACAAAAACAGACGGAAGACCCGGAGTTCAAAATTACGCGTTGGAACGATTTTGAGGAATTTTTAAAATCGTCTGAATTTAAGAAATTGAAATCCCGCGTAGATTCTGACCAAATTTTCGAAGATTTTGCAGAGGCTCTGAATGAGGGGGAAGAGTATCAAGACATTATTGCGGGATATAGAGAATATCTTGATACTGAAATGACGTTCGAGCAGGTGGATGAGAAAAGAAAGCGGAAAAGGTTATTGAAATAAATGTATCAAATTAATGTGTCAACAATTGACGGGACGGAACGCTGTGATGTGTATAATATACATGATTTCCCTTGGAATGAACTTATCTATGGTAAAGCATATAAAAAAGGCAAAAACCCAACATATTATATTAATATGCCATGCGCCTTTGACATTGAAACAACCACACTAGCTAAATATAATATACAAAAACATGATGGTTCTTTTTACGGTGAATCTTTTATGTATCAATGGCAAATTTGTCTTGATAAATATGTTGTGTTTGGTCGTACATGGGAAGAATTCACGGAATTTATAAACATAACACGCGAAAATCTGCATCTATCAGATAAATTAATTCTCCCGATATACGTACATAATCTAGCATATGAATTTCAGTTCATGAAAGATTTCCTGAATTTCCAGTCAGTTTTTGCAAAAGAAAAACACAAGGTCATGAAAGCTTATACAAGCGGTATCGAATTCCGATGCTCATACTATCTCTCAAATATGTCGCTTGCTAAATTTTGCGAAAACACGAACAACGTCAGATTTTATAAGCTTGTTGACACATACGATTACAGAAAAACACGTACACCTAAAACGCCGCTCACGGAAGAGGAGCAGGCCTATTGTTATTGTGATGTTAGGGGATTATGTGAATGCATCCGCGAACTTATGAAAGAGGATACACTTGCATCTATCCCACTTACCAATACCGGATACGTGCGGCGTGAGTATCGCCACGCCATGAAAACAAAAGATAATATCAGGAATTTTAAAAAGTTGGCACTCACTCGATCACAATATGATAGATGCAAAAGAGCATTTCGCGGCGGAAACACTCATGCAAATAGACGATATACAAATAAAACGGTCTGGAATGTATACAGCTACGACCTCTCATCATCCTATCCAGGTGCGATCTTGCTTGACTATTATCCGATGGGAAAATTTACGGACGTGACTCTGGATACACAAGAAAAGCTTGATTATTATACATCAAAATTTTGCGTAGTTATGGACATATCGCTCTATAATGTCAAAGTAAAAGATAACATAGCGGTACCATACATAGATGTAGCTCACTGTTACAAACGTAGTAATATACGTAACGACAATGGGCGCGTTCTGTCCGCTGACTATCTTGAACTCAGCTTAACAGAAATTGACCTAGATATTATACGGCGTACCTATGATTATGATGGTCTACAAGTCAATGGTGCGATGTATGCAACACGCGGAAAACTCCCCGCAGAACTGCGGCAGAAATGTCTGGACTATTTTAGGCTAAAATCAGAACTCAAAGGAGTTGAAGGGAGGGAATACGAATATATGAAAAGCAAAAATCGTATTAACTCCACGTTTGGTATGATGGTCACTGACCTAATACACAGTGAAATCATCTATGAAGACGGACAATGGATAAAAGTAGATGCAGACGAACACGCGCTTGAAAAATACTATAATAACAAAAACAGTTTTTTGCACTATCAATGGGGCATCTATGTTACTGCACAGGCACGAAAACGCCTGCAACAGATGCTGGATATTGTTGGAAATGATGTGGTATACATTGATACAGATAGTATAAAATTTGTCAACATTTCACACATTGCAGAATTTGAGGAAATGAACAAACAAATTGAAGAACTTATCAATAATGCTGATATTAAACCGGAAGTTATTGTAAATGATAAAAAATATCAGATGGGCGTATGGGATTTTGACGGCCAGTATATCATTTTTAAAACACTGGGTGCAAAAAAATATTGTGATATCAAATACGATCAATCAAAAAATGAAACCAAATTTGAAACGACCGTAGCCGGAATGTCAAAGAAGTTAGGGGCGGCTAACATTAAATGCCCTGCGAACTTCGCAATTGGTAGAGAAATGGAAGATATCGGACGTACAACCGCATGGTATAATGACAGTGAGCCGCATCAAATTACAGTAAATGGCGATACGTTTTTAACTGCATCAAACGTTGGTATTTTAGATACAACATATACGCTGGGCGTCACAAATGAATATTGGGAAGTTTTAAAAGAATTTGTTGACTTTTGCGCTTAATGGTGCTATAATAATAATGTAAACAAAAAAGAAAGGAGAAAACAACATGCGCAGAACAAGGGTTGAAAAATGGATTTATAACATCTGTGAAAAGTCCGTCAATGGTTTTGTTCCGGTCGCAGAAATCGTGACCGATGAGGAAATCAAAACCAAAGCAAAGCAGAAGGAAGTTCTTGCAGACTATCTGGACGCTGTGCTGATTCTTGTAGGTACAGAAACAGCCACGTATGAAATGTCTGACGAAGAGTTCTTCGCGCACGCAACAAGAAAATAAAAAAAGGAGAATTAAAAAATGGAAAAAACAATGGAACTGCTTTACAGCACAAGTGAAAACGAGTTTGACGCGATCAACGCGGTGATGGCTCCTGACCATCAAATGAAAGAAAAATCTCTGAAAGGACAGGAAATTGAGGTCTGCGGCATCTACCAGAACTACGTGGAAAACCAGAACGGCGAAGAGTGCGTGAGTACTACTCTGGTAGCTACGGACGGAACCACATACCAGACATTAAGCGATTATGTGGACAGACTGATGCACGCAGTAGCACAGAGACGCCCGGTTGACGAGTGGAAATCCGCGCCGATTACTATCCGCATCGAGTGGAGAGAGAGCAACAATGGCCGCGAGATGCTCGCGCCAAAGCTTGTTAAAATGTAACTGTTGACGATCTTATTTACATAGTTTTGCTATATATCCTATCTGTTTCTTTTGGCTAAATGCATGCGTCCGTGGTTCCCCCCAAACCACGGACGTTTCTTTTTGGAGGTTTCTATATATGAATTGGGATGAGATTATATACACGGACTGGAAAGCACTTTTTCGGAAGTATCAAATTGAGTTTGGCGACTATTATAATCCGATTAAATTATTGACAGAGAGGGACGCGGACGGCGATCTGCCGGGAATTATCGGTTGCTGCTCTAACCGGTCTGCCGGTAAAACAACTGCGTTTCTGCTGGCGGCTCTGGTGCTGTATAAAGAGTATGGCACGCAATGTATTTTACTCTATCGTTATAGCTACGAGCTTAACGCCTGTTCCGCGATTTTTGAGGATGCCCTTTCTCTTTATCCCGATCTAGGGGAAGAGATAACAGCAAAACCTGTGGCAAAAGGCCTCTTTTATCAGATTTTTAATGACGGCCAGCCGTTCGGTTTTGCGCTGTCGCTTAATAACGTGGATTCCATCAAAAAATATTCCCCCATGTTCGCGAAAACATTTCTGCTTATCATGGATGAGTTCCAGACGGAAAGCGGCTCGTATCTCTCCGGGGAAGTGACAAAACTACAATCTCTGCTTTTGTCCGTCAGCCGTGGCGGTGGAAAGCAGTCGCGTTTTATGCGTCTCTGTCTATTATCTAACAACGTGTCCTTGCTCAACCCTTATTTTATCCATTTTGGGATTTACAAATATTATCAAAAGGGAACGAAAATTCTTCACGGAAAGGGCTATGTGTTCGAATTTTCTTACAATGCCGCGTCCAGCAAAGCAATTCGAGAAAACGGTCTTTTTAAAGCATTCGAGCAGTCAGAGTATACAAGTGCAATGAGCGGCAACGAATATCTGATTGCCGCTGATACTTTTATTCAAAAACCGAAAGGCCGATCAAAATATATTTTTACGATCTTGTATGATTCCGATTATTACGGCGTGTGGGAGTACTTTGAAGACGGTTATATCTACGTATCAACAAAATATGATAAGTCGTACAAAATGATTGTGACATTCCGCGCCGCCGATCATATACAGACCACAGTCATGCTGAATCATTATGATTACTTATGGAATAACATAAGGGAAGCTTATAAGGACGGCATGCTACGATTTAGCGACATGAAAGCAAAAAACATGATACTTGATGTACTGGCCATTGACCTTTACAAATAATTTTAAATTTCTATTGACAAATTCCGGCAAAAGCAGTATAATAAATAATGTAAGGAGCATCCCCAAAGCGACTTACAAGAATTACTTTCCATAATTCCTATTCACATCGCCGCCCGGGTGCTCCGTCAAAAGACGCCCGGGCAATCGGTTAGGCTATGTTCAAGCGGAGCGACATTCTCGAGAGAGAAACCGCGCGTAAGTCGGCGCACATAGTCTGACCATATGAGCATATTTGGCTGATACAGGCACAAGCTGTGAATGGTTCAATCCCGTTCATGCTCTTGGAGGTTCAAGCCATGAAATTTATGTTATTGCAATTAATCACTCAGCTTACAACCTCAGATTGTAAGTACTGCGCATACTGCGCACGTTACGAAAATCACGGCATAGACACAATCATTATCATTTCCAACAACGACTTTCTCAATCATTCTATCTATCTTTACGATCATTTTAACTTAGATGCAGTTTCCTACAATTCGAAATCCCCTATCGTATCAATTGAAGATTTTATCTTTTGCAACTCCATCACAGATATTGAAAGGTGGCTGGACTAATGGATATATCAACCATTACGCAGTTAATCGGCTCTCTTGGGTTTCCGATTGTTATGTGTGGCGCGCTGTTCTGGAAAATGAACAAACAGGATGAGGCACACAAGGAGGAAATCTCCGAGCTGAAAAAGAGTATTGATAACAATACGGCAATCTGTACACGATTGTACGAACATATCGGAGGAACCGCAAATGAAGAAGCGAAGTGAATGGCGCGCAGTCGCTGAATACTATTTGGGCGTCCCGTATGTCTGGGGCGGCGAAACAAAAGACGGTGGCATGGATTGCAGTGGCTTTGTTTGTCGCGTGTTATGGGACTGCGGCTTTGAGATGCCGCGATTAACCGCACAGGGTTTCTACAACAAATACAAAAAATCTGCGATCAAGCTTGTGGATTGCCTTGAGGGTGACCTCCTGTTTTTTGGTACATCTACGAGCAATATTACACACGTTGCATTTTACAGCGCAAAAGGCACCATGCTGGAAAGCGGCGGAGGCGGAAGCACAAACACAAGTCTTGCAAATGCTGGCGTTGGTGTGCGTTATCGTGCAATACGCTCCGATCTGGTAGCTTGCGCGCGGATTGACTATGGCACAGAGGAGGTTTATAATCCTATGACATTTGACGTTGGCTTAATCAAAAAAGGTTCGACCGGAAATGATGTTCTGCTGGCGCAGGAGATTCTCAAGGCGCGCGGTTTCTACACGGGCCAGCTTGACCGGATTTTCGGCGACCTAATGGAAAAGGGAACAAAAGCATATCAGGCAGACCGCATCAAAAACGGCGGAAACATGGGCTGCGGCTCCACGCCAGATGGTGAGATCGGCGAAAAAACATGGGCTGATATGCTGGCAACCTAATGGCCGATCTTACAACCGCGTACAATTATTGTATCCAAATTTGCAATGACCCGAAAGCGCGCTACTCTCAAACGTATCGAGAGTTTCAGACCATTCCCGGAACCGACACCTATGGTTGTGACTGTTCGTCACTTATGAGCAAGTGCTTGTATGAGGGCGGATTTTTGGAGTATAACCCATGGTTTACAACCCGCTCCATGGAATCCTTTTTGCTGGGTGCTGGCTTTGACAAAACAAATGCTTCCATCCCGTGGAAAGCAGGTGACATTTTATGGCGGTCAGGCCACACAGAAATGGTCTATGAACCTACGGACGGCGGCGGTATTACCATGGGAGCACATAGCTCATCGTATCCCCCCGACCGTCAGGTTTCCATCAATGCCAGCCCCACAGCATCCAGCGCATGGACGTATTTATATAGGTATCCGGAACCAGTCACAGAGACATACAGTTTATATGTGATATCCGCGATCTGTGGGAACTTTTGGCAGGAGTCAACACTAAATCCCGGGCTATGGGAAGGACGGCAGGAAGGAACGTGGACAGACTTAAAACATGGTTTCGGCCTTGGCCAGTGGACAAACACAGGCGGCGACACCCACGGACGGCTCTATCAGTTGCATAGCTGGCTTACGTCCAACGGTTATGCGGCAGACGATGGAGACGGACAGCTCGAATATCTCATTGTAGAAAATACGTGGTATAGTACCGGATGGGCGGCAGATTTTGCCACATTGTCTGATTTTTTAAACAGTGACAGCAAAGATATTGCATATCTGGCAAAAGCGTGGATGCAAGGCTGGGAAGGTATCACGGACGGCACGGAGGGCATACGTATTGAGACAGCACAGAGATGCGCGGATTATATCTCACAGCACGCAACCGATACCGCAATCACTGGATGGATAGTCAACAATAACTATCTGTCCGATGCACAGCGGCTGAATAACGCGGTTATGATTTACCGCCATTTTTCAAAAGGCGGGGATAAGCCGGAGCCGCCAACGCCCTTGCCGGAAAAATCGAAACACATGAAAATATGGATGTATCCGAAACGTATTATAAGGAGGCGATAACAATGGACGAAACGTTACAGAACTACTGGGAAGAAATCATCGGTGCTATCAGCGATATTGATACACACGGTGAAGCAATCGAGTACCTGAAAAGTCAGATTCTTGCCGCGAACAGCGATATTGGTGCGCTCATGTCAGAGCGTGACGAACTTGTGGAAGAACGAGACGCGCTCATTGCGGAACGTGACGATTACAAAACGCGGCTGGAAAACGCACAGGCAGAAATCAGAAGCCGCTGGACAGACCTGACGAACGGTGGTAGCGTTACAGTACGTACGGATTTCACGAAACCCGGCGGAACACCGGAAGTAGCGGAACCCGCAACAATTCAGAATCTGAATTATGACGAACTTATGATGGATGGAGGGACAGAGTAATGGCTCAGACTATGACGAATATTAATCTGCTGAATGCAGTCAGAAGCAGAATGTCGGTGGACTACCGCGACCGCGTGCCGGAGGCAACGCAGAGCAACATTGAGAGTATCTATCAGACAATTCTCGACCCGTACAACCCTATGGCGCGGGATGAGCTGATTCCGGCACTTGTGGAACTGATTGCATCTCAGTCGATCAGTACAGAGGCGTTCCGCAACCCGCTGAGATTTTTAAACAGTAACGCGATGCCTTACGGCAACGGGGAACAGGAAATCTACGTGAACATGGCAACGGGCGTTGCGCATGACAGCAAAATTTCTATCGAGGATGCTACCGCGATCTATGACAGCTACATTATGGCGCTGTATCATAAAATTAACTTTAACAACGACTATCCGGTGACGATCTATTTTGAGGATATCAAAACCGCCTTTCTTGATGAGTACGGACTGCGCAACCTTCTGCGCGCAAAAGTGGAGAGCATTGTGTCCGGTTGTAACATGGATGAGTTTATCACAGCGAAAGAACTGATTTCCGCAGCTTATGCGGCAGGTTGTGTCTATCCGGTACATGTTGAGGCGATCACAGACAAGGCCAGCGCAGATGCCGCGCTTCTGGAAATCCAGAACTATATCAACGCGTCCAAAATTCCGAACCCAAATTTCAACTACGCTGGCGCGACCTCAGCGGCAAAAGATGATACCCTTCTGCTGTTCATGGATACACGCAGTAACGCGCAGTTCCGTGTATATTCCTATTCCGGTGCGTACAATCTGGACATGATGGTTCCGGCAGCACAGCAGGTCGTTGTGGATAACTTCAACGATTCCGAGGGGATTGTTGCGGTTCTGGTTGACAAAAGATTTTTCAAAATCCGTGAGCAGTACCGCCTTATGGTGCGGGATGCCGTCAACGCTGGCCTGCGCTGGAATGAGCGTTATACCGTAAAAGAGATGTTTTCCTACTCCCTGTTTTATCCGATCTTTGTGTTCACGACTGCGGAAGTTGGTATCACATCCATTACAGGAACGGCGATCACAGATGCAAAAGCAGGAACAGACCGCACGCTGAATTACACAGTAAATGCATCGGACGTATGCAACAAGGGTGTGGATTTTTCTGTCAGCGGAAATTCCAGCAAAGATACTTTTGTAATTCCGGGAACAAATGTTCTTAGGATTGCACATGATGAAACAGGGCTGACAGCAGGTATCACAGTGACGATCAAGTCACGTATCGACCCATCAAAGACATACGCTCTTTCGGTCAAAGCATCTGCGTAGGAAGTGAGGGGATATGATGGACAACATGATTGATATGCCGGAACAGGCAACAGTTGTAGGCACACCCGCGCAAGCCACTATTATGTTGTGCGCGGGAATCCCCTGGACAAATGATTACAATCATGTGCGGTTGTTTGACAGTAAGAACGCCCTGCACTCTTTTGTTGCCAGCAAAGTGGTGAAGCAGTTCACTTCCTCTACGCCGGTACGTTGGGGAAATCTGGACTACCGCGCGGAAGGAAATGAGAGCGCGCTCATAGAGATTAACTATATTGCTTTTCAGAACTATCCCGATAATACACAGTGGTATTACGGTTTTGTGACCTCTGTTGAGTGGCTCTCATCAAATTCCTGCCGGATTCATTTTGAACCGGATTACTGGCAAAATAACATCTATGATGTTACCATTAACCCGTGTTTTGTTGAGCGGGAGCATGTCAGCCCTGAGGCTGATACCTATTATCAGAATCTAGTTCCGGAGGGAATCGAAACAGGGGACTATGTGGCGTCAAGCCATCACTTTCCTACAACTGGCGGCTGGCATTATGCACTGCTGGCTAGTGCTACTTCCGAAGGGCAACAGCCAGTGCCAGTGAACGATCATAATGTATACACAGGTCTAAGCAGATATGGCGCGGCTACCTATCAAGACATGACGAATATTCTCAACAATTTCCAGTCAAGCGGAATTGCAGATGCGGTTGTTCAGATTATACAATATCCGGCTATGTGTGACGATAGTAGTCTACAAAACCAGACAATCATACTGCCTGTGCCCTCTTCCATTGATGGTTACGTTCCAAAAAATAAAAAATTATTCCAGTATCCGTACTGCTACGCGCTTTTCACAAACCCTTCCAACAAAACAGCAGTTTTTCGATTCGAATTAACCAAACAACCTGACCATTCACTTAAATTTTCGATCAACTCCAGCACTGGTTTAAACCCGATGATTCATGTCGTGCCAGAAGATTACCGGGAAGCTTCCGGCGTTGTCAATTGGTTTGACGATATTTACATTGACTGCGCTATCCAGTGTGCGTGGACAAATGACGCATATCAAGCTTATATCGCTCAAATGTCCCCTGTTTGGGAGGCGCAACAAAAGCAAGTGACAGTCAATCAAGTTGGCACTGCTTTCAATGGTATCGTATCCACAATCAGCGGTCTGATGAGCGGCAATATCTTAGGCGGCATTACCAGCGGAGCAAATGCTGTATACAGCGCGGTAACAGCTCCTTATTTACAGCAGACGAATATGCAAGCGCAAAAAGAAAGCCATGATCTTATCCCGCCGTCCGCAAGAGGAAGTATTGCAGGAAATACTGCGGTTGCTGTCTATGGTACAAATCCTTGCAATTTTTACGTAATGACGATCACGCACCAAATGGCACGCACGATTGACGATTATTTCACGGCTTTTGGATACGCGACCAATGAAATCAAAGTGCCATTTATTAACAACCGTCCGACATGGAATTTTGTAAAAACAAATGGTGCAAGTTTCAGCGGCTCGATTATGCTTGACGATATGCGTAAGTTGCAAGCAATCTTTGACAGGGGCGTTACAATTTGGCATACAAATGACGTAGGCAATTATAATCTTGACAATCAGTAAGGAGGCAAAACCATGTATCAGAATAGGTTTCGGATATCAAACCGGGAGGCGTGGGGATATCCGAAGAAAGGCCCGAACGAAAATCCCGAAGAACGAAAGTATTTTAATTACTACGTCAACAAGTTTGTCAATTTGGCTCTGAGCCGTATTACGTATGAGGGTTTACCGGATGAGATTCCGCCGCTTATGATTGAGTCATATTTGTTGTGGGAAGGTATCGCAGTGCTAGCCAAAAACAAAAACATTGATATGTACGGAGTGTTTGGCGTGAATCTTGTGGGTGAGCCGGATATTTATGGAATTCCGGTGGAGCGGATTGCTTATGCTAGTAACGGACAATATTTTGATTTCTTGTCGAAAGATGATTCTGTTATCATGTGGGCGCGGCCGTTCGCAACGCCTGAGATTCTGGACATTTTTACCCACGCAGAGATTCTTGCTGAAGCGAAACTCACGCAGAGAACCAACTTGATTCAGCAGAGAACGCCAACCGTGCTTTACGGGAAAAACCAGAACAGCTTGACCATGGACAATTTTTTGCAGAAAGTGTTGCAAGGCATTCCGTTTATCAAAGCAAAGAATGATTTCAAGCGTGACGTCTCTGTTGAATCGCTTGACCTCAAAGTTTCTCCGCAGTACAACGAACTATCAACCTTTGCTATGAAGGAAATTGCTGACTGTTTAGGCGGCCTGGGAATTGAGTGTACGGGAGTGGAAAAACCGGAACGTCTGGTAAGTACGGAAACGTCTTACAACAATGGAGAGATTGAAGCGACCCGGAACGGAATCCTGGCTTGCCGCAGGAGAGCGATTGACGCGTTTAACAAAATGTACGGGTTAGATGTTACTGTCAGTTGGAACAGCAACATGGTAACGCCGATCAATATGCCGGAGCAGTTCATGACAGTTGGCAATGATAATGAGGATGAGGAGGGGGACGGATGAGTTTTTTATGGTACGATTACGGGCAGAAAGTAACCACGAACACCCTTGAGCAGTTTCTTATTACTAACATCTTCCACGATGCGCCCGCATATTACAGCTTAGATGAGTTGATTGCAAAATGTCAGCCGCTGATTTTTGACTTTACCTATCCCTTTTACAACGACAGAGCAGACGACAAAAGCAATTTTGAGCAACAGTTTATCCGGCATTATTGGCAACAGGCCATCGGACTTGAAACAATGGGCCAGTTTAAGTATTATCTCCAGTCGCGGTTGATTGATGTTATGCCTTATTATCATGACCTTTACGCAACACAGCACTTAGATTATGACCCGCTCAGCAACCGGAAAATCACACGCAACAGCAAGTTGACAATTGACGATCTGGAAAATACAAACGAAAATGTTAATATCAGCGGAGACAGCAATAATAATAATAGCACAACAACGAACGGCCAAAGCATTCATTCTGACGCGCCGCAGGTTAATTTTAGCGGCGCGGATTATGCTAGTTCGATGGACAGGGAACAGAACACAGGCAATAACAGTAGTTCAACAAATAGCTCTAGCAACAGCACGCGAAACCATAATGTTACGAGAGATAATGAGCATACCGAAGACACAACAGAGGAAGGTTTTACAGGAGCCAGTTATCAGGAACTGATTAAACAAGAGCGCGATTTAATCTTAAACATTAACTTAGAGTTAATCAATGAGTGCAGTGATCTTTTCTATGGATTGCTCTAAAGGAGGGCTAAACATGAGTAACTGTTATCCCCCAATACGCGGGATTCCATACGATTTTAACGGGACATTAAGTCTTGAAAATCTATACAGAATCCTAGCATCGGATTTTTGCGGAATGAAAGATGCAATTGACCATCAAATGAACGCGTGGTTCGCGGAATGGGTAAAAAATAACCTTGAAGGTGTGTTCGGGGACATTATGTATTCACAGGACACGGAAACCATCACATTTTCCATTGAAAATATTATCCAGAACGCACAGCACAGCATCAGCAACGAAACGCTTAATATTATGGAGGTTAAATAAATGGCAGACGTAAAACAGATTAACTTAAATGGTACTGTATATACCATACAGGATGCTACCGCCCGGACAAATGCAACAAACGCACTTTCAAAAGCAACCAGCGCGGAAACAAAAGCAGGACAGGCACAGACAGCGGCAGAAGGCGCGCAGACAGCGGCAGAAGAGGCGCAGTCAACAGCAGAAAGCGCTAAAACTACTGCTACATCTGCGCAGAGCACGGCAACAACCGCGAACGAGACAGCTAATCTTGCATTAACTGGCTCATGGAATATCACGTTTACGCAGGCGTCAAGCGAACTCAAGTTTACGAAAGTGGAGGCAAGCTGATGGATGTAAGTAAAATTACGATACCGGGATATGCGGATATTAATATCAAAGATAAGCGGTCAAGGATGCTGTCCGAACGATTCGAAACACCTATGGATTATGGCGCAGTAGGGGACGGAAGCACAGACGACAGTCAGGCAATGCAGGATTTTTTCGATTCTTTCGGTGACGGAAAAATTAAAGTTTTTCCGCCATACAAAACATATCGTATCAAAAAAACATTGCTTCTCAACGACCGCAGTTATTACATTGATTTCAACAAAAGCACATTTTCGTTCGAGTATTTGGCTAGTAACTATACCAACGGTTATGGCATACTTATCAATTCAGTGGACGGCGTTAATGCAAAACAGGCAGTGGACACCCTGAATTACAGTATTCTCAAAAATCTCAACATTGAAAATGCGAATCAGGGCCAGTTTAAAGCCATTTTTTGCGCGATGCAGATTGAGATTGACGGGTTTAGATTTTTCAATCCTTATCAGTGCATCCAGTTCCATAATGCATATATCGACCACGTTATTATTGAAAACTGCGCTATCGTAGGCACGCTTGGAGATGCATTTCAGTTCCAGAAGGTGGGTGCTGGTGATGATGTATATTTTATCAACAATCATTTCAGCTCCATTACAAACAATCTTAACGCCGTATATTTTGCCAATATGCGCGGCGGGCGCGTAAGCAATAACCTCAATGGATTTTATCAGTTCCGGTATTGCGAAAACATCAAATTTTCCGAAAACCACGTAGAGCGCGGCGGCGTACATGCTGACTACACAAGCGGCATATTTTCTGATAACTTTATGGTGAATGGCGGCAATATCGTGCCTCTGAAATTCACAAGTATTGCTACTAGCAACAATGCTTTGCAGAGATATAATATTACTGCTAACAATAACACGTTCATGCATGATCTTAACATGTTCAGTTCCGGCCAGTTTACCAATGACATTGAGTATAATTCTAACAACATTAGTATTGCTGTAGACAATAACATGAGCTATTACCAGAGCTTTGAAAGCAACTATGCGTACAAGTACAGATTCAAAAGTTTAATTGTTGACACACAAACAAATACTATCAACAACCAGACAAAAAATGCATCAAAATGCCCGTATTATTACGGCGATGCTAACTATGACGGCTGGTACACAATCACGCAGACAATGTATACACAAAATATTTTTGGCAACTTTACGAATCTCAATACTGCGACCTATCGTGTGGGAATCGTAGTTGACTTTGAGAGGAATCTTGGCTATCAATGCCCGACGAATGGCGCGAAGACTATCACACCAACGCAGGCGCGCGGAGCCGCTGTTATTTTAACACCGGACTTGGAAGCATACGATCTTGATATGATTGTTACGAAAACAGTAGGCGGTACAACGTACTATGTGTATGTTCCGTATTCACGCAACATTGTGGATATCGGAAATTTCTGCAACGGTAAGCAGTGGCAGGTTGACAGTGGTAGCACGTATTTCAATTTTGTAAATAGTTGTGTGAAATGCTCCGGCTATGAGGTCAACGGCCGCACGAAAATACTCTTTTCAGGTACGGCAATCAGCAATATTAACAGCATGAAGGACAACGATATCTGGGAAAATGTGATTGACCATAACGCATACACTTTTAAAAATGAGACAAAATATTCTTACAAGCTCCTGATAAATGATATAATGACGATCACAGCTTCAACAACTGCTAGCCGGGAATTTACTTTCACTTTGCCGTTCGAAAATATGCCGATTGCAATTATCAACAATACATCTGGCGAAACGGCTACGATCAGCGCGCTTTCCACAACCGCTGTAACAGTGAAAAGTACATCTGCCTCAAACGTTACAAAACAGACGCGCGTTTCGGGTTATGTAATCGCGGTTTAGTTATTGTAGACTAACCTATCCCCGCCTGGCGGACATTCAACCTCCGGTGTACGCGGGCGGCGGACAGGGGCGCATATCTTACTGAATTTGTCCGCCGGA
>ERZ1090879.1007-NODE-1008-length-16050-cov-19.217881_pt1 | contig 16050 bp, 13 predicted proteins | sample MGYA00478472_ERZ1090879 | MGnify/ENA primary metagenome ERZ1090879 (study PRJEB33644, sample SAMEA5815723) | chicken gut metagenome | biome: Chicken; feature: Gastrointestinal Tract; material: Caecum | place: Ireland | collected 2019-01-01 | study: A study of...
AACAGATCGTTATTTCCTCCGACTGCCCCGCCAAGGAGCTGACGACGCTGGAAGAGCGGCTGCGCACCCGCTTCGAGGGCGGGCTCATTGCCGATATCCAGCCCCCGGACGCGGAGACGAAGATCGCGATCCTGAAGCGCAAAGCGCTCGAAAAGAAATACGTTGTGCCCGACGACGTGCTCGCCTTCCTCGTGCGCGGATCGGATAACAACGTGCGCACGCTCGAAGGGCGGCTGAACACCGTCATCTTTGCGAGCAAACTGCACGAAGAGCCCATTTCGCTCAAGCTCGCCGCGGAGGCGCTGCAGGAGGCGATCAATGTGGACGAGCAGGAGGAAGTCACGCCCGACGCCATCATCCGCGCGACCTGTACCTATTTCGGCATCGGCAAGAACGACCTCGTGGGCAAAAACAAGCGGCAGGAGATCGTGCGCGCGCGGCAGATCTGCATCTACCTCATGTGCGATATGCTCGCCCTTCCCCTCGTGACGGTGGGCAAACTGATGGGCGGGCGCGACCACTCCACCATCATCTACGCGCGCGACAAGATCGTGGAACTCATGCGCGTGAACGACCGCGTGGCGAAAGACGTGAACGACGTAAAGAGCGCGGTACTCAAACAGTAGTTCACGAATTTTCTCGCGCAAAGGCGCGACAAAATTCCGTGATCTGAGCAGGAAGTTGCGGGTACGCGCCCGCCCCTTGCCTTCCCCCTTGGGGGAAGGTGTCTGCGAAGCAGACGGATGAGGGGATAAGGCGTGCGCTAACCGCACCTCCCGCTCTGCGGGCGAACCTTAGGGGCTTACAATTATAGTTCGCCCGCATTCACACCTACCTGAAAGTTGCTTGCGCAACAATTAGGGGCATACTGCGGAAGGAAACCTTCCTTGTATCTGTGATTTATAGCAGGAAGGCATAACGCAGTGACGCCTTTTGCAACCATATTACAGCATTATAATAACACTGCCAAAAACCAAATTATCACGCGAGAAAAATCCCTTTACGGGATTTTTGCATATTGATACCATGAAACATCTTTTTTCCGAAGGAACGTACGACGCCGTCGTCATCGGCGCGGGTCACGCGGGGTGCGAAGCCGCCCTCGCGCTCGCCCGCACGGGATTGAAGACGGTGATGCTCACCCTCAATTTAGACAGTATCGGCTTTATGCCCTGCAACCCCTCCGTCGGCGGCACCGCGAAGGGGCATCTGGTGCGCGAGATCGACGCGCTCGGCGGCGAGATGGGGCTCAACGCCGACCGCACCGCACTGCAATACCGCATGCTCAACGAGGGCAAGGGCGCGGCGGTGCAGTCGCTCCGCGCGCAGACGGACAAGAACTGCTACCACACCGAGATGAAACGGGTTCTGGAGCATACCGAAAACCTGCGCATCGTGCAGGGCGAGGCAGCGGACATCCTCACAGAAAACGGGCATGTGACGGGCGTCGTCACCTCGTACGGGGGCGTATTTTCCTGCCGCGCCGCGGTGGTGGCGACGGGCGTATACCTGAACGCGCGCACCATCACGGGCGACGTGATCGCCGAGAGCGGACCCAACGGATTCGCGCGGGCGACCATGCTCACCGAATGCCTCATGCGGCTGGGATACAGCGTACGGCGCTTCAAGACGGGTACCCCCGCCCGCCTCGACGGGCGCACCGTGGATACCTCCGCCCTCCCCGTCCAGCCGGGCGAGGCGGTATACCCCTTCTCCTTTTTGAACGACGGCGTGCCCGACCCAGGACTGCAGAAGGCGTGCTACCTCACCTACACCAACGAAGAGACGCACAAAGTCATTCTGCAGAACCTTGACCGCGCCCCCCTCTATAACGGCACGATCTCCTCGACGGGACCCAGATACTGCCCCTCCATCGAGACGAAGGTGGTGCGGTTTGCCGATAAGGAACGCCACCAGCTCTTTCTGGAGCCCGAGGGCGCGGACACCACCGAAGTGTATGTGCAGGGGCTCTCCACCTCCCTCCCCCACGACCTGCAAAAACAGATGTACCGCACGGTAAAGGGATTGGAGCGGTGTGAGATCGTCCGCTATGCCTACGCCATCGAATACGACTGCATCGATACGCTGGACGTGCTCCCCACCCTCGAATTCAAGAAGGTGGAGGGCTTGTACACCGCGGGGCAGATCAACGGCACGAGCGGGTACGAGGAGGCGGCGGCGCAGGGACTGATGGCGGGGCTCAACGCCTCGCTCAAGCTCCGCGGGCTCCCGCCCCTCGTTCTGCGGCGCGACGAGGCGTATATCGGCGTGCTCATCGACGACCTTGTGACGAAGGGCACCGACGAGCCCTACCGCATGATGACCTCGCGCGCGGAGTACCGCCTTACCCTGCGGCAGGACAATGCGGACGTGCGGCTGACGGAGACGGGTTACCGCTGCGGGCTGGTGAGCGAGGAACGCTACAAAAAATACCTTGCGCGGCGGGAACAGCGCAGACGGGCGGCGGAACTCCTGAACATGCGCGCCGACCAGAAGACGGCAGACGCGCTCGTGCAGAAGCACGGGCAGCCGCCCCTCTCCGCAGGCGTGACGTACGCCGATCTCATCCGCCGCGGCGTCACCCTGCCGGAGCTCATGGATACGTTCGGCATCCTCAAAGACGTTCCCGCCGACGTGCGCCTCTCCTGCGAGACGGACGTGCGCTACGAGGGCTACTTAAAGCGCAGCGCCGAACAGATGGCGAAGGCGAAAAAAATGGAGGACTCCCCTCTGCCGCCCGATCTCGACTACGGTGCGATCGCGGGGCTCAGGCTGGAGGCGCGCGAAAAGCTCGCGCGCATCCGCCCCCTCAACTTAGGGCAGGCGGAGCGCATCTCGGGCGTTTCCCCCGCCGATATCTCCGTTCTCATGGTGTACCTGAGCATGAAAAAGCCGTGACCATGTCCGCCGTCGCCGAAAAACGAAGACACCATGTCTGTGTTCTTTACAAAAACAATGCGCGCGTGCACAGATGTGCACGCGCGCCGTTTTTTCTCAGAACTTATTATAGCATACGAGCTGCTCCATCGGCTTGTTTTCCGCATGCGCGGGCGCGGGAGACGCGTCCGCCGCGGGATAACCCATGACGAGGATGGCGGTCGGTTCGTAATTATCGGGCAGGGCGAACTCGCTGCGCACGGCGGCGGGATCGAAGTGCATCACCCACGTAGTGCCGATCCCGAGCGAATATGCCATGAGCATCATGTGCGTGGTGACGATCCCGACGTCCACCTCGCCGCTTGGCGCGTTATCGTACCTGGTACGGTGCCAGCAAGCCGTCTTGTCGTAACAGACGAGGAGCGCCGCGGGCGCCCCGAAACGGCACTTTGTGCAGCGGTCGAGCTTTTCGAGTGTCTCTTTTTCGTCGATGACGAGGATGCGCTGCGGCTGTTCGTTGTGCGCCGTCGGCGCGACGCGCCCCGCCTCGAGAATGGTGCGGATGACCTCGCGCGGGACGGCCTTTTCTGCAAACCTGCGGCAGGAATACCGCTCCTTCATCAGCTTCATAAGATCCATTTTTCCTTTCCTCCTGTTGATATGGCGATATCTGCAGATGCGCATACGAGACGCGCCGCGGCAGCGTTATATTACGGCATTACAGCGTTTCGAGTTCGTCGAGCGTGAGCGAAAACGCGGGGATAAAGTGCTCGAAAAAGTAATCGACGGCGCGCATATTCTTTCCGAGGAGCGCGGCTTTCGTCGTCTTTTCCGCCTGCGTGAACTCGGTATTGCCCGAGCGCAGCTCTTCGAGACATTTGAGATACGCCGAGAGCTTGTCCGCCGCCTTGACGAACGCGTACTCCTTGGTGCTCTTATCCGCCTGCAAATAGGGATAGAGCGCGCCCTTGAGGGGCTCGGGAAGGTTCGCGGCGATCCTGTCGACGGCGAGGCGCTCCACCTTTTCGTATTCGCCGTGGAGCTGACCGTTGAAGTACTTGATGGGCGTGGGCATATCGCCCGTCATGACCTCGCTCACCTCGTGATAGAGCGCGTACAGGATGGCGGACGACGTATCGACGCTGCCGCCGAACACCTCCGTTTCGATGAGGCAGAGCGCGTGCGTTAAAAAGGCGACCTGATGGGAGTGCTCCATGATGTTTTCCTCGCGCGTGGAGCGCATGAGCTGCCAGCGCTTGATAAACTTCATCCTGTCGAGATAGGCGTAAAATTTTTCCATACTGCGACCCCTGCTGAAATTCAGATGATTTCCGTTACAGTATAAATTATACTACAATTTCCGCAAAAATTCAATTGACTTTTGTAGTTTTTCGCGGTATACTTTGATTACAAAAATCAAATATCCGTCGTGGGTGCTGTAACAGGCTGAGATGATACCACTTGAATCGGGCAAGGTAATGCTTGGACGAAAGACAGGATTTTTTCAGGACGCTCCACGCATTTTGCATGGGCGTTTTTTGTTTGGTTTTCCCGAAACCAAAGACGGATAAAAGGAGTGTAAGATGACCCTTTCCCTGCTGTCCTTCTATCAGGACTACTTTGAGACGGGCGAAGGCGACGACAAGATCCCGCACTACGATTACCCCGATGTGTGGACGTCGTTCGCCAAAGACGTGCTCATGAACATGTTTTTGTATGCGGCGATCGCGCTCGTCGTCATCCTGCTCGCCGTCGGATTCTTTGTAAGCCGCAAAAAGCCCGAATCGGTGAAAAGCTATGTGCGCACGGCGCTGGGCATCGCATGCGGCTTCGCCGTTGCCGTGATCGCGACCATGCTGACGCTGGAATTCGCCGATATGTACGAAAACGGCTATGTGTTCGACCTCGTGCTGTGGCCCTCCGTCGTATGCGTTGCCGTCGTCGTATTGGGCATCGCGGCGATCTACATCGCCTCCCTCTTCTCCAAAAAGACCTTCAAAACCACTTCGATCGTATGCGGGAGCCTGATGGGCGCGGCATTCATTGCGCTCTTCGTGTGCCTGTGCGTATACTTCGGCACGGGCGAGGCGGTCGGCAACAACGGCGTTGAGATCACGACTTCGGAGAACGTGGCGCTCTACTGCTGCGCCGCCGCGCTCATCGCCGCCATCGTCGCCTGCGCATTCCTCTTCGACAAGGGCAAGAAGGGATTCGATTCCAAATCCATCTCCTACGCCGCGATCTGCATTGCGATGAGCTTCGCGCTCTCGTACATCGCTCCCATCCACATGCCGCAGGGCGGGTCGCTGACCATCGCCTCCCTGCTGCCCCTCATGATCTATTCCTATATGTTCGGCACGAAAAAGGGCGCGCTCGCAGGCGCCGTGTACGGGCTCCTGCAGATCATACAGGATCCGTGGATCATCCATCCCGCACAGCTCCTTCTGGACTACCCCGTCGCCTTTGCGGGCATCGGGCTCTCGGGCATGTTCGCGCATGTGAAAAAGCTGGAAAAGCTCCCGCAGCTCCAGCTTGCGCTCGGCGCGGTCGTGGGCAGCGCGTTCCGCTTTGCGGCGCATCTGTTCTCGGGCGTGTTCGCCTTCTCCGAATTCGCGCCCGACGTCGACGCGTGGATCTATTCGCTCGGCTATAATGCCTCCTATGTGTTCCCCGACATCGCCATTGCGATCGCCGCGGGCATCATCGTGTTCAGCTCGCCTTCCTTCGTCAGACAGGTGCGCAGATACGCCGCGCCCAAGAAGGCGCCCGTAGCCGCGCCCGAGGCGCAGGCGGAAGCGCTTGCCGCGCAGCCCCTGCCCGAGGAGCCCCTCCCCGCAGGGAAAGCCGCCGCAGACGAGAACGCCGCACCCCTCGCGGACAAAAAGGAATGACCGCAAAACGCAGAAGAGGTTCCCCGCAAGGGAGCCTCTTTTTTTGCGTTCGTGCGGGGAATTTTTTCCAAAGATATTGAAATTGTCCCGTAAGTATGATACAATAAGACAAATATGCGCCGCAGACGGCGCAGGGCGGCAGCGCCGCCGATCGAATACAGGGGGATAAGGAAAATATGGCGATCAGGATCACGAGAGAGAACATGGGCGTGGTGTTCACCCCGCGCGACGAAGAGGTTTACTCCAACACATCGGGCGTGCTGTATCCGCGCGTTATCGAACTGCACCATGCGGGCGAACTCAACGGGATGCTGCTGGCGACCTTCGATCATTCCACGATCAAAGAACCGCCCGTGGTGCCCGTGATGTGCTCGAAGGACGGCGGCGTGACGTGGGAGAAATACTCCCAGATCGAGGACACGCAGAACGGATTCGGCATCCGTTTTCAGCCGCACATCTATGAACTTCCGCAGCAATGCGGCGATCTGGAGGCAGGCGTCATCGTGATGTGCGGAAATTCCGTACCCCTGAGTTTCGCCTCGACGGAGCTCTCCTTCTACATCAGCCGCGACCACGGCAAGACGTGGGAATTCCGCTCCTCCGTGGTACAGGGCGGCCCGCCCGTGGAACAGAACTTCGACGCGCTCGGCCCCGTTTGGGAACCGAACATCTACATCGACGCATACGGCAGCCTCGTGGTCGCCTTTACCGACGAGCGTCCGCACACCGACCCGCGCTTTAACCAGACGCTCGCACTCACCCGGTCGGAGGACGGCGGCAAGACCTGGAATGAGGTGAAATACACCGTGACCGTGCCCGACCGCACGCTGCGCCCCGGCATGCCCGTGGTGACGCGCATGGGCAACGGGAAATACATTATGGTGTACGAGATCGTGGGCTATCCCTGCTGCGACATTTACTATAAACTTTCGGACGACGGCGTCGACTGGGGAGACCCCCTCCTCAAAGGCACGCGCGTGGAGACCGAGGACGGGCTGTTCCTCGGCAGCATGCCCTATGTGATATGGGTGCCGCAGGGCGGCGAAAAAGGCACCGTCATCGTGACGGCGAAGCGGGAAGGCGAACACATCGGCATGCGCGACCCCGGATATTACCACGTCAACTACAATTACGGCGAAGGCCCGTGGGAGCGCGTTCCCATGCTCATCACCTACAACACCGATACCCTTCAGGCGGGGTGGAGCATGGGCATGACGACGATCCAAAACGGCGAATACCTCATCCAGCTCGCGCCCACCCCCATGAACAGACGGCTCATGCAGATCACCTACGGCATCGGCAAGATCGAAACGGTGAAATAACGGCGTTTTTTCCGAAAACAACAAAGATCCCGCTTGCGGAAGCGGGATCTTTTTCTATGGAGCGCAATGCTATACGAACTGCAGAATATCGACGAGCACGGCGAAGCCGAGCAGGAAGATCAGCCCCGCGAAGTGGATGATCGCCTCCACCTTGCGGTTGACGGGCTTGCCGCGGATCCATTCGATGACGGTGAACACGATCTTGCTGCCGTCGAGCGCGGGGATGGGCAGGAGATTGAAGACGGCGAGATTGACGCCGATGTAGCCCGCGATCTCCAGAAAACCGCGGAAACTGCTGCCCGCCACCTGCGACGTGATGGCGATGGTGCTCACGGGCCCGCCCAGCACCGAGAGCCCGAGCCGCCCCGTGAGGAGTTCGCCGAGGATCTGGAAGATGGAGCCCGCGATCTTGAAGGAATACATGAAGGAGCGCCCGAGCGTCTCCCAGAACCCGAAGCGGTACAGCGCGCTCGCAAGAAGATAGCCGCCGCCCTCCTCCGTCTCCTCATAGCGGATGCCGAGCGCCCGCCACACCGAGGAGAAATCGGCGCTGTTTTCCACCGTGACGTCGGCGCGGAGCTGCACTTCCACCTCGATCTCCTCGCGGCGGCTCTCGCCGCTCTCGTCCATAAAGAGACGGGAGACGAGAAAGGTCACCCTCTCCCCCGTCTTCCTGCCGTTCAGCACCCTGGCGACGTCCGTCGTGAGATACAGGTTCTTCCCCTCCGCCCGGAGCAGGATGTCCCTGTCCTGCAAACAGTATTCCGCGGCGATCTCCTCCGTCGGTTCCGCCTCGTAGACGGCGACCATCGTCTGTCCGTACGCAAAGAAACAGACGATGATGAGGAGAACGGCGAGCAGATAATTCATGAACGCGCCCGCGAGCAGGACGATAATGCGCTGCCACGGCCTGCGGTTGACGAACCAGTGCGACTTTTCCTCCTCGGAGGGCGCGTGCGCCGCGGGCTGTGCGGACGCCGCGGAGGGCTCCTCCGCGGACATGGCGGGCGGTTCCTCTGCGGCGGCCTCCGCAAACGGCTCGGGCGGAGGCGGCGCCTCTTCCAGCCCGTCCTCGCCCGCGAAGGCGCAGTAGCCGCCCAGCGGAATGAGCCGTACGGCAAAGAGTTCGCCCGTCCGTTTGCTCCTGCGTTTGAAGAGCGCGGGGCCGAACCCGATGGAAAATTCGTTGATCTTGAACTTTAAGATCTTCCCCGCGATGTAATGCCCGAACTCGTGGACGGTGATCATCACGAGCAAAATGAGGATGGCGAGGAGGACGGAGCCGACGGTGCTCCATGCGCTTAAAAGATTATTTACCATGCGAACTGATATACTGTGCGGCGAACCGGCGCGCGGCGGCGTCCGTTTCGGCAAGCTGCGGATAGCTCTCCGCCTCCGCCCGCGGGAACGCGCCGAGCGCACACCCGATAGTTTCCGCGATCATGGGAAAGGTTATGCGCCCGCCCAGAAAGGCGTGCACCGCCTCCTCCGCCGCCGCGTTGAGCACCGTGGGAAGCGTTCCGCCCGCCCTGCCCGCCTCGACGGCGAGCGAAAAGCAGGGAAAGCGTTCCGCGGGGAAGGGCAGAAAGGTAAGTTTGCCGAGCGCGGGAAGATCGAGCGGCTTTTCGCAGGGAAGGCGTTCGGGATAGGTGAGCGCGAGCTGGATGGGTACGCGCATATCGGGATAGCCGAGCTGGGCGAGCGCCGCGCCGTCCTCGAAATACACGAGGGAATGCACGATGCTCTCCGGATGCACGACCGCCCCGATCTTATCGAACTCCGTTTCGTAGAGCCACTTCGCCTCGATGACCTCGTACCCCTTGTTGAGCAGCGTGGCGCTGTCGATCGTGATCTTCGCGCCCATGTTCCAGGTGGGATGGCGTAGCGCGTCCGCCGCCGTCACGCGGGCGAGCTCCGCCTGCGTGAACCGATAAAAGGGTCCCCCGCTCGCCGTGAGAACGAGCCGGGAAAACGCCGCGTCGCGGCGGAAAGCGAGGCACTGAAAGAGCGCGGAATGCTCGCTGTCCACGGGGACGAGGTCGATCCCCCTTTCACGCACGGCGCGCATGACGAGCTCGCCGCCGCACACGAGCGACTCCTTGTTGGCAAGGGCGATTTTTTTGCCCGCCTCCGCCGCGAGGAGGGTATACCGAAGCCCCGCGAACCCGCCCGCTGCAATGAACGCAACGTCGCAGTCCTCAAACAGGCGCGCCTCCTCCCCTTTTGCGAGCTTCGTCACCCCCGCGGGCGGCGTGAACGAACCCTCCCCGCACAGGGCTGCTGCGGGCATGAATTCTGCGCACAGCGCCTCGAGCGCCGCGCCGTCCCGCCCGCAGGCGAGCGCGGAAAAAGAGAATTTTTCGGGATAGCGGCGGACGATATCCGCCGTCTGCCTGCCGATGCTGCCCGTACAGCCGATGAGTGCGATCCTGATCATTTATGTGCTCCGTAAAATTGCGCGCATCGGCGCGTTCTGCAAAAAATGCCCGCCTTGCGGCGGGCGCAGCGATACTTATACTTATGCGGCGATCCCTTTCGTCATGATTCGGATGACGAAGATAAACGCCACGATGAGGCTTGCATACAGCGAGGAATCGATGCGGTCGAGGATGCCTCCGTGCCCGGGCAGGATATTGCCCATATCCTTGATGCCCAGCTTGCGCTTGAAACTGCTCTCCACCAGGTCGCCGAACTGCGCGAACGCCGAGGTGAGGACGCCGATCCCGATGAAGAAGATGAAATCGTGCCATTCGAGCACGGGACGGGTGAGCGTGAACTCAGCAAACCCCGTGAGATGGACGCACTTGCAGAGCCCGTAATAGACGAAGAACACGACGACGCCGCCGAGCGCGCCGCCCACGAGCCCTCCGATGCCGCCCACGACCGTCTTGTTCGGGCTGACGTGCGGCGCCATCTTCCAGGGATACTTCTTCCCCAGCGTTTTGCCGACGGCATAGGCGAACATATCGGCAAACGGGCTGATGATGAACACAAAGCAGATCGCAACGTCCGAATAGTATTCGAGGTGGTTGCACACCGTCATGACGACGAGGAACACCGAGGGATACATATACGAGATGAGCGTACAGCCGACCGATTCGAGGCTGACCTTGGTGGGCGCAAACACGAGCATGCCGAAGATGACGGCGATGCCGGCGATGAACACGACGAGTGTGACGTGCGGCGCATAGTTGCGCCCTACGGCGGTGAGCGGATCGCCGTTGGGGAATTCCACACCCAGAATATCGGTAAACAGGATATCCGCAACGATATACATGATCACGACCAGCAGCGCGAACGTCATGGCGACGATCTTCTGCGAGCGGTGCATCCTGTCGCCAAAGGCGCGGAGCATCTCAAACGTGCCGATGACCGCAAACAACAGGATGAGGATATCGAAGAAGAGCTTGTGTACGAAGAGTTTGAGCGCGAAAAAAAGCAGAAGTATGGCGACGTACACCAGACCCGAATAGGTGCGGAGCTGCGCGTTGGAGTGATGCGGCTTTTGCGGTTCGCCCTCGGGCGGCGTCGGCGCGCCCGGGTATTGCCGTTCTTTGATTTCTTCCATCTTTTCCAAAAAATCCCCGTTTCAGAGTTTCCCGTAGCGGCGTTCCCGCCTGCCGAAGGCTTCTATCGCCTTATCCAGTTCCTTATCCGAGAAATCGGGGAACAAAACGTCGGTAAAATACAGTTCGCTGTACGCCGCCTGCCACAGAAGGAAATTGGAGATGCGGAGTTCCTTTCCCGTGCGGATCAGAAGATCGGGCTCGGGCATATCCCCCGTGGCGAGGAGAGCGGAGAACTCCTCCATCGTCACTTCCCTGCCGCGGCGCACCGCCTCGTTGACGGCGGCGAGGATATCCTGCCGTCCGCCGTAGCCGATGGCGAGCGCAAGCGTCCCGCGCGTGCCGTCCGCCGTATACGCCTCGCCCTCCGCGATGAGGCCGACGATATCGGGCGGGAGAAGCGCGCGGTCGCCGATGACGCGGAGACGGATCGACTTCTTTTTCAGGCGCTCGGTATTGGCGGGAAAATATTCGCGGAACAGCGAAAACAGCCCCTCGAGCTCCTCCTGGGGGCGGGACAGGTTTTCGGTGGAGAGCGCAAACAGCGTACAGTAGCTCACGCCGCAGTCGAACACATGCTCGGCAAGCCCGATCATGCGGTTCATGCCCGCGCGGTGACCCGCGCCCCGCGGAAGGAGCCGCTTTTTCGCCCAGCGCCCGTTGCCGTCCATGATGATGGCGATATGGCGGGGGATCTTTTCTCCCTTCTTATCTGCCATCAGACGGTCATCAGCTCCTTTTCTTTTGCGGAGACAGCCTTATCGATATCCTCGATGCAGGCGGCGATCTTCTTCTCCACGTCCTGCTCGCACGCCTTGACCTCGTCCTCGGAGAGCGTCTTGGCGTTCTTCATCTTCTTGATGGCGTCCATCGCCTCGCGGCGCACGTTGCGCGCGGCGACCTTGGACTCCTCGCCCATGCGCTTGATCTGCTTGACGAGGTCTTTTCTGCGCTCCTCGGTGAGTTCGGGGAACACGAGACGGATGACGTTGCCGTCGTTGGTGGGCGTGATGCCGATGTTGGAGGCAAGGATCGCCTTTTCGATCGACTTCAAGAGAGATTTATCCCACGGGCTGACCACGAGACAGCGCGCGTCGAGCGCGGAGATGTTGCCCAGCGTGTTGAGGGCGCTCATGCCGCCGTACGCCTCTACCTGGATCTTATCCAGCACGTGCGGATTCGCGCGTCCCGCGCGGATGGTCGTGAATTCTTCCTGCATGACGGAGACCGTCTTTTCCAGCTTGTCTTCAAGAATGAGGAAGATCTCCTCAACTTCTTCGTTTTCGATCATACCTTTTATGCTCCTTGCATGATTTTTTTATTCCTTGGAGATGAGCGTTCCGATCTTCTCGCCGCAGACGGCGCGGATGATGGAGTCCTTCTCTCCCAGCCCGAACGCGAGCACGGGCACATCGTTTTCCATACACATCGTAGCCGCCGTCGTATCCATGGCTTTGAGTCCCTTGTTGATGATATCGCCGAAGGTGAGATGATCGTATTTTTTTGCATTCGGGTTGATGGCGGGGTCGCTGTCGTAAATGCCGTCCACGTTCTTCGCCATTAAAAGGACGTCGGCGTCGATCTCGCAGGCGCGCTGCGCAGCCGCCGTATCCGTGGAGCAGTACGGGTTGCCCGTGCCGCACGCCATGATGACGATGCGCCCCTTTTCGAAGTGGTGGATCGCCTTTCTCAGAATATAGGGCTCCGCGACCGACGTCATGATGAGCGCCGTCTGCACGCGCGTGGGGATGCCCTTCTTTTCGATGGCGTCCATCATGGCGAGCGAGTTCATGACCGTGGCGAGCATGCCCATGTGATCGGCAGTGGTGCGATCCATGTTGGTGCCCTGCCTGCCCCGCCAGAAGTTCCCGCCGCCGATGACGAGACCGATCTGCACGCCCATCTTGTGTACTTCGACGAGCTGATCGACGACCTCGGAGACGACGTTTTCATTGAGCCCGAACCGCTGATCTCCCGCGAGCGCCTCGCCGGAGAGTTTGAGAAGAATACGTTTGTACTTTGGCGTCATAACTGTCGCCGCCCTCCCTGTCTCACATAATTGGGCACGGCGCAGGCGCGCACGATGCCTTTTTCAGATAGTATACCATACCCCGGGAAAAAAATCAAGGCGAAATGGAAAAGTTTGGAGGCATATCTTGTCGCGCCGCGGAAGATAAAACGGAACGGGCGCCGCGCGCCCGTCCGGAATATCGTTATGCGCCCGCCGCGCCCTGCGCGCCGCACCCGGGCGCGCCCGCACCGAGCGAGCGCCTCCACTGCGCCGTCTGGCGGAAGTAGAGGAAAACCCCCACCGCGCCCGTGATGAGCTCCGCCGCGGGGAAGGCGATCCAGGCATAATCCAGCCCGATGAGCGAGAACCCCCAGAAGAGCGGGATGAGGCAGAAGAGCTGCCGCGTGAGCGAGAGCATGACGCTGGGCAGCGCCTTGCCGATCGCCTGAAAGAATACGGGCAGCATGAGCGAGAGCACCGCCGGGAAAAAACTTGCCCCGATGATGCGGAACGCCGTTCCCCCGATCGCGTATACCGCCTCGTCGCGCGAAAAGATAGAGAGCAGCCCGCGCGGGATGAACTCAAAGCACAGCACGCCGACGAGCATGAAGGCGGCGGAGACGATGACCGAGTCGCGCATCACGCCCCGCACGCGCGCGTAGTCGGCGCGCGCATAGTTATAGCTGAGCACGGGAACGATGCACGTCTGCAGCCCGAACAGCGGGATAAAGAAGAAGGACTGGATCTTGTAGTACAATCCCAGGACCGTGACTGCCGCGTCGGAAAAGCCGGCAAGGATAAAGTTGAGCGCGACGATATACACCGTGTACATCGCCTGCATGAGAATGGACGGATAGCCCAACAGCAGGATACGCTTTACATAGTGCCACATCTTTCTGAGCTTGGGCGGTTTGCGGAATCCCGTGACGCCCGTGATGACCGCCGCCGTGACCTGCCCGAGGACGGTCGCCCACGCCGCGCCCGCAACGCCCATCTCGGGGAGGGCGCCCCAACCGAAGATGAACACGGGATCGAGCACGATGTTGACGAGCGCGCCCGCGATCTGCGCGACCATCGGGAGCACCATGTTCCCGCGCGCCTGGTGGATCTTGGAAAAGATGCCCTCCAGAAAGACGCCGACGCTCCCCGCGCAGCAGATGGTGCCGTATACGACCGCGTCCTCCACCGCCGCGGCGGATTCCGCCGACGCCGCGGAAAACGGGCGCAGAACGGGAAGGATGACCGCGGTAAAGAGCGCCCACATGACGAGCGCGAGCAGAATACCCGCGCCGCCCGTCTTGTTCGCCGCCTCCGTGCGCCCCTTTGCGTACAGGCGGGACATCTGCGTGTTCACGCCCACGCCCGTCCCCACCGCAAGCGCCGTGATAACGAGCTGGATGGGATAGATGACGGAGAGCGCCGTAAGCCCGTCGCCCGAATATCTGCCCACAAAGAAACTGTCTACCACGTTGTAGAGCGCCTGGATGAGCTGGGCGAGCATGACGGGCGGTGCCACGCGCAAAAGAATCTTCCATACGGGGAGCGTGCCGAAGAGCGACGCGTCCATTCTTCTGACTGTGTGATGATGCAGCATAACGATTTATCCCTGTAAAAACCTGCAACAGTATAGTATCGCGCCCGTGTTCTGTCAAGCGGAACGGCGGCGGCTCCGCAATTTTCCCGCGTGAAATTTTCCGCGTCCGTCCGGGAGCCACGGGCGGGCGCGGCGGCGCGTTCCCGCACCGTCTTTCCCGCGCCCCGCGGAACTGTAAAACGCATACCCGCAAGGATATTCGCAGCCGCATCTTTTCCGCGTTCTCCGCTTCCCTTCGGCGCAGAGGCGCGCTTTTCCGACCCGCGCCTTCCCCCTCGCCTCCCTCCCCGAGGGAGGTATCCGCGTGGATTAACCGCGCGGACGGAAGGAGTTAGACAAACGAAAAACCCCCGCTGCGAATGCAGCGGGGGCTTTGTATCCCGTTCGGATATTTTATTTCTTCATTGCCTCGACCTGCTTGGCGACCTCTTCCTGAAGATCCTCGCTCTTCTTTTCGAGACCCTCGCCGCGGACGAAGAAGCAGAACTGCTTCAGGCTGACGCCCGCGCCCGCTTTTGCAAGCACCTGCGCGACGGTGACCTTGTCGTCCTTGACGAACTTCTGATCCATGAGGCAGTTTTCCTCGTAGAACTTCTTGATCTTGCCGAGCACGATCTTTTCTGCGATGTTCTGAGGCTTGCCCTCGTTGATGACCTCCTGCAGAAGGATCGCCTTCTCCTTCTCGAGCGTCTCGGCGGAGACCTCAGCCTCCGTCATATAGCGGGGCTTTGCAAACGCGACGTGCAGCGCAACGTCGTGCGCGACGGCCTTTGCCGCCTCGGTGGGCTCGCCGTCGAACGCGAGCATAACGCCCATCGTGCCGCCCATGTGGATATACGTCTCGACGAAACCGTTTGCTTCGTACACCATGAAACGGCGCACGGAGATCTTCTCGCCGATGACTGCGACCTGCTCCTGGATATACGTTTCGACCGTCTTGCCGCCCATATCGGAAGCGAGGAGCGCCTCGACGTCTGCGGGCTTGACCGCCGCGATCTGCTTTGCGACCGCATCAACGAGCTCGCGGAACTTCTCGCCCTTTGCAACGAAGTCGGACTCGCAGTTGACTTCGACGAGCACGCCCGTCTTGCCCTCGACGAGCGCATAGACGATGCCCTCTGCCGCGATCTTGGAGGCGCGCTTTGCCGCCTTTGCAATGCCGCGCTCGCGGAGAAGATCCGCCGCACGATCCATATCGCCGTCTGCGTCCACAAGCGCACGCTTGCAGTCCATCATGCCCGCGCCCGTCTGTTCGCGGAGCTTCATAACGTCTTTTGCGGTAAACTCTGCCATACTATTTTTCTCCTTGCAGCTTATTCTGCGGCGCCTTCAGCGGCGACGACTTCCTCGATGTCCTTGGGCTCTTCCGCGGACGCGACAGCCTGCTCCATCACGGGCGTTTCGCCCTGGTTCGCCTCGATGACCGCGTTGGCGATGACGGACGAGATGAGCTTGATGGCGCGGATCGCGTCGTCGTTGCCGGGGATGACGTAGTCGATGAGGTCGGGATCGCAGTTGGTATCGGTGATCGCAACGATCGGGATGTGGAGCTTGCGCGCTTCGGCGACGGCGATGTCCTCGTTATGAGGGTCGACGACGAACATCACGCCGGGCATGCCGCGCATCGTCTTGATGCCGCCGAGGTTCGCCTGGAGCTTTTCCATCTCCTTTTTGAGACCGAGGACTTCCTTTTTGGGAAGGAGATCGAACTCGCCGGAAGCCTCCATCCTCTCGAGCTTTTCCAGATAGTCGATGCGGGAACGGATGGTCTTGAAGTTGGTGAGCGTGC
>ERZ1090879.1008-NODE-1009-length-16048-cov-5.591134_pt1 | contig 16048 bp, 13 predicted proteins | sample MGYA00478472_ERZ1090879 | MGnify/ENA primary metagenome ERZ1090879 (study PRJEB33644, sample SAMEA5815723) | chicken gut metagenome | biome: Chicken; feature: Gastrointestinal Tract; material: Caecum | place: Ireland | collected 2019-01-01 | study: A study of...
CAGCGGCGGAGCCACCCGGCTGGAGCTTTGCGGAAGCCTTGTGATCGGCGGAACAACTCCCAATCCATGGCTTTTTAAAGAGATCCGCAGACATTCGGATATCAGGATCCATGCGCTGATAAGACCGAGGTTCGGAGATTTCTGTTATACAGATGAGGAATTCATTCTGATCAGGGAAGCCGTCAAAGAGTTCCGCGATCTTGGAGCGGAGGGAGTTGTGATCGGTATCCTGAAGCCGGACGGAACCCTGAATATGGAACAGATGAAGATCCTGATGGAGGAAGCGGGAGACATGTCGGTAACTCTTCACAGGGCTTTCGACGTATGCGCGGATCCCTACGAGACTCTGGAACAGTCGGTTTCTCTTGGGATTGATACCATTCTCACATCAGGACAGAAAAATATATGTACACTGGGGACAGATCTTCTGAAAGATCTTGTGGACAGAAGCGCGGGAAGGATCGTGATCCAGGTAGGCAGCGGCGTGAATGCGGATGTGATCGAGGAAGTATATCCGAAAACAGGAGCGAGGGCGTATCACATGTCCGGCAAGATCACCCTTGACAGCACTATGAAATACCGCAAAGAAGGCGTGAACATGGGATTGCCTTCCATCAGCGAATATGAAATTTGGAGAACAGATGAAGAGGCTGTCCGCAAAGCCAGACAGGTTCTGGACAGACTGCAGGGAGAATAGGATATGGGAGAATTTCTGAAAGAAAACAGAGAGCGGATCGTCTGTGGATATCACGAGACTGTACAGAGATTTCCTGCTGTATTTGAAGAGATCAATGCCAGGATGGAAAGTCTGGATCCGGAGATCCGCCTTGCCATGCAGTATCTTTACATGACAATGCCTTACAGCGATATCGGTAATTATTCATTTGATATCTTTCTTGATTACGCGGAAAACAGTGTAAAAATATGGAGAGAATATGAGGCGGTCAGGGCGCTTCCGGAGATGATCTATCTGAATTATGTTCTTTACCACAGGGTAAATGAAGAGGAGATCGCTCCCTGCCGGAGACTTTTCTCTTCAGAAATCCATGACTTCATGGAAAAAAACGGAAGTTCTGATCTGCTGGAAGAGAAAAACAGAAAATCCGCGGCGGAAGAAGTAAACTACTGGTGCGCCCAGGAAGCTACCTATCACTGCAGCGACGACAGGACGCTGTCCGCCCTGGCCGTATACCGCAGAGGAAACGGACGGTGCGGAGAAGAATCCGTGTTTACAGTGAACGCGATGAGGAGTATCGGAATTCCGGCCAGACAGGTATACGCGCCGAAATGGTCCCACTGTGACGACAATCATGCCTGGGTGGAAATCTGGCATGAGGGCGTATGGTATTTTCTCGGCGCATGCGAACCTGCTCCCCTGAATCACGGATGGTTTACAAATGCGTCATCCAGGGCCATGATGGTTCATTCCAGATGGTTTGACACTGTTTCCTCCGGCGGGGAAGAAACAGGAAAAGAGGGCATGGTGACCATGCTGAACGAACTCCGGAGATATGCCAGGACTGCGGAGATCTGTGTTAAAGTCCTTGACAGGGATGAAAGACCGGTTAAAGGCGCCCATATATATTTCCAGGTGCTGAATTACTCGGAATTTGCTTCAGTTGCCCGCGGGGTGACAGATGAGAACGGCGAATGCAGGCTGACGACAGGATCAGGAAGTCTTGCGCTCCAGATTGTTTACAAAGAGTGGTGGGAATGTGTCTTTGCCGACACAAGATCCTGCACGCAATATACGGTTGTAGTCGGAAAGGATCAAAAAGAAGAAAATGTCTGGACGGAAACAGATATGTTCGCTCCTCTGGACGCTCCGGTGAATCCTTCCACCATGACTTCCGGACAGAAAGAAGAAAGGGACGCCCGCCTGGAAAAGGCGGCGGCATACCGCATTTCCCGGAAGGAAAACTGGAAAAATCCGGAATGTGAAAAATTCCTGCGGGGAGAATCCGGAGAGGACGCGGCAGACGGAGACGCTCTTGACACACTGCGCGGCGAACTTCTGGAAGTTCTCACAGAAAAAGACAGTACAGATCTCAGGGCAGAAGTTCTGGAGGAACATCTGAAATATGCCCTTCCCTACGAGGAGAATATGGAGCACAATCTGTTTGTATCCTGTGTCCTGAACCCCAGAGTGGACGACGAAGTGCTGATGAAATACAGGGAAGCGGTGGAAAACGCCTTCACAGAAGAAGAGAAGGATCTGTTCCGCGAAGATCCCCGTATGATATGGGAAACCGTTGATAAGAAGATCACTTCCGTGCCGGAAAAAGAAAGGGAAAGCGTGATCACCACTCCTTTAGGATGTCTGAAAACAGGAACAGGAAGCCCCCGTTCCAAAAAAATCCTCGCCGCGGCGATCGCCAGAACTCTGGGAATCCCTGCCAGGCTGAATCCGGAAGACCGTTCCGTGGAATACTGGAAAGACGGTGATTTCGTCCACATGGTTCCGGGAAGACAGAAAAACTGCCGGATAAAACTGTCGTCAGGAGACGGTACAGTATGGAAGTATTTCCAGAACTGGTCCATGGGAAAACTGGAAAACGGAGTGTATACATCCCTGCGTCTGGGCGATCTTCTGTGGAAAGACGGTATTCTGGAAGCTGATCTGGAAGAGGGAAGCTACCGTATTGTCACATCCAACAGACTTCCCAACGGAAATATTTTCGCGTATCTTTATCATTTTTCGGTGAAGGCCGGAGAAGAAAAACAGGCGGAACTGATCCTGCGCAAAGCAGATCTTGGAGATATGCTGGAAAATATCAGCCTTCCGGAATTTGAACTGAGAAAAGATGAAGAGGGAACAGAAAAAGTAAAAGCTTCCGATCTGACAGAAGAAGGAAAGCATATTCTGATGTTCCTGGAGGAGAGCCGGGAACCTACGGAGCATATTCTCAACGAAATGATGGAGCAGGAAAACGCTTTTAAAGCTCATGAATCAAAGATTATCTTTGTGGTACAGAGCGGGGAAGCGCTGAACGATCCCACCATTAAGAAAACCCTTTCCGTTTTTCCGGAGATCAGGGTTTACTACGACCGTTTTGAAGATCATATCGAGCTTCTTGGAAGAAGGATGTATGTGGACCACGAGAAACTCCCGCTGATCATTGTGACAGATGGCAGACTGAACGGCATTTATGCCGCCAGCGGTTATAATGTGGGAACAGGAGACATGCTCCTTCGTCTGATGTGATCCGTTATGAATCTTCTGTAGCGGCTTCAGAGTGTTTTGTGTTATAATAGGTGACAGAAAATATAAAGGGGGATTGCAGTTATGAAAATCTACTGCGGAAAAGATTATAAGGAGATGAGCCGTATAGCGGCAAATATCATCTCCGCGCAGATTATCCTGAAACCGGACTGTGTGCTTGGACTTGCCACAGGTTCAACGCCGGTGGGCACATATGAGAATCTCGTGGAATGGTATAAACAGGGAGATCTTGATTTCTCTCAGGTGACAAGTGTGAACCTGGACGAGTACAAAGGGCTTTCCGGAAACAATGATCAGAGCTACCGTTACTTTATGAATAAGAATCTATTTGATCATGTAAATATCGACAAGAGCAGGACTTTTGTTCCCAACGGACTTGAGCCGGACAGTGAGAAAGCAAGCAAAGAATACGACGCAATCATTGAGAGCGTAGGAGGAGTGGACCTTCAGCTTCTGGGGATCGGACATAACGGACATATCGGTTTCAACGAGCCGGCAGACGAATTCTGCAAGGGAACACACTGCGTGGATCTGACGGCGAGCACTATTGAGGCAAACAAGCGCTTCTTCGAAAAAGAGGAAGACGTTCCCCGTCAGGCTTATACAATGGGAATCGGAACGATCATGAAGGCGAAGAAGATTCTTCTTGTAGCCTCCGGTGCGGACAAGGCGGAGATCATCGCGAAATCCCTTACCGGACCGGTTACTCCCCAGGTTCCGGCGTCTATCCTGCAGTTCCACAACGACGTGACTGTAGTATGCGACGAGGCTGCGTTCAGCAAACTGAAATAATCATGGAAAGACTGTATAAAAAGCTGGAAGAATACGCAAAAACGGATTACTACCCCTTCCACATGCCGGGGCATAAAAGAAATCCCCTGTCTGTGGCAGGGGATTTTCCCGTTGAAAGGGATATTACAGAAATACATGGATTTGATAATCTTCATCATCCGGAGGGAATCATAAGAGAGGCAGAAGAGGCCGCGGCGTCTCTTTACGGGACAAAAGAAAGTTTTTACAGTGTCAACGGAAGTACGGCGGCGATACTGTCCGCTGTATCGGCAGCCGTAAAAAAAGAAGGGCATATCCTTATAGCCAGAAATTGTCATAAGGCTGTTTATCATGCGGCCTATCTCCGGGGACTGAAGGTATCCTGCATTTATCCACGGGAAGATTTTGAACTGGGGATAAACGGAGGAGTCTCTCCGGAAGATGTGGAAAACTGTCTTAACAGCGGCAAAGATATCGAAGCCGTACTGATCACTTCGCCAACCTATGACGGAGTTGTATCTGATGTAAAAGGCATTGCGGAGACTGTCCACAGGTTCGGGATTCCTCTTATTGTGGACGAGGCTCATGGAGCGCATTTCTCTTTCTCCGGATATTTCCCGGAGTCCGCCCTGGATCTGGGCGCAGACATCGTGATCCACAGTGTGCACAAAACTCTGCCGTCCATGACGCAGACTGCTCTTCTCCACAGATGTACAGACAGAGTTGACAGGGATCTTCTCGTCAGATTCATGGGAATCTATCAGAGCAGCAGTCCTTCTTATATTCTCATGGCCGGGATCGACGCCTGTATGGACATGATATTAAAGAACGGGGACAGAATGTTCCGGGAATATACGGAAAATCTGGACCGTGTGCGGAAACGCCTGTCCGGATGCGGCTGTATCCGGCTGATAACGCCGGAAAAAAACAGAGAGAAGGGGATTTTTGATTACGACAGGTCGAAGATCCTGCTATCCACTGTGCACAGTTCTCTCAACGGAAGACAGCTTCACCGGATCCTCAGAGAAGAATTTCATCTGGAGATGGAAATGGAAGCGGAGAACTATGTGCTCGCCCTTACTTCCCCGGGAGATACAAAGGAAGGTTTTGACCGTCTCCTGAAAGCGGTTGAAGAAATCGACCGCAGAGAATCGTTAAAAGAAATAAAGACGGAACAGAAAAAAAATACCGCGGCCTGCTGCAGAATGAAATCTTTTATGAAGATCAGCGAGGCTATGGACGCGCCGCAGGTGAGAATCCCGCTGGAAGAGAGCGTTGGAAGGATCTCTGCGGAATTTGCATATCTATATCCTCCAGGTATACCGCTTATCGTTCCGGGAGAAGAGATCACTGGACTTTTTGTACAAAATATGAGAAGATACGTGGAAGAAGGATTTGACCTTCAGGGTCTCAGCGATATGTCGGACAGAACGATCTGCGTACTTTCTGATCATGCGGCTGATATGGAATGACATAAGCGGCTGACAGATAGAGCCGGATCCTTGGACCATAAAGGAAACATTACAGGGAAGATAAAAGACAGTATGGGAAAAATATTTTATATCATGGGAAAGAGCGCTTCAGGGAAAGATAAAATATATTCGATACTTCTGGCGGATCAGGAACTGAATCTCCGGAAAATGGTGCTTTATACAACACGTCCCGTCCGTGAAGGAGAAGAAAACGGAAAACAGTATTTTTTTACCGACGACAAAAAACTGGAAGAATTCCAGAAATCAGGAAAGCTGATCGAAAGCCGTTCCTACCATACAGTACATGGTATCTGGACATATTTTACCGCCGACGACGGCCAGGTAAAACTGAACGAAGCCGACTATCTGGGAATCGGGACTCTGGAATCTTACCGGAAGCTGAAGGAATATTACGGAGAGGAAAACGTTCTTCCGATATATATCCAGGTAGAGGACGGGGAGAGGCTGAGAAGAGCTCTTGTAAGGGAACAGAAACAGGAAGAGCCGAAATATTCGGAGATGTGCCGCCGTTTTCTGGCGGATCAGGAGGATTTTTCGGAAAAAAATGTGATAGACGCAGGAATCGGGATCCGGTTTGAAAACGACGATCTGGATATATGTGTCAAAAATATTTCGAATTATATAAAATCCGCGACATAAGCAAAAATAGTTTTTATTAGCAGATAAAGTATGATATAATGAAGCATATACAGCGAACAAAGTTTCGTTTAATATAAAATAAGCGAGGTGATTCTGAATGGTTGGTTTCAACGAGATTATCGGACATGAAGAGATCATAAGACATTTAAAGAACGCAATGAAGACCGGAAAGATTTCTCATTCTTATATTTTTTCCGGACGTCCGGGATCCGGAAAGAAGCTTCTGGCTTCCACATATGCCATGACGCTTCAGTGCGAGGCGGGGGGAACAGAGCCATGTCAGAAATGCGATTCCTGTAAGAAGGCTCTGGGAAAGAATCATCCGGACATCATTTATGTGAATCATGAGAAACCGGGGATCATCAGTATCGACGAGATCAGGGATCAGGTGATCTCTGACGTGGCGATAAAGCCGTACTGCAGTCCTCATAAGATATATATCATTCCGGATGCGGAGATGATGACGGTACAGGCGCAGAACGCCCTTCTGAAGACCATCGAAGAGCCGCCGGAATATGCGGTGATCATGCTGCTGACCGCCAATGCGGATGCGCTGCTTCCCACGATCCAGTCCCGCTGCGTGCGTCTGGATCTCAAAGTTGTGGATGACAGCCTTGTGAAGAAGTATCTCATGGAGCGTCTTCATGTGCCGGATTACCAGGCGGAGATAGATGCCTCTATTGCCCAGGGAAGTATCGGCAGGGCGAAGGAGGCGGCCACTTCGGAGGAATTTTCCAAGATTACCGAGAATGCTCTGAAGATACTGAAATATGCCAATACCATGGAGGTTTATGAACTGGCGGACGAGATCAAAACTCTTTCTGCCGAGAAGAACAATATCGGAGATTATCTGGATATTTTTCAGTTCTGGTTCCGCGACGTCCTTATGTTTAAGGCTACAAGAGAGATCGATAATCTGGTATTCAAGCAGGAAATTAATTTTATCAGGGAACAGGCAAGCCAGCGTTCCTATGAAAATCTGGAAAAGATCCTTGAGGCAATCGAGAAGACAAAAGTACGTCTCAAAGCAAATGTAAACTTTGAGCTTGCCCTTGAGCTTCTTTTCCTGACCATCAGGGAGAGATAATCAGAATGACAAAAGTAGTAGGCATCAGATTCCGTAATGTGGGAAAAGTTTATTATTTTAATCCTAAAGGATATAAGATGAAGGCAGGAGATCATGTTATTGTGGAGACTGCCCGGGGAATAGAATACGGCCGTGTGGTCCTGGAGCCGAAGGAGGTTGGCGAGGATGAAGTGGTTCACCCGCTGAAAGAAGTTCTCCGTGTGGCTACGGCGGAAGATGACGAAAGAGAAAAGCAGAACCGGATCAGGGAGAAGGATGCTTTTAAGATCTGCCAGAAAAAGATCCGCGAGCATGGTCTGGAAATGAAACTGATCGATGCGGAATATACCTTTGACAACAATAAGGTGCTGTTTTATTTTACTGCGGACGGAAGAATTGATTTCCGCCAGCTGGTTAAGGATCTGGCGGCAATTTTCAAGACCAGGATCGAGCTTCGGCAGATCGGCGTAAGAGATGAGACAAAAATTCTGGGAGGTATCGGTATCTGCGGCAGATGTCTCTGCTGCCATACTTATCTGACAGAATTTGCGCCGGTATCCATTAAGATGGCTAAGGAACAGAACCTGTCTCTGAATCAGACGAAAATATCCGGAGTATGCGGAAGGCTGATGTGCTGTCTGAAGAATGAACAGGAGACATATGAGGAACTGAATAAAAAACTTCCCGGAACAGGGGATACTGTAACTCTGCCCGACGGCATGCAGGGAACGGTTCAGAGCGTAAATGTGCTGAGACAGCTGGTGAAAGTGATTGTCGAGGTTAATGATGAGAAAGAAATACAGGAATTTCCGGCATCAGAACTGAAATTCCGTCCCAGAAAGAAAAAAGTCAAAGTTACTGAGAAGGAAATGAAGGAACTGAAGAAACTGGAAGATGAAGAAGGAGATTCCAAAGGTCATGGAAAAAAATCCGCGGAATAATCTGATCATGCAGGGAGAGCGGCTGGACGACCTCCAGAACGGGTACTATGTTATCCAGAATCCGGATAAATTCTGTTTCGGAATGGATGCTGTGCTGCTGTCCGGTTTTGCCAGAATCAGAAAAAATGAAAAAGTTCTGGATATGGGGACAGGAACGGGGATCATTCCTATACTTCTGCGTGCAAAGACGGAAGGCGAACATTTTACAGGACTTGAAATTCAGGAAGAATGCGCGGATATGGCAAGAAGAAGCGTGGCCCTTAACGGCCTGGAGCCGGAGATAGACATTGTCTGCGGTGATATAAAAGAAGCTGCTGAGATTTTCGGAGCAGCTTCTTTTCATGTAGTAACGTCCAATCCGCCTCATATGATCGGGAAGCACGGTCTTACCAATCCCCACATGGCGAAAGCCATCGCAAGACATGAGATCCTGTGTACTCTGGAGGATGTAGTCGGCCAGGCTGCGAAAGTCCTTACAGACAGAGGAAGGTTTTATATGGTACACAGGCCTTTCCGTCTGGCGGAGATCTTTCAGGTTTTGACGAAGTACAGGCTGGAGCCAAAGCGTATGCAGCTGGTATATCCCTTTATCGACAGGGAGCCCAACATGGTACTGATCGAGGCGTGCAAAGGGGGAAATCCCAGGATCCAGGTGGATCCGCCGGTGATCGTGTACAGAAAACCCGGAGAATATACGGAGCAGATACTGAAGATTTACGATATGATCTGATGTCGTACCCCAGTTCCCAACAGAGGAAGAAGGAAAAATATGAACGGAAAATTATTTTTGTGCGCAACGCCCATAGGCAATCTTGAGGATATCACTCTCCGTGTTCTGCGTACTCTCAAAGAGGCCGATCTGATCGCGGCGGAGGACACGAGGAACAGCATCAGGCTTCTGAACCATTTTGAGATCAGAACGCCTATGACCAGCTATCATGAATACAACAAAATCGAGAAAGCCCGTACCCTGATTGAAAAAATGCAGTCAGGAATGAATATAGCCCTGATCACGGACGCGGGAACTCCTGGGATTTCCGATCCGGGAGAGGAACTGGTGAGGATGTGCTATGAGGCCGGAATCGAGGTGACTTCTCTTCCGGGTCCCGCGGCGTGCGTTACAGCCCTTACTTTATCCGGGCTTCCCACAAGAAGATTTGCCTTTGAGGCTTTTCTGCCTATGGAGAAAAAAGAACGCAGGGAAATCCTCGAGGAACTTGTGAATGAAACAAGGACGATCATTCTTTACGAGGCGCCCCACAAACTTATAAGAACGCTGAAAGATCTGAGAGAAGTTCTGGAAAACAGGAGAATGACCCTTTGCAGGGAGCTGACAAAAAAACATGAGACTGCGTTCCGTACAACCATCGACGATCTGATCGCATATTATGAGAATGAAAAACCTCTGGGCGAATGTGTTCTGGTGATCGAAGGGAAAAGCCGCCGGGAGATCAGGGAGGAGAAGGCGGCATCCTGGGAAGAGATCTCCCTGGAGGAACATATGGAGATCTATGAGAAACAGGGACTTTCCCGGAAAGACGCCATGAAGCAGGTGGCGAAGGACAGAGGAATATCAAAAAGGGACGTGTATCAGCAGCTTATCTAAAAATTAATGGCAGAAACAGCCTTTTTGTGCTATAATAAATTTGTATTAGTATGTCTTTTTGAGTAATTGCCGCAGTAAATGCGGCAATTAATATGAAATACCAGGGACATATCTGGTTCACCGCGGCAAACGCGGGAATAAATTTGAAAATACAGGAGGAAGTACATGGGCGGAGAGAATACAGAGTACGGAGCGGATCAGATTCAGATCCTGGAAGGACTGGAAGCTGTGCGTAAAAGACCGGGAATGTACATCGGAAGTACATCAAGCCGGGGCCTGCATCATCTTGTATATGAAATCGTAGATAATTCAGTAGATGAAGCGCTGGCGGGATACTGTACAGAAATTCATGTAACGATTAATCCTGACAATTCTATTACAGTTGTAGATAACGGAAGAGGAATTCCCGTAGGGATCAATCATAAGGCGGGAATCCCTGCAGTTGAAGTTGTATTTACCATTCTTCACGCCGGCGGCAAATTCGGCGGCGGGGGATATAAAGTTTCCGGAGGCCTCCACGGAGTGGGCGCTTCTGTTGTAAACGCTCTTTCGGAATGGCTGATGGTTACAATCTGTCATGAAGGCAAGAAATATCAGCAGAGATATGAGAGAGGACACACCATGTATCCTCTTAAAGTCGTGGGAGACTGTGATCCGGAAATGACGGGAACCAGGGTGGATTTTCTTCCGGACAAAGAGATTTTCGAGGAAACAGTTTTTGATTATGACATCCTGAAACAGCGCCTCCGGGAGATGGCGTTCCTGACAAAAGGCCTGAAGATCATTCTCACAGATACAAGAGAAGATTCCCAGAAAGAAAAAACTTTTCACTATGAAGGCGGTATCCGGGAATTCGTGACATATCTGAACAGAAGCAAAGAACCTCTGTATCCGGACGTTATTTACTGCGAAGGAGAAAAAGACGGGGTCGCTGTGGAAGTCGCCATGCAGCACAACGATTCCTACACAGAGAATACTTACGGTTTTGTCAATAACATCAATACGCCGGAGGGCGGAACGCATATCATGGGCTTCCGCAACGCTCTGACGAAAACATTCAACGATTATGCCAGAAAGAATAAATTACTGAAAGACAGCGAGCCGAATCTCAGCGGAGACGATATCAGAGAGGGTCTTACGGCGATCGTAAGCGTTAAGATAGAAGAACCGCAGTTCGAGGGGCAGACGAAGCAGAAACTTGGAAACAGCGAAGCCAGAGGCGCGGTGGATTCCGTAGTAAGCCGGCAGCTGGAGATTTTCCTTGAACAGAATCCTGTTGTAGCCAAAGCCACTGTTGAGAAATCTGTCCTCGCGCAGAGGGCGCGGGAAGCGGCCCGCAAAGCAAGGGATCTCACAAGAAGGAAATCAGCTCTTGACGGCATGTCTCTTCCGGGCAAGCTTGCGGACTGTTCCGACAAGGATCCGAAGAACTGCGAGATCTATATCGTAGAGGGAGATTCCGCGGGCGGTTCCGCCAAAACCGCGAGAAACAGCGCGACACAGGCGATCCTTCCGTTGAGGGGCAAGATCCTTAATGTGGAGAAGGCCCGCCTGGACAAGATATACGGAAATAAAGAGATCAAGGCGATGATCACGGCTTTTGGCACAGGTATCCATGAGGACTTTGATATTTCAAAACTCCGGTATCATAAGATCATTATCATGACAGATGCCGATGTGGACGGCGCCCATATCGCCACCCTTCTTCTGACGTTCCTGTATCGTTTTATGCCGGAGCTGATCAAACAGGGATACGTGTATCTGGCGCAGCCCCCTCTTTATAAGATCGAGAAAAACAAAAAGGTCTGGTATGCTTACGATGATGCGGAGCTGAACCGGATCCTTGAGGAAATAGGCCGCGACAACAATAATAAGATACAGCGGTACAAAGGACTTGGAGAAATGGACGCGGAGCAGCTCTGGGAAACCACCATGGATCCGGAGAAGCGAATTCTCTTAAGAGTCACTATGGATGAGTCTGCTACTTCAGAGATTGACCTGACGTTTACGACTCTGATGGGAGACAAAGTAGAGCCAAGACGAGAGTTTATCGAAGAAAACGCAAGATTTGTAGAAAATCTGGATATCTAGGAGAATAAAAAATGGAAGACAATATTTTTGATAAAGTCCATGAGGTGGATCTGCAGAAAACCATGGAAAAGTCGTATATCGACTATGCCATGAGCGTTATCGCGTCCCGTGCTCTTCCGGATGTAAGGGACGGACTGAAACCGGTGCAGAGAAGAGTTCTGTATTCCATGATCGAGCTGAATAACGGCCCGGATAAACCGCACCGTAAATGCGCCCGTATCGTCGGCGATACCATGGGTAAATATCATCCCCACGGCGACAGTTCTATTTACGGCGCCCTTGTAAATATGGCGCAGGACTGGTCCACCAGATATCCTCTGGTAGACGGTCATGGGAACTTCGGTTCCGTAGACGGCGACGGAGCCGCGGCGATGAGGTACACGGAAGCCCGTCTCAGCAAGATATCCATGGAGATGCTGGCTGATATCAATAAGAATACGGTTGATTTTCAGCCGAACTTTGACGAGACGGAGAGAGAGCCGGTAGTGCTTCCCTCCCGTTATCCCAATCTTCTGGTAAACGGAACTTCCGGAATCGCGGTAGGTATGGCGACGAATATCCCGCCGCATAACCTCCGGGAAGTGGTCAATGCGGTTGTAAAGATTATCGATAATATTATCGAGGAGCAGAGGGAGACCACTATAGAAGAGCTTCTGGAGATCGTGAAGGGACCGGATTTCCCCACAGGGGCAACGATCCTTGGAAACAGAGGGATTGAAGAAGCGTACCGTACCGGAAGAGGCAAGATCCGCGTCCGTGCGGTGACGAATATTGAGACTCTGCCCAACGGCAAATCACGGATCATTGTAACGGAGCTTCCCTATCTTGTGAACAAAGCCCGTCTTATTGAGAAGATTGCAGAGCTTGTCCGCGAGAAGAAAATTGACGGGATCACGGATTTGAACGACCATTCCAGCAGGGAAGGCATGCGGATCTGTATAGACCTGCGCAAAGACGCCAATGCGAACGTGGTGCTGAACCAGCTTTATAAACATACCCAGCTTCAGGATACTTTCGGCGTGATCATGCTCTGTTTGGTATCCAACAGGGGAAGCCTGGAACCGAAGGTTCTGAACCTGTCAGAAATGCTGAAGTATTATCTGGCGCATCAGGAGGATGTTGTAACCAGAAGGACTCAGTACGATCTGAATAAAGCGCAGGAGCGCGCTCATATTTTGGAGGGTCTTCTCAAGGCGCTTGACAACATTGACGAAGTGATCCGTATCATCAGGGGATCCAGAAGCGTTCAGATCGCGAAACAGGAACTGATGGACCGCTTTGAGCTGACAGACGTACAGGCTCAGGCGATCGTGGATATGCGTCTCCGCGCTCTCACAGGTCTGGAAAGAGAGAAACTGGAGACCGAGTACGCGGAACTTATGGAAAGAATCCGTAAATTAAAAGCAATCCTTGCGGACAGGAATCTCCTTCTCAGAGTGATACGGGAAGAGATCCTTGCTATTTCCGAGAAATACGGGGATGACAGAAGAACCGCTATCGGTTTTGACGCCTACGATATTTCCATGGAAGATATGATCCCCAAGGAAAACACGGTTATAACCATGACGAAACTTGGTTATATCAAGAGAATGACCGTCGATAACTTCCGCAGCCAGAACAGGGGCGGCAAGGGTATCAAGGGCATGCAGACCCTGGAGGATGATTATATCGAAGAACTGATGATGACCACTACGCATCATTATGTAATGTTTTTTACCAATACCGGGCGGGTATATCGTCTTAAGGCTTACGAGATCCCGGAAGCGGGAAGGACGGCCAGAGGTACGGCGATCATCAATCTTCTCCAGCTGATGCCGGATGAAAAAATCACAGCGGTTATTCCTATTAACCGGTTTGAGGAAGGCCAGTATCTGATGATGGCTACCCGAAACGGTCTTGTTAAGAAAACGCCCATACAGGAGTACGCAAATGTCCGGAAGGTTGGTCTTGCGGCAATCGCGCTCCGGGATGATGATGAACTGATTGAAGTAAAGGCTACCAATAATAAGAAAGATGTTATTCTGGTAACGAAGTACGGACAGTGCATCCGATTTAAGGAAACAGATGTGAGAAGTACAGGAAGGGTTTCCATGGGCGTCAGAGGAATCAATCTGGCTGACGGAGACGAAGTGGTTGCCATGCAGCTGAATTCCCAGGGATATTATCTTCTGGTCGTTTCAGAGAACGGCATGGGTAAAATGACTTCCATCAGTGAATTTGCTGTTCAGAACAGAGGCGGCAAAGGCGTGAAATGTTATAAGATCACAGAGAAAACCGGAAATGTGATCGGCGCCAAGGCTGTTAATGAAGAGAACGAGATCATGATGATCAATACAGAGGGAATCATTATCCGTCTGCAGTGCTCGGATATCTCCATTCTGGGAAGAATCACGTCAGGAGTGAAGTTAATCAATCTTCCTGACGGCGTTACAGTTGCAAGTTTCGCGAAAGTCAGAGAAAAAGAAGAAGAAAAAAGAACTGATGACAGCAGTGAAACAGCAGGAGAAAAAGCAGAAGAGACTGCAGAACCTGCGAAAGAAGATAATATACCATCAGAAGAGTAAGAGGTAAACAATAGTTATGGATAAGGAGAAAACCGTCAGACGTTCAGGAAGTGCGCGGCGGCGGACATCAGTAAAGAACAAACCATCAGAGAATAAGGGAAGGCGTCCTGCAAAGGCGCCTTCGATGAAACTGCCGGATATAAGGATCATCGGAGGAGCAGTACTGGTTGTTGCATTGATCGTTATACTGGTCCTGGGCTTCAGAGGATGCGGTGTGAGTCATAAGACACCGGAAGGAGTAGTACGGGCATTGGTTGAATCTTATGGCAGTGGCAGTGAAAGAAAAATCAGGGACTGTTATGGAGTAAAAAAAGCAGATGATGATCTTCAGAATGAGATTACAGCTACCATCGAGTATTTTAAGGCACATGATCCAGAGAAAATCGAGATAAGTGACTGTAATATAATTTATGAAGACGGCGATTATACATACGTATATATTGTATACGGGTTCAATCTGAAAAATGGAGAAACATATCCCTGCATCAGTACCTACATGACTCAGAAAAAAGACGGCAAGTATTATGTGCTTGCACCTTCGGAAATAACGGATGAACTGAGTACGCAGGCGGCAGAGAAGTATGCTTCTTTTATGCAGACAGATGCGTATAAAGATTATGTCACTGCATATGAAACTTTTACAAAAAAGAATCCGGGATATGAAGAGAAGTTTGCCGCAGAACTGAACTGATTACGATCTGTTAAGGAGTGGAAGCGTTAAAATGAAAAGAATTATAATGATGGTACTGAGAAATATTCTTCTTGTTCCTTTTGCTTGGTGCAAACTCTGCTGGTATGCAGCCCATGCCGATCAGTATCCTGAAGATAAATTATATGCTCTTCTCAAACAGATTGACAGACGTGCAAATAAGGGCGGGAACATTACCATTAAGGCCAGCGGGATAGAAAACATACCAAAAGAAAACGGATTTATTTTTTATCCGAATCATCAGGGCCTTTATGATGTACTTGCTATTATAGAAGTATGTCCTGTTCCTTTTTCTGTTGTTGCAAAACAGGAAGTAAAAGATATTCCTTTTCTTAAACAGGTTTTTACTTGCATGAAAGCTTTTTTTATAGACAGAGAAGATATAAAACAATCCATGCAGATAATTATCAATGTAACGAAGGAAGTAAAAAAAGGACGAAACTATCTGATTTTTGCAGAGGGAACCAGGAGTAAACATGGAAATCATCCGCAGGAGTTCAAAGGAGGAAGCTTTAAGGCGGCTATGAAGGCTAAATGCCCCGTGGTGCCGGTGGCTCTGATCGATTCGTATAAGTCTTTTGATACAGGATCTGCGGCGCCTTTAACAGTACAGGTGCATTTTCTGGAACCCATACCTTATGAAGAATATAAGGATATGAAATCCACAGAGATCGCAGAAGAGGTAAAGCGCAGAATCGAAGAGGTGATCAAAAGCAACGGAGGATGGGATTGATATGCTCTGTCGGTTCTTTATAAAATAAGGATAAAATTCTGAGGGGCTATCGGGAAATAGATAGTCTTAAACAGGGGCAGGTGTGACTCACACGAGTCACACCTGCCCCTGAGTTTATCCCCTAAAAAAAGAGAAAGATGGCTAACGACAACCATCTTTCTCTCCGTTCCATGTTATAATGGAACTATGCTAAAACAAGATTATTATAACGA
>ERZ1090879.1009-NODE-1010-length-16041-cov-8.101526_pt1 | contig 16041 bp, 15 predicted proteins | sample MGYA00478472_ERZ1090879 | MGnify/ENA primary metagenome ERZ1090879 (study PRJEB33644, sample SAMEA5815723) | chicken gut metagenome | biome: Chicken; feature: Gastrointestinal Tract; material: Caecum | place: Ireland | collected 2019-01-01 | study: A study of...
TTCCGTAATTCTTTCGCCCGGTTCTAAGATCGGACATACTCCGCGGAAAAACCCGTCTGCCTATTGGCGTACGGCAACCTCCCGCATCAACGCATATCGTGGCTTGCGCAGAACGCTTGTGACATTCCGCCCAAGCCTTTCGCAGCCGAGAATGATTATAGCACACGTTTCCCGGCGTTGCAAGTGTTTTTTGGGCGATTTTCTAAATTTTTTTGAAAAAATTCTGCGTTTTGCCGAAAGAAGATGACCCCTGCCTTAAAACGGCGTACTCATGGTTTGTACCCGCCAGTCATCCTCCGTTTCTACCAGCACAGTGGGTGCATAGTAAAGCCGGCCTTCCCCTGCCGGGAGCGATTCTCCCACCTCATCCGTCACAACAATGCAGATGCCTGCAAATTTCAGGCTGCCATCAGGCTGTTCTTCCGGTTCGGTATGGGTATAGCCGGATTGCGGAATGATATGGTCAAAAGGATAGCCCTGGATAAGCAGAGTATCCCCTTTCCCTTCTGCGTAATAGGCCGCGGGAACCTCTCCGCGCCAGGGAAGCGGTTCCATCATCGTCCCGAGGGCTTCTTCTGTAAAGATCGTGGAGAAATACGTTTCTGCTTCAGAGAAGGTCGCAAAGCGCGCGCCTGACACCACCTGTCGATGGTCGCCTTCCGCGGACGGTTCGCATATAAAGCCCTGCCCTGTGGTTTCTATATTATAATAGGAAAGCGCCAGTGCTGTGGCGGCACCGCGCGGCAAAGACGCCGGCACCTGATAACTGCGTTCCCGGTACGCTTCCGGCATGGAGTGAACTGTAACCGTAAGCAGGGCTTCCTGCGTTTGCGGGATGGTATAGGCTTGAGAAAGCAGTAGCTCCGGTGTATCCCCTGACAAGGTCCCGTCCGCCGCTTCTCTCACCTGGGGATTGAGGGCCCGAAGATCCGACTCAGCAAAGCCTGTTTCCTCCGCCAGGGAAGCCCACGTCTGTCCGTGCCAGTTACCTTTATAATGCAGCGGCAATGTTTTTGCAGGAATGGGACTGCCGTCCAGTAAGGAGGCAATATGCTCCTGTTCAATACCGATATGCTCTATCCACCCGGATGCCTCCTCCGGTGTGGACGCAGATGACACGACCCCCTCATTGGATTCCACATCCTCCGGGGCCCCGGATTCCGCCGGAGCACAAGCTGTCAACAGCAAAAGAGCCAGAGAAAGAGAACACCAGGTTTTCCGCATAGCAGTCCCCCCGTCGTAATGCAGTTCTTCATTGTGTGCAGATCGTATTTTGTTATACAAGCCACATCTCAACAGGAACATATCCGCAAGCAAATCTTTTTTCGGGAAACAGCTCAGCCCCGCCCGATGTGTCCTGCTCCGGTCACAGGCAAAAGCAGCAGTTTTGTTTCAGAGAGAATATTTTCCTTAGTATAGTCATGACCCCCGGCTAAGCCGGGGGCTTGTGTAAGCCCTAGAAGGGCATCGTACCGGCAAGCCTCTCAAGAGGCACTGAAAAAATCGCCACTTGCATCACTTGCCCCACAGCCCGTAAACGGGCGCTATTATCTAAGATCAATTTCCTGACAATAGTAAAGTTGTTGATCTATTCTCGCTTCGCTCGATGCTTGAAGCTAAAGCTTTTTTACACTCCCCGGCAGAGCCGGGGGTTGTCCTTACGCTCAAGCTAACAACACAAAAACCACACGCCGCACAGTGGGCGTGTGGTTTCCTGATAAAATTTACAGATCAGCACTTTTTCAGCTGTTCTTCCAGACCAGGACGCGGCGTCACGTAGACCGTGGTGTAGACGGTATAGAGTACCATGCCGGGTTTGGCACCGTTGGCCTTCCAGATGTTTTTCACCTCGGTGGTATCTACCGCTACCTTGGCCCCGCCATTCTGGCTGGAATGGAGCACCGCCAGTTCGGCGGCCTCCTGTTTGGTGGTATCGGGAATATCTTCGCCGCAGCTCATGACCACACAGTGGCTGCCCGGTGCTTTCTGCACATGGAACCACAGGTCCTTGCCCCGGGCGGTGTGCAGGGTGAGTTTATCGTTCTGCAGGTTGTTGCGGCCCACCAGAATCTCGAATCCGTCGCTGGACATATACCGCAGGAAATCCGCCGGTTTCTGTTTGCGGTCCCGCTGCTTATAATATTTGAGGTAACCCTGGCTTTTCAGCTCGGCCCGGATCTCATTGAGAGCAGCTTCCCCGGGGGCGGACTCCACCTCGTACAGAACCGTGGCCAGATACTCGATCTCGGCCTCCCCTTCCACCAGCAGCTTCTGCAGCATGGCATGGGCGGTCTGCTTCTTTTTATAATCCCGAAAATACTTCTGGGCATTTTCGTTGGGGCCCAGACGAGGGTCCAGGCGGATGGTCACATCCTCGCCGGTGTAGTAATTCTGTACCGTTACCTGGCGATCCCCCTTGTGCATAGCCCACAGGTTTGCCTGCAGCAGTTCCCCGTACAGGCGCAGGGTATCGGCCTTAGCCGACTGAGCCAGTTCCTCTTTGCGGGCAGCCTGTTTACGCACGGCACGTTCGTGCATATTATGTACAGCCTTGTACAGTTCACGGCTCTTCTGGCGCAGACGTTCGGCGCGATCCTTCGTGGCGTAGTAGTCTTCCAGCATCTCGCTGTAAGTGGGATACTGGGTCAGAATGGCTTCAGCCCCGTACTGGCGCGGGATAAAGAAACTGAACTCCACCGGTTTGGCTGCACCATCCGGCTGCGGCAGACGCACGGCCGTAGGCGTTCCGCCCGCTCCATGTTCGTCCTTCAGTTCATCCAGGGCTGCCGCCAGACGGGCACGTTCCTCGTTGCTAAGATCGCAGGCCAAAGCGGGTGTTTCCCCCAAAGCACGGCAGACAGCTTCCCGCACCACAATGGGCCCCACACCTGCCACCACTTTGCCAAGGGCCGAAGCCACCGGCAGGTCTTTTTCGCAGGCGGCTGCTACCAGGGAAGCGGCGCTCACCGCCAGAAAATCCGGGCGGTTGGGCTTAGGCGGCAAGGTGTACGGCAAACCGGGAAGCAACTGCCGGACTTCGCTATCCTCAAAATCCACCCGTTTCAATGCATCAATGATACGGCCATCCTGCACAAGGACCAGGTTGGAATATCGGCCCATCAGTTCGGCCGCCAGCGTATTGGTGACCAGGTCCCCCATCTCGTTGGTGCAGCGGAAATCAAAATAGACGATGCGGTCGCCGGGTTCCCGGCGCAGGTCGATGAGCCGTCCACCCGTCAGATGTTTGCGCAGCAGCATACAAAAGCCCGGAGGCGTCAGCGGATTCTCAAAGGATTCCTTCGTCAGGCAGACACGGGCCGAACCACTGCGGGCCGACAGCAGCAGCCGGTGGGTATCGGTGCGGGTGCGCAGCGTTATCAGCACCTCGTCGCGGGTAGGCTCAAAGATCTTGTCGATCTTGGCATCCAACAGCGTCGCCTTCAATTCGTCGGCGACCAGCGCCAGCGTTGCAGCATCCAAAGACATACTGTCTCTCCTTCCGGCCCGGTAGCCGGGCTCAAACGTTCAGATAGGTATAAGGATCGGTGTCAGCCGCGGCATGGCGGACTTCCAACTGCGGGAAAGTCGCAAGCAGCCGGGCAGCCAGCACATCGGCAATGCCCTGCTCGGTGCCCCAATGACCGGCTACAACAAGCCCGACACCCTTCTGTTTGGCCAACAGAGCGATATGATGGGCCGCTTCGCCGGTGACCAGGCAATCAGCCCCCTCGTCAATTGCTTCTTGCAGATAGCTTCCACCGCCGCCGCTGACTTCCGCCAGACGGGTCACCGGTTTGCCGCTGTCCACAAATTTGACGCCGCTATGCAGCGTTTCCGCACAGAATTTTGCGATGGCCGCCGTGGTGGTGGGCTGTACGCTGCCGATACGGCCGCAATTTTCCGCAAAATTGCGCCGGTCTTCCCGGGAAATACCCAGCAGATCTGCCAGCGTATCATTGACGCCTCCCGGCGCCGCATCCAGATTCGTATGCATACAGATACCCGAAATGCCGTTTTGCAGCAGCATGGCAGGCACATCATCCGCCGCGATCCGCTTCATGGGATCAAAAATCACCGGATGATGGCTGACGATCAGCTGGCAGCCTGCAGCAGCGGCTTCCCGTACCACATCCGCCGTGATGTCCAGCGCCGTGAGCACTTTATCCACCGGGCGGCCCGCATCTACCAGCAGCCCTACATTATCCCAGCTGCAGGCCAGTTCCGGCGGAGCAAAGGCCTTCAATTCCTGCAAGATTTCCTGTACTGTTACAGACATGAGCGTTTCTCCAATTCTTGTATCAGGCCATCCACCGCGTCGGCTTCCGCACCGGGCGCCAGACCCAAACGATATTTTTTGAGCTTGATGTTCTGCTGGGCACAGTAGGCCCCAAAACCAGGTTGGCTTTCGGTTTTGCCGCACAGGCACTCCAGACCCTCCGGCTCGTGTTCGGTACCGGCATACCGCGCATTCATGACAGCATACCACCGTCCTGCCGCCTGGCAGAGAGTTTCCCCTACCAGGGCAAAACCGCGGCGCGCCAGCCAGCGGCGCAAAATGCTGTGTTTGGTGGCCGGCACCAATACCAGATTGCACCGTGGGTCAAATACCCAAGGGGCAGCTTCCAGTATTTCCATAATGGTTTCTGCTCCCATCCCGGCAATGACAATGTCATCCACTTCACCGGGCTGTACCACCGAAAGTCCACTGCCCAGACGGCATTGGACCCGTTCTCCATAAGGCGCACAGCGCCGACGGGCTTTATTCAACGGGTCGGGACGCAGGTCGCAAGCCAAAACAAGCGGGCAGCGACCGCTGCCCGCCAGTGCGGCGCTTAATTTGCCGTGGTCGCAGCCGATATCCGCTGCGGCGTGCCCCGGCCGTACATAGGCAAAGGCAGCCGACAGACGGGCATCCAGCTGCGGCAGATTACTGGTGTGCAAAGTAATCGTTGAGCTGTGCCACGAGAGCGTCGGCATCCACACCGTGGACGGCGCAAGCCTGCTCAACGGTTTCGCCGTGGGCAGCCATGCAGCCCAGGCAATGCATACCGGTAGCCAGGAAGATGGGCACGCAGCCCTGAGCGGGATCGTTGTTGAGGATTTCAGCAATGATAGTATCTTTCGTAACAGTCATGGGAAATGTTCCTTTCTGATTTTGATTTTTTATGAAACCGGCTGCCAGGACGCATACAGACTGAAGCCCTGGAGCTGGGTCAACAAGGTGAGTACTGCCACTGTCAGCACTGCCCCGTGGGCGGCACTGCGGCGCAAGGCAACCAGACGGTTGTTGTGAACAAGCAGCAGTGCCAGCGGCAGAACCGGCAGCAGATAGCGGCCCTGCATACCGAACAGGGTCTGATAGTTGATGGGGGTCCAGTTGAGTGCCGCTGCAAAAACAGCCAAGACCACGCAAGCCAGGATGCCCACCGTCCCCCATGCGGTGCGCCGGGCAAGAAGGGACTTTTGCTCCTGAACCGGCAGGGCTGCCACCAGCAGTGCCAGCAGCAAGCCGATCCCAAGGAGCCAGCTCACGTCAATGCGATAGACGATGGGTTCGCCCAAGGTTGTACCCAGCAGCCCCTGCAGCCACAACCCGGCCTGTTCCGGCAGGGTGCGCAGCAGCAGTTTGACGGTGGCGGGCAGGTTACGGCAGATATACCCGAAGGAGAAGGTCCAGATGGAGTCCCCGTTGGGATGTACCTGCAGCAGTTGATCCGGTGCCAGGCCGCCGCCCATGTGGGAAAGGGTGTATACGCCCCCCACAGCCGCCACCACGATCACGGCAGCTGTGCCACCATAGAACCAGCGCAGGCCATGGGGCGTTTTGCGCAGGCGAAGGTACAGCGCACAGGCCAGTACCAGCAAAACAACCACCGCTACGCCGCCGGCCAGCAACAACAGGCGATTCATATCACGGGCCGCATAGGCCAATTCCGACAGGTTGGTGATCGTCCACAGCACAGCAGCCACAAGCAGAATAGCGATCTGTACCAGCCGCCCGGGGCGAACCGTCACACCGCGCAAGGAAATCACCGGGGAAATTGCATTGCGGCGCGGGTCCAGATGCTCGGCCGGTATGGCCAGACAGAGCAGAATGACCGGGAGATAGATTGCTTTGGCGGGCGCAACCGCGGCAGCCAGCACTGCCAGCAAAACCAGCTGCCAGCGGGTCGCCGGGCGGGTACGCAATGCCATGCACAGTGCCGTAAACAGGAATACCGTTCCCAGCACGCCTCCGTCCGGGGACAGGCTGCCCGCCAGCTGCAGGGACATGGGCAGCAGTGCCACACAGGCAAACAGACCGCGCAATGCGGCAGGAGCCAACGCCACAGCCGCCGTGACCAGGATCAGATAGAGCAGCAGATTGGCCAGGCGGCCATAAGACAGCATGGTATAGAAGTTTTTCCCCTGCAAACGCGCCAGCCAGATGCCCAATGCCTGGGCCCAATAATTACCGCTGCCCTGGCCGGCGTCCGCTTCACTGACTTCCGTCAGTTCGTTGGGTCCGCCCGCATCATCCTGAGCAGCCTGTACCTGAGCTTTATAGGCAAACACGCCGATTTCACCGGTCTTGGTGACAAAATACGGGGCATCGCACGCTCGCACCAGCAGCTTTCCGTTTTCATCAGTGGTCTGCTGGCCGCTCCATACCCCGGCCAGTTCATAAGCCGCCGCCAGATGCGTATATTCATCCGGCGCAACAAGGGCAGGAGTAACCCGGGTAAAGCTGAATCCCAGTGCCAGACCAACCACGGCCACCAGCAAAGCCAGCGGCACATGCAACAGTGCCAGCAGCACCGCTGCAAAGGCCGCAACAGCCAATGGCAGCGCCAGGCGCTGCGCCAACACCGTCGGCCATTGGCCGGAGTAATCCGCTACCAATTGTACCGCCAGCGTAGCATCCAGCGGCGTGTTCTCGCCTTCGCCGCTGTACAGCGGCATACCGTCCACTTCGCCTTCGCTGGCCCAAAGGCCCAGCGGGCCGTCCCAGGGAACCGCGTTGTACAAGTGGATCGTCAGCGTTTCGTCCTGCTCCGGAATATAGGGTGTTTCCACCGTAAAGGCCGTGAAAGTATCATCAAAAATGTTCAGGAAATTGCCGGCTGTCTGGGCGATCTGCGTGCCGTCCTCGGCAAAAACGTCCACCATGATCATTCCGGACTTATACAGTTGTCCGTGTGTGCTGAAATTGAGGCGCACACCATAAAATGCCTGCCCGGCCCGCAGTGGAATTTCCTGGGTCAGGCCTTCTTCCGGCAGGTCGATGATCTGACTGTAGTCATCGTTCAGGATCTCGTAAACCGGTTGATTGCCCAGACGTTCCTGCAGATCATAGCCAACCCACCGGCACAGCATCCACACGGCAGCCGCCGCCAGCAACGCAGCCAACAGGGCGACAAGACCCCGGCGCAAGGGATGAGAATTCGGCATCAGGATCGCCGCCTTTCTTACAGGATTTACAGGGACCGCTGCTATTATACCGCAACCGCGCCAAAAGCGCAAATGGCTTATTGCCGTTGGTAGAGATACCAGGTGACCGTGCCTTCTCCCCCATCGTAGCTGCACTGGTCAATGCAGCGGTAGTGCGGGAACCGCTCGGCCAGATCATCCACCAGCGCTACCACGTACGTCACCGAACCCTGTTCCAGTAAGCCGTTCTGTTCTGTCCACTGCTCTTCCAGCGGCATATTACTTACATAAAAGTAGCGTCCGGGCGGCAGCAGACCGGTGGCTGTATAAAATCCACCGTCCAGTGTGCCGTAGTTGAGCAGGCTGGCCTGCGGGTCTGCCGTGATTGTCCGGGCAAAACGCAGCTGAGGCAATGTGTCCGGGGCGCGCCCCCGCAAATTTTTGTTGGGGCTCAGGCACCAGCAAAAAAGGAAAGCAGCCCCAAGGCCCAGCCAGGGTGCCGCATTGGCGAGGGGACGCGACTGCAGACGTTCCGCAATCTGCGCCAGCGGTGCAAGCCCCAGCGGTGCGAACACTGAAAAAATCAACCCGTAATACTGATAGTAACCCCCTGCAAGACTGGTACAGGCCAGCCCGGCTCCCAGCACCAGCACCGCACCGGCTTCAGCATAGCGTCGTCCGATCAGGCACCACACAAGGAACAGGGCGGCCAGCACTGCTACCGGTGCCGCATCCCGCGCAGCCCACCACAGGTGTTGTATCAGAGCCAGGGGCCCGCCGCCGTTGCCGGAGTACAGAAAGAGATTATCATAAAAATAGCAGATGAACCAGTCATCCAGGGCAGCGTGTATACCAAAGTACACCACCCAGGGCAGCGTGGCCAGTGCCATGCCTGCCAGATACGCCCCGCAGCTCTGCGCCAGTTCCCGGTACATTCTGCGTTTCAAATACAGCACGGTAAGCACCAGCACCCAGCCAAGGTAGAATCCCAGCACCGTATATTTGAGCCAAAGCGCACAACCTGCCAGAAACCCCTGAAGCAAAACAGAAGGCAGGCCCATGGGGTGTTTCTTACACAGCGTTTTCAGCAGTCCATACAGCGCCGCAGCCAACAGCGGAAGCATGAATTCCTCCGCGCTGCCGCCGTGGGAAAAAGCCCTGCTGGCCGCAATGCCCGCTGCCGGAACCACAACCCAGGCCGGGTGCAGCGATCGGCCGGCAAGCAGGGATGCCGTACGCAGTCCCAGAGCCAGAACTACCGCCAAGGCTGCAATTTCCAGCAAAAAGATGCCGGTAAAACCCGTATGGTCCAGAAGAAATCCGATCCCATAGATCAAATGCAGCACCGGACCTTTGTGGTCAAACACGTCCCGGTACAGGACTTCACCGCTGAACAGGGATTTGCCCATGGTGAAAAAGGCGTTGGCATCCATCCAGTCATTGAACACAAACAGAGGGGATGATTTGCTGCAAAGCAACAGCACAACAGCAGCAATGCCCACACACCACAATACCGTTTTCCATTTGGCCCCACGAGCCATAGGTGTACCTCCCAGAAACAAACCGCGCCCCAGTCGGAAGCGACCGGGGCGCGGAGTGGAAATTCAAACTCGTGTTACACGTTTACACGCGCAAAATCAGCCGTTCTCTTTCATCTTCGCAAAGCACTCGCTGCAGTAGACCGGGCGGTCCTCACGCGGCTGGAAGGGAACTTTGCAGGCCTTGCCGCAGCTGGCGCAAACGGCATCAAACATCTGGCGCTCACCGCGGGTAGCGTTCTTGCGGGCATCGCGGCAGGGCTTGCAGCGCTGGGGCTGGTTTTCAAAACCACGGCTGGCATAGAACTCCTGCTCGCCGGCGGTCCAGACGAACTCCTTGCCGCATTCCTTGCATACCAAAGTCTTGTCTTCGAACATAATGGGTATCTCCTCTGTTTGTATTTGCCCGCGGAAGAATCTAAACCAACACATATGGAATGGACCAACGAACTGATTTTAGGCGCTACTGGGGGCAGGTTTAATATATGACCAGGCAAGATGCCTGAATCCAAATGAGGCTCATCCGCCGCGGAGTTTGCGGCGGGCGCGGGCCAGTGCATTGGCCACTGCTTTGGGGGTGGTGCCCAGGTGCTGCGCGGTCTGGGCAACCGGCTGCCCATGCAGGGTTGCTACCAGTGCGCGGCGTTCCAGCACCGAAAGTTCGGTCTGCATACGCTGCAGGGTGTCCGCATACCGTTCCCCGGCGATGGCCAGTTCCTCCGGCCCCGGCTGGGGAATGTTCTCAGCATCCGGCAAAGGCACGCTGAAATTCAGCGGCGCATGCTTTTTGCGCAGAGCCGCACGCTGCGCATCCTGCTGGGCATGATGGATACAGGCGGCTGCATAGGAGGCAAAAGGCGTGCCGGCGGCGGGTTTGTACCCCCGCACTGCCTGAAACAGGCCAATCAAACCTTCCTGTACGGAGTCCTCGAAGTCCAGGCCGGGCGCCCGGTATTGGGCAGCCCCTTTGCGGATTGCCGGCATCATCCGGGCAATCAACGCGGCCAGTGCCGTTTCCTCCCCCTGCTGTGCCCTTGCAAGCAGGTCATCGTCCATTTTTTGCATGAAAAATTCTCCGTCGGGCCGATGCGAACACCTTTATAATACCCGTAATGGTAGCATTTGTCAACATTTTTTATGCAGCTTGCCGAAACCCTCCCTTCTTGTTTTGTGCAATCCGGGGGCTTGTAATTCCAAGGGCAAACTGCTATACTGAAAAATACAGGTAAAAGGGAGTAAGCGGCACGTTCTGTTACTTACAGACCGTGCGTTTGGCCTCGTCATCACGGGCGCGTGGGGCGCTCCGGGGTCCTACCCAAGCACTGAGACTTTTGCCGCAGTCGGAATGCTGCGGCAAAGGTCTTTTTTATTGCTCCCTGCCAAAAACAAAGGAGGAATTCCCCGTATGAACGTTCTGGAAACCTTCGCCGGACTGTTTGCCAACTTCGGCAATCTAACCTGGCAGATGGTGGTCATGTGGGCCATCGGTGGTCTGCTGATCTATCTGGGCATTGCCAAAAAAATGGAGCCCAGTCTGCTCCTGCCCATGGGCTTCGGTGCCATTCTCGTGAATCTGCCCCTTTCCGGTGCCATCACCCAGGGCGACACCGAAGGCCCCATCACTGCCCTGTTTGAAGCGGGTATGTCCAATGAGTTGTTCCCGCTGCTGCTCTTCATCGGCATCGGGGCTATGATCGACTTCGGCCCTCTGCTGGAAAAGCCCTGGCTGATGCTCTTCGGCGCTGCGGCTCAGTTCGGCATTTTCTTCACGCTGGCAGTCGCAGGTCTGTTCTTCGATCTGCCCGATGCCGCTTCCATCGCAATAATCGGTGCCGCTGACGGCCCCACCGCCATTTTTGTTGCCAATACACTGGGCAGTAAATACCTGGGTGCCATCATGGTAGCCGCCTACAGCTACATGGCCCTGGTGCCCATTGTGCAGCCGCCGGTCATCCGCCTGTGCACCACCAAAAAGGAACGCCTGATCCGGATGCCTTACCAAAAAGGCAGCGTGACCAAGACGACCAAGATCCTCTTCCCCATTGTAGTTACCGTGCTGGCCGGTCTGGTGGCACCCGCCAGTGTGGCGCTGGTAGGTTTCCTGATGTTCGGCAACCTGATCCGCGAGTGTGGTGTGCTGAATTCGCTGTCTGAAACCGCCCAGAATGTGCTGGCCAACCTGATCACCATTGTGCTGGGCCTGACCGTTGCCGGCCAGATGACTGCTGACAAGTTTGTGAAGCCTGACACCCTGCTGATCCTGGCGCTGGGCCTGGTTGCCTTCATCTTTGACACCGCAGGCGGTGTGATGTTTGCCAAATTCCTGAATCTTTTCCTGCCGGAAGGCAAGAAGATCAACCCGATGATCGGCGCCGCCGGTATTTCGGCCTTCCCCATGAGCGGACGTGTGGTCAACCAGATGGGACTGGCTGAAGATAACCAGAACTTCTTGCTGATGTACTCCATCAGCGTTAACGTTTCGGGCCAGATCGCGTCGGTTATCGCCGGCGGTTTGATCCTGACCCTGATGGGTATGTAAGGAGGAAATCCGTATGAATTTTGCATCGCTTACCACCACCCTGCCGATGCTGCTGGTGGGGATGCTGGGCATCTTTCTTGTGATCGGTGTGATCATTCTGGCCGTTTACCTTTTAAATAAGGTGACCCGTCACAGCGACAAAACCTGAAACACAGCATAAAAGAGCCCTGCGGCGTATACCGCAGGGCTCTTTTTGTAGATCAGAAAATCAGACTGTTTCTTTGGCCACAAAGACGATGCCGGCGGCACGAGGGCCCACGTGGGTACCGATAGTAGCGCCGATCTGGCAGGTACGCACACCTTCCAGCTTGAGGTTCTGGGTCAGATAGTGGTGCACCGGGCTGGCCACCGCTTTGTCATCGCTGTAAAGCACAACGCAAGGATAATCCGTATCCACGCCGCCCAGTTCATCGAGCTGCTTGAACAGGGCCACCAGAGCACCGGGACGGCCGCGGCCTTTGCCCGCCAGCTTGACGGCACTTTCATACAGGGAAATTACCGGCTTGATGCCCAGGGCACCGCCGACCAGGGCGACTGCCGCAGAAACGCGGCCGCCTTTCTGCAGGTGCTTGAGGCTGTCCACCACGGCCACGATGCGCACCCGCTTTTTGAAGCGTTCCAGCACATCGACGATCTGCTGAGCGGAAAGTCCCATCGCCCGCAGACGCAGCGCCTCACGCAGAATCATGGCCTCGCCCTGGGTGGCCGTTTCGGAATCCACCACATACACCGGTGTATCCACCTCGCCGGAAGCCATCACGGCACACTGGTACGTGCCGGAAAGTTTCTGGCCGACGGTGATGACAATGGCTTCGTCCCCGGCCAGTTCCGCATCGGCAAAGGCTTCGATAAAAGCCGCCGGGCTGGGCTGGCTGGTACGCGGCAGCTTGCTGTCGGTGGCCAGGCGCTGGAAAAATTCATCCTTGGTCATCCGGCCATCATCTTCCACAGAGGAGCCATCCTCAAAAGTAATGGACATCGGCACAACGTATACGCCGGGCTGCGCCAGGTCCTGGGCAGTCAGATCGGCGGCGGAATCGGTAATGATACGGATCATAGTTGTTCCCTCACTTTATATCGTTGAGATAAAGCGGCGCGGGGCCGCTTTTACGGCGTGGAATCTTCCTGGATGCCCAGCAGACCGGCGGCGGTTTCGGGGTCCAGCTGCTGCACGGCTTCCAGCTTACGGGTGATGGCACGGCTGCGCGGGCCGATAAGTTCTTCCAGATCGGAACCGGTCTGGTTCAGGTGACGCTGCATCTGCTGCAATCCGGCACCGAACTTTTCAAATTCCGTTTTCACTGCGCCCAGGACCGTCCACACTTCACCGGACCGTTTCTGGATCGCCAGCGTGCGGAAGCCCATCTGCAGGGCGTTGAGCAGCGCTGCCATGGTGGAGGGACCGGCTACCGTGATCTGGTAATCCCGCTGCAGTGTTTCAGTCACACCGCTGGAAACCACCTCGGCGTACAATCCCTCAAAGGGCAAAAACAGAATACCGAAGCTCGTGGTGTACGGCACTTCGATGTATTTGTCGTGAATATCCTTGGCTTCCTGCCGCAGCACACTGTACAGCGCTTTGCGCATGGCGTTGGTGGCGGCCGCATCTCCCCGCTGCTGGGCCGCCTGCAGGTGAGCGTAAGTATCGCCAGGGAATTTGGCGTCAATGGGAAGCCAGACGGTGCCGCTCTGCCCCGGCAGCTTGACCGCAAATTCCACGCGGTTGTTGCTGCCCGGTACCGTGGCCACGTTGGTTTCATACTGTCCGGGTGCCAGAATCTGTTCCAGAATGGCGCCCAGCTGGACTTCGCCCAGAATACCGCGGGTCTTGACGCCCGAAAGCACCTGCTTGAGGCTGCCCACATCGGCCGCCAGGTTCTGCATCTCGCCCAAGCCCTTATAGACCTGTTCCAGCTGCGCGCTGACGGTGCGGAAAGAATCGTTGATACGCTTTTGCAGCGTATCCTGCAGTTTTTCCTCCACCGTGCCGCGGATCTCGTCCAGTTTTTTATTGTTGTCGGCCCGGATGACGTTGAGCCCCTGCACCAGCGCCCCACGTACCCCGTCCAGGCGGGTGGCGTTGGAGTCCTCCAGGTTTTTCAGGCGGTTTTCCAGCATCGTAAGCTGGGCCAGCAGTGCATCGTTGGCCGCCTTCTGGCGGGCAGCCCCGGCCCGATCGATGGACTCCAGCCGGGCCGTGCTGGCGGAAGCATTCTGCCGCTGATTTTCTGCCAGCACCGCCGAGAAATCCCGCAAGCTGGCCGTAGTCGTACGGGCGGTTTCGCCCTGCATGGCGCGCAGCTGTTCGGCCAGCAGGTCAGTTTCCCCTTGCAGCACCGGCGTCATGGCGCGCACAAAGTCATCCGCTGTGTCCCCTCGCGGTGCCTTACGGCTGCTGCGTACCAGCAGCACCGCCAGCAGTACATCTCCGATCAGGGCAAACACCAGCAGCACATACAAAATCCATTCCATTCCTGTTAGATCCTTCCGGCTGCCTTGCGCTCAGTATACCACATCCGGCAACCATATTCCAAGTACATGTGTTCAATCTTTTGGTCGTTCACGCGCGCATTTTCGCCGCCCAATCAGTGAATCAGCAGCAACGCCACACCGACCGCCGCCATAGCGACTGCGAGCAGTTCCGTTCCAAGGCTTTTGCGTTCCAGCACCGGACGTTCCGGGTTGTACCAGACTAGCACCGTTTTCCCTTTCTGTGTATCGTGGTCGAACCAGAAGGAATCATTAGTTTCCAGTTCCAGACGCTGCCCGTTGGCATAAATCTCCACCAGATACCGGTACCCGCCTGCTCCCGCCCGCGGATTGGTGCGGGCAGCCTTGCGGCATTCCAGAATCCGGCCGGGCAGCAGCGAAGCCCCCCGCACCGTGCGGTACTTTTCCCACAGGGCCGCCCCTGCCAGCACCAGCAGCAACACACCCAGCACCCGGTAAAAGATCATCAGTTGTATCGGCATGATCTGTGTTTCCTTTCCCACGTGAATATATGGTATATATCATACCCTGCTTTGGCAAAAGGTGCAAGGGGGTCAGCGGTGAATATCCCATAGAGCGGACTTTCAAAAACGCAAGGGGTGCTTTTCCCGTTTAAAGTATTGACTAAGTTGGGCACATTTGCTAGAATGAACTTAACAACAGCTCAAACTTAAAACAAATGTAACAAAAAACAAAAGGAGGCGCCTATGCGCCCGCAAACTCCACAGCAAAATGAACGCAGCACCGCCCTCTATGAGGCAATTCTGCGACTGAACGATCTGGATGAATGCATCCGCTTTTTTGACGATCTGTGCGCCGTAACCGAACTGCGCACCCTGGAGCAGCGCTATGCTGTGGCCGGGTGCCTTCTGCAGGGCAAGGTGTACAGCGAGATCCGGCGGGAGACCGGGGCTTCCAGTGCCACCGTCAGCCGGGTCAACCGCATGCTCAACTACGGCACCGGCAGCGTGGCCGCCAGCGTCCGTGAAGATCTGGCCCGGCAGAAGCCGGACGACGAAGCCTAAGGAGGAACTGTCATGTCTGTTTCGATCACCGCTTTCGGCAAGACGACCAGCGGGGAGCCCGTCCGGCTTGTGGTCCTGAAAAACGACCAGCTGGAAGTACATCTGCTGACTTACGCTGCCCTGATCCACAAGATCCTTGTCCCTGACCGCAACGGCAATCCGGTGGACGTGGTGCTTGGCTACCCCACGGTGCCCGACTACGAGCTGAACACAGATTTCATGGGCAAGGCGGTGGGCCGGTTTGCCAACCGCATCGGCGGGGCCCAGTTCCCGCTGTATGAGGAGATCGTCCACGTAACTCCCAATGAAAACGGCAACTGCCTGCACAGCGGTCTGCATGGATTCTGCCACACGGTCTTTGAGGTGGAGCCCACCGCCGGCGAGACGGACAGCGTCACGATGACCGCCCACAGCCCTGACGGCACCGACGGGTTCCCCGGCAACATGGATCTGGAGATTCAGTACAAACTCGTCAAGAGCGGGCTGATGATCCACTACACCGCCACCACCGATGCGCCCACGGTCTGCAGCCTGACCAACCACAGCTACTTCAACCTCAACGGTCATGACAGCGGCACCGCGCTGGGCCACCGTATCAGCGTGGACGCCGATGCCTACCTGGAGACCGATGACGGCAGCATCCCCACCGGCCGCCGCATTCCGGTGGCCGGCACCCCCATGGACTTCACCGAGGAAAAGACCCTGGGGCTGGACATCGAAGCCGATTATCCCGCCCTGAAGCAGGGGTCCGGGTATGACCACTGCTACATCATCCGCGACACCGGCCTGCGCCATGCGGCCTGGGTCACCGGTCCTTTGACCGGCATCCGGATGGAGGTGCTGACCACCCTGCCCGGTATGCAGCTGTACTCCGCCAATCATCTGGCGCCGGTCACCGCCTGCAAGGACGGCGCTCATTACCAGAAACGTGATGCCGTCTGCCTGGAGACCGAGGAGTTTCCCGACGCCCCCAACCATCCGGATTTCCCGGATACCACGGTGCTGCCCAACACGCCTTACAGTTCCACAACGATTTACC
>ERZ1090879.1011-NODE-1012-length-16003-cov-4.699085_pt1 | contig 16003 bp, 11 predicted proteins | sample MGYA00478472_ERZ1090879 | MGnify/ENA primary metagenome ERZ1090879 (study PRJEB33644, sample SAMEA5815723) | chicken gut metagenome | biome: Chicken; feature: Gastrointestinal Tract; material: Caecum | place: Ireland | collected 2019-01-01 | study: A study of...
GAGTCAACCAGGGCAACTTTTCTCAGATCGTCGTAAGCTTTCCGGATAAATCCGCGTCCCGACTGGACCATGTACCCGCAGGTATCCAGATAGTTCATATCGATCCCGTAAATAGTTCCTCCCTGAAAAGCAGAATTCTGATAATATATACTGCTGGAATAGGTCCTGGTGTAAAAGAATGTGGCATTTTCCACATGCTCCATATCCATAACTTCTTCCTTCTGCTCCGTTGTCAGAATCGGAGGCGAACTGCTGCTCATTCCATATTCCGCGTCATATGTGGTATCGCCGTCATACAGACTGATCGTCACCGTATTATTTCCCGCCCCGATCAGATCCTCTTTGATCTGTTCACTTGTGCCTTTGATCGTAGAGACAATGGCAATAATGGAAGCGATTCCGATAATGATACCCAGCATGGTCAGAAAAGAACGCATTTTATGCGACCAGATTCCCTGAATGGATATCCTTAAATTTTCAAGCATAAAATTTCCGCCTTTCTTCTAGTATCCGTACAGTTCTTCCAGTGTACTGTCTTTTGTTTTTATGCCTTCTCGGGCAGTATCCCCATATGGGAAGGCAATTTTATCCTCCCTGGAAAGTCCGCCCGTGATCAGTACACTGGATCCGCCGTTCACATTGCCGCCGGTAGTAAGTTCCTGTCTGGCAAGCACGCCGTTTACATCTTTGTATACATAATACACACCGTTGTCTGACCGCACAAACGCCCGGTCCAGAACAATGGCGCCGGATGCGCTTTCCTGATTCTGAAGCGTTACTGAAAGCCAGTCGTCCTCTGAGACTTCGGCATTGCCAAGAATCGTCGCACTGTATGTATAGTAAGATGCATTCGGATTACCCGTTCCCATATAGCTGCTGGAATTTACCGGATATTCAGAAACATCCACAACCTCGGCCTCAAAACTACCACTGCTTCCTGAACAGTTCAGGATCGTTCCCTCCGTCACCTGATCCAGCATAAGTTCGCTGACTGTTCCCCGCACATAGTAGCCTTCTTTACTTTTAATGCTCATAAAGGAACTGCCGTCAGATGTTCCGGTATCCGGATCCCCTACATTCGCAACCGTTCCGTCCAGTCTGCTGTAGATCACTTCATTCTGGACTTTTTTCTCCAGTTTACCAATTGAGATCTCACTTTCGCGGATGTCAAGTTTCAGGCTCTCTATTCTTGTTTCCTGTATTTTGATCGCCTCTTCTCTTGACATGGAAGGAGTCAGATCTTCTCCGCTTCCTCCCGGATCATAACCTCCGTCCAGATAAGGAAGATCCTCTTCATACTGCGATGCGCCGTCAAGAGTAAACTCCACTTCCGAGAATTCATCGGCCATGCTTTCAAGCAGACTGCCGTCTATAAGATAATATCCTGTGCAGGATTCTTTTCTGTCCTGAAAATTCGTAACAGTATCATTTAAATGGAATTCCAGCTGATACCAGTATCCGTTAAAACCGAATTCCTTCGTCCCGTCTTCCAGAAATCCGGCCATTTTGTTGAGAAAAGCGCCGGTGACAACGACTTTGCCTTTCGCCGAACTGCAGAGAAAAACAAAAGGATCCTCTTCTGTTCCCGTTCCGGTAAAAGGTTCTGTATCCGCGTCTATCTTCTGGTAAAACTCCGGTTCACCATCTGTGAGGTCGTCTGTTTTTTCCTGCGGATCCGTATCTATGATCTCCACGTTGTCCGCAGGATCGCCGGAAGGCGCGGGACTGGGCGTCGGGGTAGGTTCCATACCCGGATCATTTTCGCCAGAGTCCGGTTTCTCTTCGCCCGGATCAGCTGTGATATCTCCTTCTCCGCCTGTACTCTCGCCGGATCCCTCCTGATCCGTAAAACCGGAATTCGGAGTTTCCGTGATTTCCGGAGATTCTGTCTGCTGTGCTCCCTGCTGTCCGGCGAAATCCGTGCCTGCATTCTCATCGCCGGCAGCCTGTGTACCTCCTGAAAAATCATTTCCTGTTCCGTCGCCAAAAAGTCCGGCAGCTGCCAGGATCGGGCGCATGACCGCCGCCAGATAAGTCCCCTGGACATTCCCGCCCGCATAGGCAAGATCGTCGTCTATCTCCTCCATATCATCTGATGTGGAGACACTTACTCCGGAAGTCTCCAGGAGTGAGGAATCATTCAGTATCTCATCTATCGGACCGCCGTTTTTCAGGCTGGTAAGACGTTTCTGCGCCTTGCTGAGATCCTGCTCCAGCTGCTGCTGCTTAAGCCGCGCTATATTCAGTTCCATCTGTACAAGGGTCATGTCAAAGGAGATAAGGGGATCCCCTTCCTTTACAGAATCTCCCTCAGACACATACAGTTCATCAATGATCATGTCTTTATCTACATTGATGTTCTGAGTTACATTGGTAACAATGTTGCCTTCCAGCATCATTTCATCTGTATAATAATCTGTAGCAATACTGTCCACGCTCACCACCGGGACTGTATCCTGTCTGGAATTCCTGTAGTACAGTATTCCGCCGGCCGCTCCGCTTACACCCAGCGCTGTAGTCAGGACGCCAATGACAGCAATCTTTATCTTACTCATTTATTCACCCCTTTTTCTGTCAGCTCACCATCGCGGATCAGCACCACGCGTTTGGCGTGAGCTGCGATATCCGGATCATGGGTGATCATCAGAACGGTAACTCCCTCATCATTCAGCTTCTGGAAAAGTTCCATCACCTGTGCCCCTGATTTACTGTCCAGCGCACCTGTGGGTTCATCCGCCAGAAGGATCTTCGGATTATTCACGATCGCTCTGGCAATGGCAACTCTCTGCATCTGCCCGCCGGAAAGCTGATTCGGCCGGAAATTCACTCTGTCGGAAAGTCCCACTCTGTCAAGCGCCTTCAGCGCCCTCTCTCTCCTTTCTTTCCGGGGCACCTTTGCATAATTCAGCGGCATCTCCACATTTGCCAGGGCAGACTGCCTGGAAAGGAGATGAAAGCTCTGAAATACAAAGCCGATCTTATTCAGGCGTATGTCCGACATCGTATTCTCTGAACAGGAACGGATATCCTGCCCGTCCAGGATAAAGCTCCCCTCCGTTGCCTGATCGAGACAGCCGATAATATTCATAAGTGTGGTCTTGCCGGAGCCGGAAGGCCCCATAATGGCCACATATTCCCCTTCTTCCATGGAGAAATCCACATTTTTCAGCACAGGTACCTTCATTTTGCCCTGCTGATATTCTTTATATATCCCCTTCAGTTCAAGAATCATTTCCGCCTCCGTGTTCTGTTATACTGTCTGATAGTGCATCTGTTCCGTACTCCCCTATTCCAGAGGCACCAGCTCATCGTCAAGAATTGTCCCGTCCGACATCTGTGAATCGTCAAACATTTCGTCTCCGCCGGCTGCCATAGACGCGTCAGCGTCCGTCATTCCTGTATCGTCAGCCACGTCGTCCCAGCCGGAAGCCGTATCGTCTACGATCATCCCGTCCTCCGGCATTCCCGTGTCGTCCAGAAGCATATCATCTTCCATCATCATGCCGTCGTCCGTCATCGTACCGTCGTCCATCGTCATTCCGTCATCCATCGTCATTCCATCGTCCATCATCATTCCGTCGTCCATCATCATTCCGTCGTCCATCATCATTCCGTCATCCATGACAGCATCTCCGGAACTCATACCGTCGTCAACAGGGACCATCTCCACGCTTTCTGTCTGAGCTGCGCTGCTGACAGTCGTCGCCATTCCCTCCGTCAGTGTATCGGACGGAAATGCAATATAATCATTCTTGGTCAGACCGTCGGCAATCTCATATTCTCCCAGTGTTTCATCATACTGACCCAGGATGACCGGACGCTTCTCCAGCTTTTTGTCTTCATCTGCAGCCCATACGTAAGGACTGTCGGTAGCTGCATCCACAATATAAAATTCACTGAGCCACAGACCCTCTTTTTTGTCCTCCTGGCCCTCATCCATCTCAATATATACATGCTGCCCCAGCATCAGACCGTCTGAAGAGTCCAGATGCACATAAAACGGATATGTACTGGATGACGTCTGCGATCCGCTGGTGTCTACCATACCGTAATACATGGAACTGCTGTCTTCCGTATTGGCGCTGTCTCTGTCCACAGTACCCATAGTTCCCCGCCAGATCTCATCTTCATCCACACGGGACCGGATAATCACAGGAGAACCTTCGATAATATTGCCCACATTCATCTCATTTACCGTACCTTTGATCCTGTATGCGTCGGTACTTAAGATCGTTATAAACGCATGACTGGAATCATCCCCGGAAAGCATGGAATAATCCACAGCGGAATCCAGGCTGTCTCCGTCGTCTGTAGTCAGCTGGGAAGTATCTATCTTCTGGATCACGCCGTCAATAGAACTTCTGACTTCCGTGTTTCCTGTGGCATTCTGAAGTTTCGTGATTTCTGCCTGCTTGCTTTTCTGATCATATTCATTTTTTTTCAGGTTCATCCGGTTTGTTTCAATTTCTATTGTATAGGAAAGCTGGGAGTCCTGGGACGCTTTCTTTTTTTCTTTTTCCAGGGTGGCTATCTGTTCTGTCAGACTGGCCGCTTCATTTTTCAGTCTGTCCAGTTCCAGCTGGCTTTCTGCCAGATCTTCCTGGATACTGCTCAGGTCATACTCAAACAGGAGCTGGCCCTGCTTTACCTCTTCCCCGGTTTCCACCTGGACTTCTTTTACGGTTCTTCCGCTCTCAAGCTCTACCTCCACCGTCTCCTGAGGCTCCACGACTCCGGCATATCTGTTTGACACGCCGGCAACGTCGCCGGTGATCTCACTCACCTGAGATACATAAGCCGCGGGTCCGCTGTCGCTGCCGTCGCCGAACACTCCCAGTTTCCAGCATACGCCTGCCGCAGCCCCCGCGATTATAATTATTCCCAAAAGGATTAAGATACGTTTTTTCATAATATTATACAACCTCCTGCACAGGCGGACATATCCGCGCCGCTTCCTCACCTCTCCCGAGCATAAGGTCTTATCTGTTGCTTGTTTCTGATCCTATTATCATATCAGATTATAACGTAAAAGAAAAGTCCCGGCCAGAAGCAGCCGTTATTTTCACATTTTTTTCACGTTTTATTTAGAAAAAAGCCGTGAAATTTCCGTTTTTTTGACTTTTCGGGCATTATCTGGTAGAATAGAAAAGAATATTTTGGAAAGGAAAGAAACTTATGAAGATGGCAAAAGCATGGATTCCCTTCCTTCTGCTCATCCTCGCCGTTACTGTCTGTATCGGCTGTTCCCACGTGGATAAGACAGATGTGGAAGGAGTCATCACAAATGAGCTGAACCTTTTAAAAAATCTCGATTCTGACACCGTTCATAAGTATGTTGCCTACGAAGAACTGTTTCCGGACGTCAAAGGAAAAGCTGAACTTTCTGATGAAGTAGAAGAAGTCTTTTCTTTATTTTTCAAGGATTTTGATTACAAGATCCTCGAAATCGACGTCGGTCAAGATAAAATGTCGGCAACTGCCAGATTAAAGCTCTCTACGCTTGATACGAAGGCTCTGGCGAAAGATTACGACACCGCGCATCTGGAAGATGCTATCCTGAGTGCTGCTTCCGGTTCCGATGAGAATCCTGATTCTCTGGAATCCCGGTACCTGATCTTAAATGATCTTCTTAAGAACAGAGAATACGATACTGTGGAAACAGACTGCAGTATGGAACTTAAGAACACAGGCACAGACACCGAGGAATGGGAAATCGTCCGGACATACGATCTGGAAAATAATCTTGTCGGCGGTCTTATGACATATCTGTCTGACAGTGACCTTCTTACACCGGAGGAAACACTGACCGTCTATTTAAACACCCTGAAAACCATGGATCTGAATCAGATGAGCAACTATCTGGGCATCGAAAGCCTTCTCAATACTTCCGATGAAGCCAAGAGTTCCATTGCCGCCGCTCTGGTGGAACAGGTCCACAATAATTTTGATTTTAAAATCTCCGGTTCTGATATTCAGAGTTACAAAGCCACTGTAAATACAGAGCTTACAACTTTTGACAGCAGTACGATCCTGGAGACATATCAGAATGAACTGACCGAATACCTGAATTCACCGGATGCCGTAATTGACGGTTCCCAGAAGCGGTATGAACATTCTCTGGAACTTCTTCTGAAGAACATTGAAGAAAACACGGCCACTGTAACCTCTCCGGTATCTTTTTATCTTATCAACGACGGGGTATCCTGGAAACTGACAGACGAAAGCCAGTCATTAAGTTCCGGAATTTTCGGCAATCTTGTCAGCACTCCTGTCGCGGAAGATATGGACGGATATGAGGACGGTTCAGAAGAAGAATACAGCGAAGACGATTCTTATGAAGAAGATGCTTCTTCCTATGAGGAGTGATCTCCTGAATCCATGGTAAAACAAAGAGCACAGCCGCGAAACAGTTCCGGCTGTGCTCTTTTTGTTTTGTGTTATGCTTTGTTATTCCTCCGCTTCTGCGGCTGTCTCCAGTCCGAGTTCTTCCAGCTGCGCCTGGCTCACCCTGCTGGGAGATTCTGTCATCAGACAGGAAGCGTCTTTTACCTTGGGGAACGCGATCACGTCACGGATGCTGTCCACTTTGGCCATGAGCATCACCAGACGGTCAAGTCCATAGGCAAGTCCCGCGTGAGGGGGAACGCCGTATTTGAATGCGTTCAGAAGGAAACCGAACTGTTCGTAAGCGGCTTCTTTTGTGAAGCCCAGCATCTCGAACATCTTCTCCTGGATATCGTTCTGATGGATCCTGACGCTTCCGCCTCCGATCTCATTTCCGTTCAGCACGATATCGTAGGCTTTCGCCCGCACTTTACCGGGATCTGTATCCAGAAGAGGGATATCCTCGTCCATCATCATGGTGAAGGGGTGATGCATGGCTGTAAATCTGTTCTCTTCTTCATTCCACTCCAGCAGCGGGAATTCTGTCACCCATACGAAACGGTATTCGTTCTTGTCCAGGAGCTCCATCTGTTTTGCCAGTTCCACACGGAGCGCGCCGAGCACATCATAAACAACTTTGTTGCGGTCGGCGGCAAAGAGAAGCAGGTCTCCCGGCTTTCCGTCCATGGCGCTTACAAGTCCGTCCATTTCTTCATCGGTCATGAATTTCGCGAAAGAGGACTTCCTGGTCCCGTCTTCCGCAATGGCGATATAGGCGAGGCCTTTCGCGCCGTATCCTTTTGCGAACTCCACCAGCTTGTCGATCTTCTTGCGGGGCATGGAACCCTGTCCCTCGGCGTTGATGCCGCGGACGCTTCCGCCTGCCTCAAGGGCGCCTTTAAATACCGCGAATCCGCAGTCCTTCACAACTTCGCTTACATCATGAAGCTCCATACCGAAACGCATATCCGGTTTGTCAGACCCGAAACGGTCCATGGCTTCCTGCCATGTGATCCTCTGGATCGGAAGCTTCACATCCACATCCAGCACTTCTTTGAAAAGATATGCCAGAAATCTTTCATTCACATCAATAACATCGTCCACATCCACGAAAGAAAGCTCCATGTCGATCTGGGTAAATTCCGGCTGACGGTCCGCGCGGAGGTCTTCATCCCGGAAACAACGGGCGATCTGGATATAGCGGTCATAACCGGAACACATCAGAAGCTGTTTGTACAGCTGGGGAGACTGGGGCAGTCCGTAGAAACATCCGGGATGGATTCTGGAGGGCACCAGATAATCCCGCGCGCCTTCCGGAGTGCTCTTTCCCAGCATGGGAGTCTCGATCTCCAGGAATCCTTCGTCCGCGAAGAATTTTCTGGTAAGCATTGCCACTTTGCTCTTCAGCATGATATTTCTCTGAAGATCCGGCCTTCTCAGATCCAGATAACGGTATTTCAGACGGATCTCGTCTTTTGTCTTGCTGTTCTCCTCAATGGGGAAGGGCGGCACTTCTGATTCAGAAAGCACCCGCAGAGAATTTACGCGCAGCTCCAGCTCGCCTGTGGCAAGATGTTCGTTCACCGCTCCGCCTCGTTTCTCTACCACGCCGGTTACAGCGATCACAAATTCACTTCTCAGCTTTCCGGCTTTTTCAAATCCGGCTTCATCGATGCTGCCGTTCTCAAAGATCAGCTGCATGATCCCGGAGCGGTCTCTCAGGTCGACAAATACGATACCGCCTTTGTTGCGGGCTTTCTGCACCCATCCCATCAACGTGATACTGCTGCCGGTCATTTCCTTTGTCACTTCCGCACAGCGGCAGGTTCTGTGCAGTCCCTTCATACTTTCAGCCATTGCTTGTGTCTCCTTTTTCGTTATATACCTGTTATACTCTGTCGCGGAAAAATTCTACAAATTCCGTATAGCCTTCCGCGGCCATCTGTTCTTTCTGGAATTTCTTATTCTTCTTCATAATGGAAAGGTTCACCTGTACGCCGCGGCTTCTCTCCTCTTCAGCCTGTTTCAGGATTGTGAGAAGTTTGTCCGCCGGCATGTTTTTCTCTATGAGGAAGGCTTTCTTCTCTGCTGTTCCCGGAACCTCGTATCCTCTTTCCAGAAGAAGCATGACGATTCTTTCAAAACCAATGGAAAAACCGCAGGCAGAGGTGTTCTGGCCGGTAAATTTGCCGATCATCTCGTCGTACCGTCCGCCGCCTCCCACAGAACCGCCGAACTCGTCCATCGCGATCTCAAAAATCGGTCCTGTGTAATAGGACATTCCGCGCACAAGAGTGGGATCAAAGGCGATCCGGAAATCAGCCGTCTTCACAGCGTCAACAGAAGTGATGATGGTTTCCAGGTCCTCCGCCACCTCCGGAGCAAGAACGTCCTTCAGTTTATCTTTCAGATAGCGTACGCCCTGGATGTCCCCTGTAACCTCGCGGAAAAGTCCAAGATAGGTGTCGATGCTTTCCTTTGAAAATCCTTCTTTTTCAAGTTCCGCCGCAACTCCCTCCAGGCCGATCTTGTCCATTTTGTCCAGAATGATAAATACAGTGTCGAAACTTTCTTCCGGAAAACCGCTGTACTGGGCCATGGCCTTCAGGATCTTCCTGTCGTTGATGCGGATCGTGAAATTATGAAAATCCAGTTTTCCAAGGAGCGTTGTGGTAGCCAGCACCAGTTCGATCTCCGCAAGGTAAGTAGGCTCGCCCAGGATATCGATATCGCACTGCATAAACTGACGGAAACGTCCTCTCTGGGGACGGTCCGCTCTCCACACGTTACCCATCTGCAATGCCTTGAAAGGAGCCGGAAGCTCGTTGGCATTGTTGGAATAATATCGGGAAAGAGGCACTGTCAGATCGTAACGCAGGCCGGAATCCACAAGGTCTCCTTCCTCTTTCGCGGTATCAAGTTTCAGTTTCTCTCCTCTTTTCAGGATCTTGAAGATCAGTTTCTCATTTTCTCCGCCCTGCTTGCTGGAAAGATTCTCAATGTGTTCCACACAGGGTGTTTCGATTGAGGAAAAGCCGAATTTCCCGTATGTCTCACGGATCATGTTCATCACATAATTACGGATTTCCATCTCTTTTGGTAAAATGTCCTTCATACCGGTTACCGGTTTTTTCTTTAACGCCATTTGGACCTCCTGCTATTCTTGTATTATGTATCACCCGCTGAAAAGCGAGGAAAATTTCCATATCAAAATTCTTGATCTCGTCGATCATCAGCTCCATGACCGTATGTATGTCAAAAGCGCTCCTGTAAGGCCGGTCGGAGCTGAGCGCCGCAAACACATCGCACACCCTCAGTATCCTCGCACCCAGAGGAATCTCCTCTCCGGCAAGATTCGAGGGATAACCGCTTCCGTCATAATTCTCATGGTGATAAAGGATACTTTCCAGGACAAAATCAGAATACCCCTGTCCTTTCAGTTCCTCGTATCCCAGAGTGGAATGCATGCGCACATATTTCAGTTCCTCGATCAGAAGAGGATCCTGCTCTCTCCCGTCGATATATCCGGTAAGCTTCAGCTTCCCGATATCATGAAGCATTCCGGCGATTGCCAGCTCATAACAGACACTTTCTTCCAGTCCCATCTCTGAAGCCACTGCATACGCCAGGTTGCTCACAACAATTCCGTGATTCAGTTCAACAGAAAGGTCGAATTCCAGGATCCTCTCCGTCGCTCTCACCGCATCTATGCGTGCCGCTCCCAAGGTGTACACCTCCCCATCTCTTACAGCCAGGCTTCTATACCTGCTCTCTTTCGTTCGATCATCTCGTCAATACGGGTAATGTAGTTCCATACGTCTTTTACGTTTTCCACACGCTCTATCCGTTTTCCCCGGTCATGGACCAGCTTGGAGGATCCGCCGGCGCCCACCGCTATGATGGGCTGTTTTTCCTCCATAATTAGTATATTGTAAATGCCGGCTTTGTCAACCTTTGCATAGCCTACATTTTCAAAATTTCCCTTCATGTTCTTCTGGCGGTACAGATAATAGGGTCCCATTCCCATTTCGTACGCGGTCTTCATGGTAAGATCCATGATCTGCTGGTTATTTTCAAAAGTCATCTCCTGATATTGGTCTTTAAAAATATTCAGCCTGGCGGCGCGCTTCACCGCGAGGGAATGAACTGTCATGCTGTCCGGCGCGAGTTCCCGGATCTCCCTCAGCGTATTTTCCACCATGGAGATATCTTCTCCCGGAAGGCCGACGATCAGGTCCATATTGATATTGTCAAATCCATGCTCTCTCGCCAGAAGGAAGGCCTGTCTGGTCTCCTGGACAGTATGCCGTCTGCCGATGATATCCAGAGTCTCCTGGTTCATGGTCTGGGGATTCACAGAAATCCTGGTCACGGGATAGTTCCGGATCATCGCAAGTTTTTCTGCCGTAATGCTGTCCGGGCGCCCCGCCTCCACTGTAAACTCCGCAAGTCCGTCAAAACCGAAGGAGTCCTCCAGCGCGTCAAAAAGGCGTTTCAGCTGATCCGGCTCTAGTGTGGTTGGCGTTCCTCCGCCGATATAGATGGTATCAAGGACGCGGCCCTTTGCTTTCATCATCCGGGAAACCGCCTGAATTTCCTTTACAAGGGCGTCCAGATACAGATCCACACGGTCTTTCCACTGCTTCAGCGGATAAGAGCTGAAAGAACAGTACAGGCAGATGCTGGGACAGAAGGGAATCCCCACATAAAGGCTGTACCCGTTTTCATAATCGATATCTTTCAGGATCTCCCTCTCCCTGTTGGCTATGGTAATGGCAAGGGCTGTCTTCTGCGGGCTGACCAGATAGCGTTCCCGCATTTCTTTCGCCGCTTCGGTATTCTTCATTCCCGATTCGATCATGCCCATCGCCAGCTTGGCCGGCCGGATCCCGGTAAGGTTTCCCCAGGGAAGCGTTCTTCCTGTAAGTTTCACCAGAAGCTGATAGAGGGCATACTTTATCGTGTCTTTATTTTCTTTTCGTATCTCATGGGGATCCTTACAGCAAAGAAGGGCATCCGAAGACTGCCCCTGTATGAATTCCGCGCTGATCACACCTCTGCGCTCTTCACTGTCGTAATGGATCAGACAGTTTTGATCCTGTTTTTCTACCCGGAAACAGAGATCTCCGCTTACAGCGTCCTGTTCTTCGCGCGTATAAGAGACGTTGATCTCGCTTTCCGGATAAAAAGCACGGATCAGTTCATAAATATCATGTTCAAATTCTCTGTCCAGAAATAAAATACTGATTTTAAACAAAGGGATTATACCTCTTTTCGTATCCGATGGTAGTGGAACTGTCATGCCCCGGATAAACCTCTGTCTCCTCGGGAAGCATATCCAGAAGCCTGTGAAGGCTCCGGACGATCTCCGCGGTGCTTCCTCCCGGGAAGTCCGTCCGTCCCACCGATCCGTGGAACAGTGTATCGCCGCTGAAAAGCACGCCCTCATCCTTCAGATAATAGCAGCAGCTCCCCTCCGTATGTCCCGGCGTCCCGATCATCCTAACAGTGAATCCGGCCGCTTCAAACTCCTGGAGATCCGAAAGCTCTACATCCGCCTTCAGGGAACAGGCTCTGCCCTGATATGCGGAAAGGTTCGCCATGGGTTTTTCCAGTGTGGAAGCTTCTTTTTCCCACGCATAGACGGAAATGCCGAATTCTTTCTTCACTTCTTCTACGGCAAGTATATGGTCAAAATGTCCGTGGGTCAGAAGAATGCCCACAGGCTTCCCCTGCATCTCCCGCACTTTGGCGATGACAGTTTCCGGACTGTCTCCGGGATCCACGATCAGCATCTCGCCTGTCTCCCTGTTCTTCAGGAAATAGCAGTTGGTCATCACCGGACCGAGGGTGCATTTCTGTAATTCCAGATTATTCATATCCGTTCCTTTCTGTACCAGATCAGCCGGTAGTACGCTCTACATCCTGAACGCTTTCCACCTGGCGGATCTTCTCTACAAGGGAAGCAAGTTCCTCTTTGCTGCCCACCTCAAAGCTTACGGAGATCGTCGCCTTATCCTGCTTGCTGATACGGCTGTTGATATTCTTAAGATCGATCTTCCGTTCCGTGAATATTTTCGCAAGATCAACAAGAAGTCCTGTACGGTTATTCGCGTAGATCTGAAGTTCTGCCGTATATTTCTCCGCGGCGCGGCTGTCAGTCTCCTGCCATTCCGCCTCGATCAGCCTGGTCCTGTCCGCTTCGGACATATTCAGGACGTTAACACAGTCGGTACGGTGGATGGTGATCCCCCGTCCTCTGGTGACGAAGCCCACGATCTCGTCGCCCGGGATCGGACTGCAGCACTTGGAAAAACGCACCGCCACATCATGGATACCTCTGACGATAATGCCGCCCTTGGATTTGGCGATATGGAGCTTCTCCTGAGCCTCCGCCGCAGCCTCCAGTACTTCCTCATCTGTAATCTTCTTTTTGTTTTCTTTCTCATAGGCCTCCAGCAGTTTATTGAACACCTGGCCCTCTTTAAGTCCGCCGTGTCCGATGGCTGCCAGAACGGAATCCCAGTCGCGGAAACCGTATTTATGCATTACCACGTCCAGGTACTGATTCTTCATATAATTTCCGATCTTGTACCCTTTGGTCTTTGCATACTGGGCAAGCATTTCCTTGCCTTTGAGAATATTGTCTTCTTTCAGTTCCTTTTTGAACCACTGATTGATCTTGTTTTTCGCCTGGGTACTCTTCACCAGCTTCAGCCAGTCGCGGCTGGGTCCCTGGGAATTCTGGGACGTAATGATCTCGATACGGTCTCCGTTCTGGATCTCGTACTCAATAGGCACAAGTTTCCCGTTCACACGGGCGCCCACCATTCTGTTTCCCACCGCGCTGTGTACCGAATAGGCAAAATCTATGGGGGTGGAACCTGTGGGAAGAGTTTTCACATCGCCCTGAGGCGTAAAACAGTATACATTGTCCGCAAACAGATTCAGGTCATTCTTCAGAAGGCTCATAAACTCTCTGTTGTCAGACATGTCTCTCTGCCACTCCAGGATCTGGCGCAGCCAGTTAAGCTTCTCTTCCTCCTGTTTTCCAACCGGCACCTTGCCGTCGGAAGACTCCTTATATTTCCAGTGGGCGGCGATACCGTATTCCGCCGTCTTGTGCATCTCGTAAGTACGGATCTGGATCTCAAAGGGCTGTCCGTTGGGCCCGATCAGCGTCGTATGAAGAGACTGATACATATTGGGCTTCGGCATGGCGATATAATCCTTGAACCTGCCCGGGATGGGCTTGTACATCTCGTGGATAACGCCCAGGGCGCCGTAGCAGTCTTTCACCGTATCCACAAGGATACGCACGGCAAAAAGGTCGTAGATCTGATCGATGGTCTTGTCCTGATTGACCATCTTTTTGTATATGCTGAAAAAATGCTTGATCCTTCCGTCCACCTGGGATTTGATCCCGGCGTCGTCCATGTGCTGCTTTACCTGGCGGACGATACTGTTGACGAATTCTTCTCTTTCACTTTTGCGGAGAGCGATCTTGTCCACCAGATCATAGTAAACCTCCGGTTTCAGATATTTTAGGGACAGATCGTCCAGCTCCACTTTGATCTTTGAAATACCGAGACGCATGGCGATCGGGGCATAAATATCCATGGTCTCCCTTGCCTTCTCCAGCTGTTTTTCCGGCTTCATATACTGGAGCGTTCTCATGTTGTGCAGCCGGTCCGCCAGCTTGATCAGGATCACGCGGATGTCCTTCGCCATGGCGAGGAACATCTTCCGCAGATTCTCCGCCTGCAGCTCCACCTTATCCTTGGAATAGTTCAGCTGGCCCAGCTTGGTTACCCCGTCCACAAGAAGGGCTACCTCGGAACCGAATTCCTTCTCCACTTCCTCATAGGTCATCCAGGTGTCCTCCACGGCGTCATGGAGAAGCCCTGCAACAATGGTCTCTTTGTCGAGTTCCAGATCCGCCAGGATGATAGCGACGCAAAGGGGATGTATGATATAGGGTTCTCCTGATTTTCTCTTCTGATCCTTATGCGCTTCCCTGGCCACCTCATAGGCCTTCTGTATCATGGAAATGTCTGCGGATGGATGATATTTTCTCACACTGGAGATCAGTTCCTGATACAGATCTTCCGGACTGGTAAAATCGCTCATGGATTTCACCGCTGCGTCCGCCCGCTGTACAGATTTCAGTTTTTCCTGCTCCTCCTGTACGGGGCTGCTTTCCACTTGTACATCTTTCCTCGTCTCTTCCATTATCTCCCACCTGCCTGATATCACATCATCTGGTCACAGTTATTTTCCCTCATAACGGATCACGGAATCCACATTATATCCCTCGAGCTTCTCACGTCCATTCAGACCCTCAAGTTCCATAAGGAAAACGATCTTCACAACCTCTCCGCCCAGTCTCTCGATCAGCTTCACCGCCGCCTCAACTGTGCCGCCTGTAGCGATCAGGTCGTCCACAACCGCGACTTTCTGTCCCGGTCTGATCGCGTCCTTATGGATCTCGATCTCCTCGCTTCCATACTCCAGATCGTATGTCTGGGAGATCGTCTCACAGGGAAGCTTTCCTTTCTTGCGCACAGGCACGAACGCCTTGTGAAGATTATAGGCAAGGGGAACTCCAAACATAAATCCTCTGGATTCCAGCCCTACGATGACGTCCAGATCCATATCTTTCAGATACGACTGCATGGAATCTATGGCAAGATTCAGCCCGTCGGCGTCCTGCAGGATGCTGGTAACGTCGCGGAAAATCACTCCCGGTTCCGGAAAATCCGGAATACTCCTCACATATTCTTCTAACTTCTTCATTGTTCCGTACCTCCGCATTGATATAATCCAAGGCCCGCTGACACGGGCTCCAATATACATGAAATCTTAATAAGTATAGCACTTTTCAGCCCCGGAATCAATGCAAAACCCGTCATGGTATGCTAAAAACCGCCCTTTTTCACGGTCAGCAGTAATTCCGGATCACAATCAGCAGTAATTCCGGATCACAATCTGAAGAGTTTCCCTTCCCTGGTATACGTTGATCTCCGGATAGTAGGCAACCGAAACTGTCTCATGTCCGGAGACATAGTCGGCAAACTCTTCCGCCTGTCCGAAATATACGGCTTCCACAGTGGTTCCTTCCGGATCCATAAGGGTCATTTTCGCCACATTATGATTCTTGCCAAGAATTCTGAAATTTAAAACTCTGAGTCCTTTCTGGGCGAAAAGCGGTTTCGTATTGCCTTTTCCGAAAGGTTCAAGAAGAGACAGTTCTTCGATCAGTTTCCTGGAAATATAGGATACCGGCATGGGAACGTCTATGGTGACTTTCGGGGTCAGCATTTCTTCTGTCAGAGCGCAGCATTCGTTGATCCGGCGCCGGAACGCTTCCACGTTTTCCTCTTTCAGGGAAAGTCCCGCCGCCATGGGATGGCCTCCGAACTGCTCCAGAAGATCTCCGCATTTTACAAGCTCGTCATACATGGAATATGTCTCGATGGAGCGGCCGCTGCCCTTGACTCCCCCGCTGCCTCTTGTAAGCACAAATGCCGGCTTATAATACTTTTCCCGGATCCTTCCCGCGATGATCCCGGCGAGACTTTCGTGACAGTCCGGAAGAAATATAACCAGTACCCTGTCG
>ERZ1090879.1012-NODE-1013-length-15987-cov-41.650703_pt1 | contig 15987 bp, 10 predicted proteins | sample MGYA00478472_ERZ1090879 | MGnify/ENA primary metagenome ERZ1090879 (study PRJEB33644, sample SAMEA5815723) | chicken gut metagenome | biome: Chicken; feature: Gastrointestinal Tract; material: Caecum | place: Ireland | collected 2019-01-01 | study: A study of...
TACACTTCTAGCTTCGTCGGCAGCGTCAGATGTGTATAAGAGACAGATATAGTAGGCATGAAAAACATCTTAGGATTAGATTTAGGCTCATCGAGTATAGGTTGGTCTGTTATAAGAGAAAATTCAGAAGAACAGGAGTTGGTAGCTATGGGTAGCCGAGTTGTATCGCTTACAGCCGCAGAACTATCTTCTTTTACACAAGGAAATGGGGTGTCTATAAATTCACAGAGGACTCAAAAAAGGACTCAACGTAAAGGATATGACAGGTATCAATTGCGTCGCACATTGTTAAGGAATAAGTTGGATACATTGGGAATGTTACCCGATGACTCTTTATCTTATTTGCCTAAACTCCAATTGTGGGGATTAAGAGCAAAGGCTGTTACGCAACGAATCGAGTTGAACGAGTTGGGGAGAGTTTTGTTACATTTGAATCAAAAACGTGGATATAAGTCAATAAAAAGTGATTTTTCGGGTGATAAGAAAATAACCGATTATGTAAAAAGTGTTAAAACCCGTTATGATGAATTGAAAGAGATGAGATTGACTATTGGGGAATTATTTTTTCGAAGACTGACAGAAAATGCTTTTTTTCGTTGTAAGGAACAAGTATATCCCCGTCAGGCTTATGTCGAGGAGTTTGATTGTATTATGAATTGTCAAAGAAAATTTTATCCCGATATATTGACTGATGAGACAATCAGATGTATTAGAGATGAGATTATATATTACCAACGACCGTTAAAGTCGTGCAAATACTTGGTGTCGCGCTGTGAATTTGAAAAGCGTTTCTATCTGAATGCGGCCGGTAAAAAGACCGAAGCTGGCCCTAAGGTATCACCGCGCACTTCTCCATTGTTTCAAGTATGCCGTTTGTGGGAGAGTATCAATAATATTGTAGTCAAGGACCGTCGGAATGAAATTGTTTTTATTTCGGCGGAGCAAAAAGTAGCTTTGTTTGATTTTCTGAATACTCACGAAAAACTCAAAGGTAGCGATCTCTTGAAACTGTTGGGTTTGTCCAAGACGTATGGTTACCGGTTGGGCGAGCAGTTTAAGACCGGAATACAGGGGAACAAAACCCGAGTGGAAATCGAACGAGCTTTGGGCAATTATCCTGATAAGAAAAGATTGTTGCAATTTAATCTTCAAGAGGAATCTTCGTCGATGGTCAATACTGAAACGGGTGAGATTATTCCCATGATTAGCCTGTCGTTTGAGCAGGAACCGCTTTATCGGCTGTGGCATGTATTGTATTCGATTGACGATCGGGAGCAGTTACAGTCGGTGTTGCGACAGAAATTCGGAATTGATGATGACGAGGTTTTAGAACGACTGAGCGCCATCGATTTGGTGAAAGCCGGTTTTGGAAATAAATCGAGCAAGGCTATACGTCGCATATTGCCATTTTTGCAGTTGGGTATGAACTATGCAGAAGCTTGTGAGGCTGCTGGGTATAACCATAGCAATAACTATACAAAGGCTGAAAATGAGGCGCGCGCTTTGCTGGATAGATTACCGGCGATTAAAAAGAACGAGCTTCGGCAACCAGTGGTTGAGAAGATCCTTAATCAAATGGTTAATGTGGTGAATGCGCTTATGGAAAAATATGGACGATTCGATGAGATCCGTGTGGAGTTGGCGCGTGAATTGAAACAAAGTAAAGAAGAACGTTCTAATACATATAAAAGTATAAATAAGAATCAAAGGGAAAATGAGCAAATTGCTAAACGTATAGTTGAATATGGTGTGCCAACTCGATCTCGCATACAGAAATATAAAATGTGGGAGGAATCGAAACACTGTTGTATCTATTGCGGGCAACCGGTAGATGTGGGGGATTTTTTGCGAGGATTTGATGTCGAGGTAGAACATATTATTCCTAAATCATTGTATTTCGACGATAGTTTTGCAAATAAAGTTTGTTCTTGTCGTAGCTGTAATAAAGAGAAAAATAATCGCACTGCATATGATTATATGAAATCAAAAGGCGAAAAAGCCCTGTCCGACTATGTCGAACGAGTTAACACAATGTACACAAACAATCAAATCAGCAAGACCAAGTGGCAAAATTTATTAACCCCAGTCGATAAAATTTCTACCGATTTCATAGATCGACAATTACGAGAGAGTCAGTATATAGCAAGGAAAGCCAAAGAGATTCTGACATCGGTTTGTTATAATGTGACGGCTACGAGTGGTTCGGTTACCAGTTTCTTGCGACATGTTTGGGGCTGGGATACCGTATTACACGATCTTAATTTTGACCGATATAAGAAAGTGGGTTTAACCGAGGTAATAGAGGTAAACCATAGGGGCAGTGTCATTAGGAGAGAGCAAATAAAGGATTGGAGTAAGAGATTCGATCATCGCCACCATGCCATTGATGCACTTACGATTGCCTGTACCAAACAGGCGTATATTCAGCGTCTGAATAATTTGAGAGCAGAAGAAGGACCGGATTTCAACAAAATGAGTTTGGAACGTTATATACAGTCACAACCTCATTTCTCAGTTGCACAAGTCCGTGAGGCTGTTGATAGAATATTAGTGTCGTTTAGAGCCGGTAAGCGTGCGGTGACTCCCGGCAAGCGATATATTCGTAAGAACCGAAAACGTATTTCCGTCCAGTCAGTTTTAATTCCACGAGGTGCGTTGAGCGAAGATAGTGTATATGGTGTAATTCATGTGTGGGAGAAAGATGAACAAGGTCATGTTATACAAAAGCAGCGTGCTGTAATGAAGTATCCGATAACCTCGATTAATCGGGAAATGTTGGATAAGGGAAAAGTTGTGGACAAGCGTATCCATAGAATCCTTTCCGATAGGCTTGCTCAATATAATGATAATCCCAAAGAGGCGTTTGCTAAACCTGTATATATAGATAAGGAGTGTCGTATTCCAATTCGCACGGTTCGTTGTTTTGCGAAGCCGGCGATTAATACGTTAGTTCCACTCAAAAAAGATGATAAGGGAAATCCTGTTGCTTGGGTCAATCCGGGGAACAATCATCATGTTGCTATTTATAGAGATGAAGATGGCAAGTATAAGGAACGAACCGTTACATTTTGGGAAGCAGTGGATCGCTGTCGGGTAGGTATACCGGCTATTGTCACTCAACCAGATACTATTTGGGATAATATACTTCAGCGAAACGATATATCTGAAAACGTTTTAGAATCCTTACCTGATGTAAAATGGCAATTTGTTCTTTCATTGCAGCAAAATGAGATGTTTATTTTAGGAATGAATGAGGAAGATTATCGTTATGCTATGGATCAACAAGACTATGCATTGTTGAACAAATATCTTTATCGAGTACAAAAATTAAGTAAAGGTGATTATAGTTTTAGGTATCATACAGAAACTTCTGTCGAAGATAAGTACAATGGAAAGCCCAATTTGAAATTGTCTATGCAGATGGGAAAACTAAAAAGGGTGAGTATAAAGTCGTTATTGGGATTAAATCCTCATAAGGTGCATATCTCAGTTTTGGGTGAAATAAAGAAAATATCATGATCAAACGCACATTATATTTTGGGAATCCCTCGTATCTGAGTTTGCGCAATGCCCAGTTAGTATTGCGTTTGCCAGAAGTGTCGAATAACGACACATTACCCGATACTTTCAAAAAGGCGGTGGAGCGGACGATTCCTATCGAAGATATAGGAGTGGTCGTACTCGATCATTCGCAGATAACGATCACACAAGGATTGCTCGAAGCCCTTCTCGAAAATAATTGCGCTATTTCACTTGCGATAAAAGTCGTTTGCCTGTGGGACTCGTACTACCCCTTTGTGGGAACACGACACAAAACGAACGGTTCCGAGACCAACTTAATGCTTCGTTACCTTTGAAAAAGCAACTTTGGCAACAGACAGTGCAGCAAAAGATTGCCAATCAAGCTGCAATTTTGGAGAGCCGGGGAATTGTAGCTAAAAATATGCGGGCATGGGTGGGCGAAGTCCGTAGTGGAGACATCGATAATATGGAGGCACGGGCTGCCGCCTATTATTGGTCGAGTATATTCCCTCACCTCGATAGTTTTCGCAGAGACAGAGACGGCGATCCCCCCAACAATCTACTCAATTATGGCTATGCTATTCTTCGGGCTGTTGTCGCCCGGTCGCTCGTTATTAGCGGATTGTTACCTACTTTGGGCATACATCATCATAACCGTTATAATGCATATTGTTTGGCCGATGATGTGATGGAGCCTTATCGCCCCTATGTCGATGGCTTGGTCTGTGAAATCATGGAAAGTGAAAAAGACTATTCGATGTTAACGACCGAATTGAAAGCAAAGTTATTGTCTTTACCGGTGGTAGAGGTAGGTATTCAAGGGCGGCGTAGTCCTTTGATGGTCGCTGTCGCCCAAACTACCGCCTCTTTATACAAATGTTTTAACGGGGAGTTACGTAAAATCATCTATCCAGAATTATAATTAATATGGATAGATTCAGCGAATATCGTATTATGTGGGTATTGGTATTTTTCGATTTGCCAACAGAGTCGAAACGGGAACGTAAATTATATGCCGACTTCCGTAAGAAACTGTTACAAGATGGATTTACTATGTTCCAATTTTCTATTTATGTACGGCATTGTCCTAGTCGGGAGAATGCCGATGTCCATATCCGCCGGGTGAAGCTTTCTTTACCGCCGTTTGGAAAAGTAGGTATTCTCTGTGTTACTGATAAACAATTCGGTATGATGGAAATTTTCTATGGGAAGAAAGAGGTAAAGCCACAGGTTCTACCTCAACAGCTCGAACTCTTTTGAAAAACAAAAAGCCGGTTTTTTAACTGGCTTTTTGATAAAATACAGCTTTAATTTTTAATTCTAATTGATTGTGTAATTGTTTGACTATTAAATTGCTATATAAATTGCGCTGTATTTAATATGTCAAAGATACAAACTTGAAAGCGAATCACAACCCCATAATGTTTCTTCCGAATTTTTGCCAAGCTGTATTTAATATGTCAAAGATACAAACTTGAAAGCGAATCACAACTCTCGTTAAAGGTTTGTTCTTCCCAACGTGCTGTATTTAATATGTCAAAGATACAAACTTGAAAGCGAATCACAACCACTGTAAAGATAGTAATAAAATCCCCTTTGCTGTATTTAATATGTCAAAGATACAAACTTGAAAGCGAATCACAACTTGAAAGTCCATGATTAAATGTTTTTAATTGCTGTATTTAATATGTCAAAGATACAAACTTGAAAGCGAATCACAACGCAATATCCGGGAGTTGTCGTCGGTATTCGGCTGTATTTAATATGTCAAAGATACAAACTTGAAAGCGAATCACAACCGATGAACCATTTCACCGGCTCGACGAACTGCTGTATTTAATATGTCAAAGATACAAACTTGAAAGCGAATCACAACCTCTACCGGCCAATGTACCTAATGGCTGTGCTGTATTTAATATGTCAAAGATACAAACTTGAAAGCGAATCACAACCTGTTGCCCAGATTGGCTATTGCTCATATCGCTGTATTTAATATGTCAAAGATACAAACTTGAAAGCGAATCACAACACGAACTATATGAGATGTTCTTATCTCCAGCTGTATTTAATATGTCAAAGATACAAACTTGAAAGCGAATCACAACTGCGAGGTTTGCCTGGTTGACTGCGTCCATGCTGTATTTAATATGTCAAAGATACAAACTTGAAAGCGAATCACAACGCATTTTCCACGGTTGAGAAAGGTAGGGCTGCTGTATTTAATATGTCAAAGATACAAACTTGAAAGCGAATCACAACGCTTCTGCCCGGTATTTCATTCCGAGACCTGCTGTATTTAATATGTCAAAGATACAAACTTGAAAGCGAATCACAACGCATTTTCCACGGTTGAGAAAGGTAGGGCTGCTGTATTTAATATGTCAAAGATACAAACTTGAAAGCGAATCACAACACATTTTATTGCGTTCTTGTTCTGTGAATAGCTGTATTTAATATGTCAAAGATACAAACTTGAAAGCGAATCACAACCTGCAAGGAATACAGCGAAACGTGCTCTGGCTGTATTTAATATGTCAAAGATACAAACTTGAAAGCGAATCACAACCCGTTATGCAGCATGTAATCCCAATATGCCGCTGTATTTAATATGTCAAAGATACAAACTTGAAAGCGAATCACAACAGACGGAAGGGTCACAATAGAGAATACCAGGCTGTATTTAATATGTCAAAGATACAAACTTGAAAGCGAATCACAACCTGCTGCGAAGAATTATCTTCTATTTCTTGCTGTATTTAATATGTCAAAGATACAAACTTGAAAGCGAATCACAACAGGGCAAGCCGTTTCCTAAACTTACAGCCAGCTGTATTTAATATGTCAAAGATACAAACTTGAAAGCGAATCACAACAGATACGAGCAAATCCTCTTCCGGAAATTTGCTGTATTTAATATGTCAAAGATACAAACTTGAAAGCGAATCACAACAGGCATTTTGGAATGGACAAGGTTTACATGGCTGTATTTAATATGTCAAAGATACAAACTTGAAAGCGAATCACAACCGGAGGTAATTTCTTATACGCCTCCAAAACGCTGTATTTAATATGTCAAAGATACAAACTTGAAAGCGAATCACAACGCCCTACTTTCGCATTGGAAGCTATGCCTAGCTGTATTTAATATGTCAAAGATACAAACTTAAAAGCGAATCACAACATGAACATCTGCTTATTCTTCAGTAGGTTGTTTAATATGTCAAAGGTACAAATTTGAAAGTGAATCACAACGATGAGGTGCAAACTTTGGCTAAATACTACGTCGTCAAGGAAAATGTTTGTGTATCGAATGGGGTTAAATTAATGCTAACTGCTTTGTTCCCAAATTGATACAATAGGGAATGTTAATATGCAGTTTCCATGCCTATATCTGATATTCATTCGGTGTCACACCTATCGCTTTCTTGAATATCCGTGTAAAATGCTGGGAATATTGAAAATCAAGAATGACGGATTAAACATTGGTACAAGATAGGAGGAAATTTTGATGCGAGCAAGTTGTGGAAGATTAATGTTTTTCCCGACGAGGATGTTCTTCGTGATTGAATTGCCTTTCTTCTCTGACAATCTCTTGGCTGACCAATTTGGAATCGACAAAAGTAAAAGCCGTCGTGACGATGAACCAACTTCCCCGATATAAATCTTCTTTATAAAACAATGTTTCCCTTTTGTGCTTATCGTAAGTATAAGCCATTTCTTTGTTAAACGGTTTACCAAACTTTTGGATAAACTCATTTTGGCTCATACCTAATTCGACTTGTGTGTCTGAGAATTTACTTACTAATTGGGACGTATAGCAACTACTCAGGAAACATAGGCATAGCAACGGAACTAATATCTTGAATTTCATATTGCATTTATTGATTTGGTTTGCGAAGATAAGGAAAATCACGGAGCGGTACAATAGCTGTAAATGCTGTTTAAGAATTACTAAATGAATATGAATTGCTTGTTTTGGATGTAGACAATGGCTTTCTGCTTGGAAAGAATTTCATAATCGATAAGTCCGTCAGCCGTATTTAATATGCCAGAGCTGCAAATTTGAAAGCGAATCACAACTTTTTCTGCCCACGGGATTGGCGGCCGATCGCTGTATTTAATATGTCAAAGGTACGGATTTGAAATTAAATCATAATTAATTTAGTTGGATTTTAAACTGTCAATTTCTTATGTGTTGAGAATACCACGGATAAATACTATTGAATTATAGAGTCGGTAGGTGTGTTTTGTGTGGAAAAGCGTATCTTTGATAGCTCAATCAAAGGGATAATGAATGTATGAGACCGTTGGGTATTTGTCGTACGGCTTTTTATGTGTCTAAAATGGTCATGTGTGCCGTACTTGTCGTATTTTCATTGAGAGGCAGAGCGCAGAGCAGTGTAATGATGGAGAAGGAGACTTGTGCGTTTCTTCAATCTTTGCCTGCGGGTTTACAAAAGACACAGGCCGATGCCGTGCGTCGCGCCATAAACGGGGATTGTACCGCTTTGATATCTGTGCGTAATTCGCGTAATACGAAACCTGAATCGAAAAGTGAGGTAGTGACAAAGGATATCGGAGGGTGTTATCGTTTGTATCGCCCTGCCGGATTCGATACTATTCCGTTGCCTGTGTTGATTTACTTACATGGGGGTGGCTGGTGTTTCGGGAGTATCAATAGTTGCGCTCATTTTTGTGCGGAGTTATCGTATCGGGCAAAGATTGCTGTGTTGGCCGTGGAATATCCCTTAGCACCCGAACATGCTTATCCTGCCGCCCTCAATGCTTGTACCGAGGCCGTCGCATTCGCTTTCGAGCATGCCGGGGAGTATGGCTTTTTTCCTGATCGGATATCTATCGGCGGAGATAGTTCGGGCGGGAATCTTGCTCTTGCTACGGCTCTTAACCTAATTCTTGCAAAGGATTCTCACTCTTGCCGCATGGACAGTGGAACGATGTGCTCTTCACTTTGTTCGCTCGTGTTGTTTTATCCGGTGACAAAAGCTTGGGCAGACGGTTCGTCTTCGTGGAAAAACTATGCCGAGGGATATGGTCTCGATGCCCAATTGATGGAGGCTTTCAATGCCGCATACATCGGTACAGGAGATGCTCGCCAGCCTCTTGTCTCGCCGGGCGTAGCCGATGACGAGCTACTGAAACAGCTACCGCCGACGCTTATCGTCAATGCCGAGCGGGATATTCTTTTATGTCAGGGGAAGGAATTGGCGGCCAGACTTTCCGGGCTCGGCGTTGCCGTGAGCCATACGGTTTTGCCTCATACGGTGCATCTCTTTATCACCGTGCCGGGACAGCCTGCGGCATTCGGGGAGTCTGTTCGTTTAGCCGCCGACTTTCTCACGTTAGAGTAGGGGAATCATTCCGTATCAGAGAGGTGGCTTTACAACTATATCGGGATTGAGACTCCTTAGATGATCGATGAATGCTTGCCTCTGTTTGGGAGACAAGACGAGAGTCTTTTTGTCGGCGAAGCGGATTTCTATCCTGTCCATCGATAAGGCCGGTGCGCTTAAACAACTATTGGTTTTCGAGATTTTCGTTATTCGGTCGATCGGGAAGGAGGACGACAAGAATATGCCGCATTTGATATGCAGCGTGCCGTTGTCTATGGTGTAGCTCGTGTTACAGAACGGGTCGGCAATGAAAGCGGCCGTGATGACCAATAAGGCGAGGGCTATCCAAGAGAATTCGAACAGGAGCGGCAGGTAGGTCAGAAGAATAATTGCTATAATGGCGATTAGCAAGCCTTTATCGACCTTTGATTTGTAAACGGTTTTCATTGTCTCGTAGGAGATTAGAATATCCCTCCACCAAGCATAAGGCGCAGTATACCCAAAACGATAGATACGATGCAGAGGGTTTTGCCATTGTCTGATTTGAGAATGGCACAGATGATGAGGAAAATGACCGATATGGGTATGGCCACCCAGTTGAGAAATCCCAATAGGGGAATAAATGCGACAAGGGTGATGAGCAGTGCTACGATACCTAAGAATGTTCCCATTGTTTTATGCTTTTTGTCGATTAACAAATGTATTTTGTGATTTGTTCCGGGGGATCGATGTCTTGTCAATCCATTCGGGTTTTATAGTCGTAGTAGTCGTATTCCCGCCAGATTTCCGCTTTCCCGTCGCTTTTGAGGCAGGCTATGGAGGGGTGGGGGATTCCGTTGAACATGGTTGTCTTGACTGTCGTATAGTGAATCATATCCTCGAATATGATTCGGTCTCCTATTTGCAATTCGTGGTCGAAATGCCAGTCTCCTATATAGTCGCCGCTCAGACAAGAGTTTCCTCCCATACGATAGGCGTATGTGCCGGGTGCGGGTTCTACCGAGCCTCGTATCGCCGGTTTATAGGGCATTTCGAGACAGTCGGGCATGTGACAGGCAAAAGAGACGTCGAGAATGGCTGTTTTGATACTGTGGTTCTCGACTATATCGACTATGGTGGATACTAATGTACCGGTCTGCCAAGCGAATGCGCTGCCGGGTTCGAGAATGATTTCGAGGCCGGGGTGTCTTTGTTTGAAGCCCCGGAGGAGGTTAATCAAATGTGCGGTATCGTAATCTTTGCGGGTCATGAGGTGACCGCCTCCCATGTTCAGCCATTTGATATGGGGGAGCAGATGCCCGAATCGGTCTTCGACCTGTGCCAAAGTCTTTTCGAGGTCGTAGGAAGTGGACTCGCAGAGGGTGTGGAAATGAAGCCCCTCCACTCCCTGCGGAAGTTCAGGCAGCTTGTCGGCGGTTATTCCTAATCGGGAACCCGGTGCGCAGGGATTGTAGAGGTCGGTTTCTACCTCGGAATATTCGGGGTTGATACGCAACCCGCACGATACCCGATTGCCGTCGGCTACTACTTGGGGGTAAAACCGTTCGAATTGAGTCAGGGAGTTGAAGGTAATGTGGCTGCTGTATTTGAGTATTGTCGGGAAATCCCGCTCGGTATAGGCCGGTGAGTAGGTGTGTGCCGGACTGCCCATCTCCTCGAATGCCAGCCGTGCTTCGTGTATGGAGCTGGCTGTGGAGTGCGGAATATATTCCCGTATGACGGGGAATGATTTCCAAAGGGCATAGGCTTTGAACGCCAGTATAATATTTACTCCGGCGGCTTCTTTGATAGAGCGAATGAGAGCGAGGTTGCGGCGCAATAGTTCTTCTTCGAGAACATAGCAGGGCGATGGTATTTGCGATAGCGTATCGTGCATGACGTATGAAAATTATTCTATGATTGTGAACTTGGCGAATTTGAGCAGGAGCTGTTTGCGCCCGACGTTTTCAAATTCGACGGTTATTTTGCAGTTGTCTCCCGTATCTTCTATGGCTGTAACGGTTCCGTTTCCGAAGCGGGCATGGCAGATGAGTGTTCCTATTTCTACCTGCCCGGCAGCGGTCGCGACTGTGGATTGTGTCGTAGAATGGGTTTCACCTGTGGGTTTAGAGTCTATCTTAGTCAACCGTTTGCCCGGAGACGGAGCAACGAATGGTCTCGGTGCAGGTGTGCGATCTGTATTTTCTTCGTTCCATCGGGAAGTTTTGTGCGGTCTTTCCGTATCGAATGGAAATCGGTTCCACGATATGGTTTCTCTGGGAGACTCTTGTTTGGTTTGTACCGGCATATCGACGTATCGAGAATCGAGGTCTTTGATGAACCGGCTTGGTGAAGGGAAGACTGTTTGTCTGTGACGATAGCGGGAGAGGGCGTACGTGAGGGTGCAGTTTTCTCCTGCGCGGGTGATGGCCACATAGAGCAGACGTCGTTCTTCTTCGATTTCCCGTTCACTGTTTTTACTCATGGCCGAAGGAAAGAGGTCTTCTTCCACTCCAACGATGAAAACTTGTTTGAACTCCAACCCTTTCGATGCATGGACCGTCATCAAGGTCACTTTATCTTGCTCGGTTTCATCGCCGTTGTCTTGATCTGTCGCCAGAGAAATTTTGGCTAAGAAGTCGGATAGGGAGGTTTGTTCTTCTCCGGCTTCTTTGCGCCCCACGCAAAATTCACGGACACCGTTCAAAAGTTCTTCGATGTTCTCTTGCCGGTTGATGTTTTCGGGGGTACGATCCGAGGAAATCTCACCCCAAATGCCCGACCGCTTGATAATCGTTTCCGCCAGTTCCGGTGTGTTCTTTTTATCGGCTTCGTAGCGTAATTCGTCTATGAGGTCCTTGAAGGTTTTCAACTTGTTCAATGTGCCGTTATTGACTGCCAGATTGTAGCCTATGGGGTCGGAAATCACCTTCCATATACTGGCTTCTTGCGAGTGTGCCCGTTCGATGAGTTTCGAGAGCGTGGTGTCTCCGATTCCCCGTGCGGGATAGTTGATGACTCGTTTGAGCGCTTCTTCGTCATCGGGGTTTATCGTCAATCTGAAATAGGCGATGGCGTCCTTGATTTCTTTCCTTTGGTAGAACGACATGCCTCCGTAGATGCGGTAGGGTATGTTACGCTCGCGCAGAGCTTCTTCCAATACACGGGACTGTGCGTTCGTGCGGTAGAGGACAGCGAAGTCGTTGTAATCACAGTGAGTCGTGAGACGCATTTCGGCAATACGGTTCGAGACGATAAAGCCTTCTTCAAAATCGGAATAGGCACTTATTATTTGTACTTTGTTCCCTTGTTCTTTTTCGGAGAATACTTGTTTGGGTATTTGCTCCTTGTTCTTGGCGATGAGGCTGTTGGCCGTATTGACGATATTTTGTGTGGAACGGTAGTTTCGTTCGAGTTTGAATATTTTCAATCCCGGGTACTCTTTACTCAGTCCGAGTATATTGTGGATATTCGCTCCCCGGAACGAGTAAATGCTTTGGGCATCGTCGCCCACCACGCAGATGTGGTTGTGGTCTTTTCCCAACTGGCTGACAATGAGGTGTTGGGCGAAATTGGTATCTTGATACTCGTCTACCAAGATGTAGGCGAACAGGTTGCGATAGTGTTGCAGCACGTCGGGGTGATCCCTGAAAAGTATATTGGTATTGAGCAGCAGGTCGTCGAAATCCATTGCCCCCGACACGAAACAGCGTTGTCGGTAGATACGGTATATTTCGTGAATGAGGGGCCGTTTCGAACGAGTATCCATCTCGATAAGTTCCCGGTTTCGCGCATAGGCTTGCGGTTCGATGAGGGCATTTTTCGCATGGGAAATAATCGCCTGCACGGTTGTGGGTTTGTATGTCTTATCGTCGAGTTGAAGTTCTCTGATAATGCTTTTTATAAGCGACAGGGAATCGGAGGCATCGTAGATGGTGAAGTCGTGACGATAGCCGAGCCGGTCGGCATTGGCTCGGAGTATGCGGGAGAAAATGGAGTGAAACGTCCCTGCCCACAAGCGTTGAGCTGTCTCTGTTCCTACCAATGCGGCGATGCGTTCTTTCATCTCGTTGGCCGCTTTGTTGGTGAAGGTGAGTGCCAGCAGCCGGTAGGGCGGATATCCCATTTGCAGCAGGTGTGCTATCTTGTAGGTAAGTACTCTTGTTTTACCCGATCCGGCTCCGGCGATAACCAATTCCGGTCCATCGGTATAGAGTACGGCTTCGCGTTGCTGGTCGTTCAGACTGTTCAGAAAATCTTGTTCCACTTTTCTTTTCCTTTGCTTCGTGCAAAGATAGTGTAAAGGGTTAATAGAAACAAGCCTCGGTTTTGTCTGTGTGTTATCTATTTTTTTGAGAATCATACTTTCGTCATTGCAGAATCGGGTTTTATTTCTTCTTTTCAAGTACTGTATCGGTGGTGGCGGAGTTTTATTCTTGGTTCATTCTTCTCAGCAACGAGAAGAACGAACCGTTCGGGCTGCTGTTTTTTATTAACCCCTCCGTCACTTCGTGCCACCTCCCCTATATTTTGCGGTGCAAAACACAGAGGAGGAGATTGATAGTAACCCTCCGCTCATTGCAGTGCGATACCCCCGCATACGGGGCACGGCAAGGGAGGAGTTTAGAAGTGGCTCTCTATTCATTTGCGATGAACAAAGGGAGGAAGCTATATTTTTCTAATTCAACCCCCTCGCCCTGCGGGCACTCCCCCTATATTCCCTTACGGAAACACAGGGGGAGAAGGTTGAATACTAATGATTTTCTTTCCCTGTCAAAGAAAGTCCTTGTTACATTAATTCGCTTTATTTGTTCATTCTTCTCAGCAGCGAGAAGAACGAACCAAGAAGCGCCGCCGCGGTTATCGGGCTTTTGGGTTTGTCGCCGCAGTTGCCGTCGGGGTCTGCGGAACTCGCTCCGCTCGGACAGTCCTCGCCCTTTTTCCTCCGTCTTCCTTGCGACTTCACCGCCCGATAAAGGCGGGGATTTAATTCGTGCTTTTGACGGTCTTGAATCTATTTGATACGACATGACGTTTCGCTCCATATTTTGCATTAGCAAAACACAGAGGAGACGAGAAAATGGCTCTCCATGCTATGAGGCATGGTAGGGGAGAAGGGTGACTTCCCGTTTCTGCTCATCGAAATCGAGAGGAAAAAAGAGGGAATCAGGTTCACCCTCCACCTGTCGGATTTATTCTCTTCTGTTGCAATCGAAAGAGGAGCGGTGGAATCCGGGTGCAGGTTCTCCAATGGGATTACCGGCGGGAGCGCCGCACCAGATGCTCCCGGATAGGGGCGATAAGGGCTGCGGGGTGTGTGCCGGGATTCCAGACCCGGCTGTCGTGCAGTCTTCTTGCAGGTCCTTATCGGCTTCGTGAGCGGAGGCCGGTTGTGCGGATTCTTTTTCTTCGTCCTCGTGCGTTTCGGTTTTCCTTCTGAGAGCTTCCCGACGGCAGGCTTCGAAACGTTCGCGCTCTTCCCGTTCCTCGTGTGTGTCGAAGATTTCTTCGTGGTCGACGAGGAACTGGGTGGACTCGATGTCGTATAGTCCGGCTTTTCGGAAGAGTTGGTTGCGTTTCTGATAGTGCCAAGCGAGAGTTCCTTCGGCCAGCATTTTCTTCTTGTCGTTTCGGGATCGTTTTCGCTCTTGGGAATGTCTTTCGAGCTTGTCGATACAACGAATGACGGCGAGCATGGTCAGCCTGTCCCGACGGGGGTCGAGTTCGAGGAGAATCTTGTAGTATTTGATGAGCGCTACTTGTCGGTAGTTCTCGATTTCACCTCTCAGGTCTATGGTTGTTTCGAATCTTGTATCTATCATCGCTCGTTTGTTTTTTTGCGAAGGTAGGGCAGTGGGATAGTGGAATTATGGCATGATTATACTTTCTATTCGTTTATTTTTCTCAATAGCGAGAAGAATGAACCCGGAAGGGCTGCCGCAATTATCGGGGCTTGCTTGTACTCTAACCCTCCTCTATTACTTTCACTGAGGGTATTTCTAACCCCTCCGTCCTTCGGACACCTCCCCTATATTTTGCTGTGCAAAACGCAGGGGAGGAGGGTAACCCTCTGCTCATCGCAGTGCGATACCCCGCATACGGGGCACGGCAAGGGAGGATTGTGATACAAAGGACTTTCTTTCCCAGCCAAAGAAAGTCCTTGTTACACTAATTTGCGTTATTTGTTCATTCTTCTCAACAGCGAGAAGAACGAACCAAGAAGCGCCGCCGCAGTTATCGGGCTTTTGGGCTCGTCGCTACGGTCGCCGTCGGGGTCTGCGGAACTCGCTCCGCTCAAACAGTCCTCGCCCTTTTCCCTCCGTCTTCCTTGCGACTTCACCGCCCGATAAAGGCAGAATCGGGGGATCTTGCTTGTATTCTAACCCCTTCGCCCTTTGGGCACTCCCCCTATATTTTGCGTTACAAAACACAGGGGGAGAGGATTGAAAAGCAGCCTTTTTCTCCATGCCGTTTTGTGACACCCCGTAATGCTGCGGGGCACGGCAAGGGAGGATTGTGATACAAAGGACTTTCTTTCCCAGTCAAAGAAAGTCCTTGTTACATTAATTCGCTTTATTTGTTCATTCTTCTCAGCAGCGAGAAGAACGAACCAAGAAGCGCCGCCGCGGTTATCGGGCTTTTGGGTTTGTCGCCGCAGTTGCCGTCGGGGTCTGCGGAACTCGCTCCGCTCGGACAGTCCTCGCCCTTTTTCCTCCGTCTTCCTTGCGACTTCACCGCCCGATAAAGGCGGGGATTTTGCTCATGCTTTTGCTGGTCTTTTCAACCCCTCCGTCCTTGCGGACACCTCCCCTATATTTTGCGCTACAAAACACAGGGGAGGAGGGGGAGATGTATTCCGCTTTTGCCCTTGCTCCGATTTTATGAGCCACACCCCGCAATGCTGCGGAGCACGACAAGGGAGGAGTTTAGAAGTGGCCCTCTATTCATTTTTTTTTGAATTAGAATATTTTAGTTGATCCACCAAAGGACCTTCGGAAATATTTCCGTCCATATTATATTGACTCAAAAATAGGAGATGATTGTCTTGGTTAAAACACTTTGATTCGAGTTTATGAATTGTTTCACGTAATTTATCGTACTTATTAAAATTAGATCCTAAGCAAATGTACAAAAT
>ERZ1090879.1014-NODE-1015-length-15953-cov-20.036042_pt1 | contig 15953 bp, 16 predicted proteins | sample MGYA00478472_ERZ1090879 | MGnify/ENA primary metagenome ERZ1090879 (study PRJEB33644, sample SAMEA5815723) | chicken gut metagenome | biome: Chicken; feature: Gastrointestinal Tract; material: Caecum | place: Ireland | collected 2019-01-01 | study: A study of...
GAGATCACGCGGATCTCGCGGTCGCGGATTTCCCCGTTCATCTGATTCTGCGTTTTAATACTTCCACCTCGATGAAAAAAGAATAGGGTCGCACAAGGCGACCCGTGAAAATTTCAGCACACGGAATATCCGTGTAAACTACGAAAATTCATTGACCCGTTCCGCTTGGCAGATACGGGGAGAAGGGTTCGCCTCTGCTTGACTTGGCTATTTTACCAGATGGCGCGCCCTTTGTCAAGGAATTTTTCTTCAGATTTTTCGTTTTCGGAAAAATTTCCTTAAAAAATCGTCTTTTCCCTGTCCTCTTTGCGCACGAGATCGAAGAACGCCTGCTTTTCCATGGCGCCGACGTCCCCTTCGCCGCGGCGGCGGACGGAGACCGTACCGTCCTCCACTTCCTTATCGCCGACGATGAGTTTATAGGGAACTTTTTCCAGCTCTGCATCGAGGATCTTCCTGCCGATCTTCTCCTTTCTCAGATCGGCGGAGGCGCGCAGACCGAGCGCGGTCATCTCCCTGACGAGCTGCGTCGCATACTCCGCGGCGCGGTCGGTGACGGGCAGAACCTTGACCTGTTCGGGCGCGAGCCACACGGGGAACTTGCCCGCGAAGTGCTCGATGAGGATGCCGATGAACCGCTCGATGGAACCGAATACAACGCGGTGGATCATGATCGGACGGTGTTTCTGACCGTCCTCGCCCACATAGTCGATCTCAAAGCGCTGCGGGAGCTGGAAGTCGAGCTGGATGGTGCCGCACTGCCAGGTGCGCTTGATGGAATCTTCGAGGTGGAAATCGATCTTGGGGCCGTAGAAGGCGCCGTCGCCCTCGTTGACGACATAGGGAAGTTTGAGCTCGTCGAGCGCCGCGCGGAGCGCGTTCGTCGCCGCCTCCCAGTCCTCGTCGGAACCGATGGAGTTTTCGGGACGGGTGGAGAGTTCGACGTGATATTTGAACCCGAAGAGCGTGTATACCTCGTCGATGATGCGCACGACGCCCTTGATCTCCTCGGTGATCTGCTCGGGGAGCATGAAGATGTGCGCGTCGTCCTGCGTGAAACAGCGCACACGCATGAGCCCGTGGAGCTGCCCGCTCTTTTCGTGGCGGTGCACAATGCCGAGCTCGCCCATGCGGATGGGCAGATCTTTATAGCTGTGCGGGTGCAGTTTGTACACCAGAAGACCGCCCGGGCAGTTCATGGGCTTGATCGCGCAGTCCTCCCCGTCGATCTTGGTGGTGTACATATTTTCCTTATAGTGATCCCAGTGCCCCGAAGTTTCCCAGAGGGAACGGTTGAGGATGATGGGCGTCTGAACCTCGACGTACCCTTCGCGGCGGTGGATCTGACGCCAGTAATCGATGAGGATGTTTTTGAGCACCATGCCGTTGGGCAGGAAGAACGGGAATCCCTTGCCCTCGGGAAGGAGCGCAAAAAGTTTCATCTCCTTGCCGAGCTTGATGTGATCGCGCTTTTTCGCCTCTTCGAGCATCTCAAAATACTCGTCCATTTCCTCTTTCTTGGCGAACGCCGTGCCGTAGATGCGGGTGAGCATCTTGCGCTTTTCATCGCCGCGCCAGTAAGCGCCGGCAATGGAGACGAGGCGGAACGCCTTGATCTTTCCCGTGGAGGGAAGGTGCGGTCCGCGGCAGAGGTCGATGAACGCGCCCTGACGGTAGAAGGAGATCTCCTCGCCCTTGGGAAGATCCTGAATGAGCTCTACCTTATATGTCTCGTGATATTTGCTCATGAGCGCGATCGCCTCTTCGCGCGGGAGCGTGAACCGCTCGATGGGAAGATTGCTCTTGATGATCTTCTTCATCTCCGCCTCGACCTTGGCAAAATCCTCCATCGTGATGGGCGTCTTGAAATCGACGTCGTAATAGTAGCCGTTGTCGATGACGGGACCGATGGCGAGTTTGCAGGTAGGATAAATGGTTTTAAGCGCCTGCGCCAGGACGTGCGCGCAGGTGTGGCGGTAGACCTCGAGCCCCTCCTTATCTTTGAGCGTGACGATCTCGAGGGCGTCGCCTTCGGAAAGTACGTGCGAAAGATCGACGAGTTTTCCGTTGACTTTTGCCGCGACGGCGGCGCGGGCGAGCCCTTCCGAGACGGCATGCGCGGCGTCCATTGCCGTCGCGTTCTGTTCCACGCTGAGCTTGTCGCCGTTTTTGAGTACGATTTGCATGATGATTCCTCCTCTTTTGACGGTATTATGTCAGACATAATACTATGCAGTTTGTCGAAATATAACAAAAACGTCCCTAAAATTCCCCTTTCGGGGAAATTTTAAGGACGCATTTTCCGAAATGCGCGGTTCCACCTTAATTGCCGTGCGGCCGCTCTGCTCAATTTTTTTACCCGCAAAGCGGTTTCGCCGTTCGCTCTTTATGCGCGCCTTTCAGCCGCGGGCGCACTCTCTGCAATAAAGCGCTGCGAAGGTTACTTGTCTTTGCAGACGGAGGACGGCAAGCCGCCCCTCCCTTCTCTCTTCGGCATCATTCTACCACCGCTTCGGGCGATTGTCAAGAGAATATTGCCCGCTCCGCGTAATATTTTTGCAGAAAATCCCCCACGGAATCTTCCACGTCGCCGAGGCAGTAGATAAAGCCCGCGTCGGAAAGCACGATCTCCGAGCATACGTCCTCCTCCCCCGTGAGGCGGCTCTTCCGCAGCGGCATGAAATCGGCGCCGTACACGACGTTCCCCTTCAGATAGATTTTGTTTGCACTCTCCCCGGCGAGAAAGGCGCAGAACTTTTTCAGATCGGGCGCAGAAAATCCGGCGGGCACATAGCGCACGATGCGCTCCCACTTTTCCCTGAGCGCGGCGAGACGGAAATTCCAGAATCCGTCCACAGCCCACTCGCCCCCGACCTTCGCTTTCCGCCGTACGTAAGCCGCGTCGCCCGCAAAATCTGCCGCAATGAGTGCCGAGATCAGGAGCCGCCGCTCCCGCCGCGACAGACAGACGGATAGCCGCTCCTCCATGAAGCGGTATTTGTACCCGATACAGACGATCTCCGCGACCGCCTCCGCAGCCGCCTGCTTTATCTGCGCCCCCTCCGGCGCACGGATGCGGATCGCAGCGCGGTCTCCGCCGAAGGAAAGCTCCCCCGCTCCGCCTGCCGCAACCGCAGCAGGCAGCAGCGCGTTATAAAGGTGCGCGACAAAGCCGCCGTTGACTCTCTCTTCCGAAAGCGTGAACTCTTCCACACACCTATTGTATGAAATGCGCGCCGTTTTATTTCTTTTCGTGCAAAAGCGGTGAAAAAGTGCATGAATTTGCTTTATCGACGGCACGGCGCTTGACTTTCCCCGCGGCGCATAGTACAATATAGATTGGTATTATATAGTGAGGTCTAAGTAACGTATGGACGTAAAATCTGTCGAACACAAATGGCAGACGCGCTGGGAGAAGGCGAAGTTCAACAGCTTCGACAAGAAGGACGAGGAGAAAAAGAAACTCTACGTTCTGGAGATGTTCTCCTACCCTTCCGGCGCAAAACTGCATATCGGTCACTGGTATAACTACGGACCGACCGATTCGTATGCCCGCTTCAAACGCATGCAGGGCTATAATGTGTTCCAACCCATGGGATTCGACGCCTTCGGGCTCCCCGCGGAAAACTACGCGATCAAGACGGGCATCCACCCCAAGGACTCAACCGAAAAGAACATCGCCACCATGGAGGGTCAGCTCCGTGCGATGGGCGCCATGTTCGACTGGTCGGCAGAGGTCAAGACCTGCGAAGAGAGCTACTACAAGTGGACGCAGTGGATGTTCCTCCAGCTCTACAAAAAAGGACTCGCCTACCGCAAAGAGGCGCCCGTCAACTGGTGCCCCTCCTGCCAGACCGTGCTTGCAAACGAGCAGGTCGAGGGCGGCAAGTGCGAACGCTGCGGCACCGACGTGGTGCGCCGCAACCTGACGCAGTGGTTCTTTAAGATCACCGAATACGCCGAGGAGCTCCTGACGGGGCTCGACGGGCTCGACTGGCCCGAAAAGACGAAAAACATGCAGCGCAACTGGATCGGCAAGTCCACGGGCTGCGAGATCGAATTCGACTGCGAGAGCGGCGATAAGATCCGCGTATACACGACGCGCTGCGATACGGTATTCGGCGTCACCTACGTCGTGCTCGCGCCCGAGCATCCGCTCGCACGCAAACTCACCACCCCCGAACAGGCGGAAGCCGTCGAAGCCTACATCGCACAGGCGGCAAAAGCCAACGAGATCGAACGCCTCTCCTCCTCGCGCGAAAAAACGGGCGTATTCACCGGATCCTACGCGATCAATCCCGTCAACGGAAAGCGCATCCCCGTCTATCTTGCGGACTATGTCCTCGCGACTTACGGAACGGGCGCGGTGATGGCTGTTCCCGCGCATGACGAGCGCGACTACGAATTTGCAACGAAATACGGGCTCCCCATCGTAAAAGTCATCGAAAAGAAGGGCGGCGAAGCCGAGCTCCCCTTCACCGAAGACGGCATCATGGTGGGTTCGCAGAATTTTGACGGACTGTTTGGCGAGGAGGCGCGTGCGGAAGTTGCGGCGTACATCTCCAAGCTCGGAAAGGGCGGCAAAAAAGTGAACTACCGCCTCCGCGACTGGCTGGTATCCCGCCAGCGCTACTGGGGCGCCCCCATCCCCGTCGTGCACTGCCCCGTCTGCGGCGACGTTCCCGTACCCGAAAAAGATCTTCCCGTGCGGCTCCCCTACGACGTGGAGTTCCGCCCCGACGGTAAATCGCCCCTTGCAAAACACGAGAAATTCATGCACACCGTCTGCCCCAAATGCGGCGCGGAGGCAATGCGCGATCCCGACACGCTGGACACCTTCGTCTGCTCGAGCTGGTACTACCTGCGCTATGCGGACGCGCACAACGAAAAGGAGCCCTTCTCCCGCGAGGCGGTGGACAAGATGCTCCCCGTAGACGTTTACGTCGGCGGCGCGGAACACGCCTGCATGCACCTGCTCTACGCGCGTTTCTTTACCAAAGCGCTCCGCGATATGGGATATCTCGACTTCGACGAGCCCTTCAGGCGGCTCGTGCACCAGGGCGTGATCCTCGGACCCGACGGCAACCGCATGAGCAAATCGCACGGCAATATCGTCTCCCCCGACGAATATGTGGAGACGTACGGCTCCGACGCGTTCCGTCTCTATCTGATGTTCGGGTTCTCCTACACGGAGGGCGGTCCCTGGAACGATGACGGCATCAAGGCGATCGCAAAATTCATGGATCGCGTAGAGAAACTCGCGTACAAAGTACGCGACTACAAAGCCGGCAAAAACGAACCCTTCGGCGCCGAAGAAAAGGCGCTCGAATATGCGAAAAACTACGCCATCGACCGCGTGACGAAGGACGCCGAGGCGTTCTCCTTCAATACGGCGATCGCACGCATCATGGAATATGTGAACGCGCTGTATAAATACGATTCGCTCGCAGAAAAGAACGTGACGCTCCTTAAGGCGGACGTGCGCAACCTTGTGCTCATGCTCGCCCCCTTCGCACCCCACTTCTGCGAAGAGCTCCACGAAGAACTCGGCGGAAAGGGATTTGTATTCGAGGAACGCTATCCGGTTGCGGATCCCAAGGCGCTCGTACTCGACGAAAAGGAGTACGCCGTTCAGGTGAACAGCAAGATCGTCTGCAAGGCGATGATCGCAAACGGGCTCTCCGACGAAGAGACGGAAAAGCTCGTGCTTGCCCTTCCGGAAGTACAGGAACGGCTCGCCGGCAAGACCGTGAAAAAGTGCATCGTCGTGGCAGGCAGGCTCGTCAATCTGATCGCAGGCTGATATTGCGTGAAAAACATAAACAACTCCGGAACATTCCGGAGTTGTTTTTTGTTTACCATTTTTATCGGATTTTCTGCAAAAATACCGCTGTTTTATCAATAATTCATGGTATTATGTCTGGCATACTACTATGAAATACATCGAAATATCGAATTTCAATCCCCTCCACCGCCATCAGAGCGTAACAAAAAAAAGAGCGGAGACAGCAGTCTCTGCTCTTCAGATCCGATCCGGCACACACACCGCAGGCTGCCGCCGCTCCGGGATCAGGAGACGACGCGGAGCACCGTATCGACATGCCCGATATCTTCGAGGGCGTCGATCTTTGCGACTGCGGCGCGCACGGAGAGCTCCTTCGTCTCGTGCGTGATGATCACGAGCGGAACTTTTCCGTCTGCACGCGCAGGCTTCTGCACCATCTCAACGATGGAGATTCCGTTCTTCCCGAACACGGACGCGATCTTGGCGAGGATCCCCGCCTTGTCCTCCACCGTCAGGCGCATGTAGTACGCGCTCTTGAAGTCGCTCACGAATTTGACGTCTTTATCGGCATTCGCCGTATTTTTGAAGGTGGAGTATTTGTTCTCGCTGTGCGTCGCGGCATAGATGATATCGCTTACGATAGCGCTGCCCGTAGGAAGGGCGCCCGCCCCTCTTCCGTACAACATCACGTCGCCGACGGAATCGCCCGTGAGATAGACCGCATTGAAACTGTCGTTGACGGCGGCAAGCGGATGATCTTTGCGGACGAACGTGGGATGCACGCGCACCTCGATGCCGTCGTGCGACTGTTTTCCGATGGCGAGAAGTTTAAGCACATAGCCCATTGCCTTGCCGTCTGCGATATCCTCTTTGGAGATCCCCGTGATCCCCTCGCGGAACACCTTCGAGAACGGCACTTTCGTATGGAAGGCAAGCGAAGAGAGGATGGAAAGTTTGTACGCCGCATCAAAACCCTCGACGTCGGCAGTCGGATTCGCCTCCGCATAGCCGAGACGCTGCGCCTCTTTCAGGCACTCTTCGTAGGAGCTTCCTTCGTCCGTCATTTTGGAAAGGATATAGTTGGTTGTGCCGTTGATGATGCCCATCATGGACGTGATCACGTTCGCCTGCACGCCGTCGAGAAGCGTGCGGATGATGGGAACGCCGCCCACGCAACTCGCCTCGAAATACAGTCCCGCATTCTGGCGCTTTGCCGCGCGCTCGAGCTCGTGCGAATATTTGCAGAACAGCTCTTTGTTGGACGTGACGACCGTCTTCCCGGCATTCAGCGCGGCAAGCACGAATTCACGCGCCGCGTCGATGCCGCCGATGACCTCGACGACGATGTTCACGTCGGGATTGGAGACGATCTCCGCGATGTTGGACGCGATCTTCTCATCGGGAACACCGAGCGCATGCGCGCGCTCGCGGTTGAGTTCGAGAACGCTTTCGACGACGATATCGACACCCTGCGTGCGCTGATAAAATTCTCTGTGCTCCGTCAGGATCTGATAGGTTCCGCCGCCTACGACGCCGAGTCCGAGAATGGCAACGCCGACCTTTTTCATATATACCCTTTGACCTCCTGCTTTCAAAGTGGGTTCGGGAACCCGAGAGAGCTTCTCTCAGGCATCTTCCCGTGTTTCGTTCATATCATACAAATATTTGAGCCCGCTGAGCGTGAGCATCCTGTCGATGACGTCGATGCAGTTCGTCTCTTTTGCGATCGTCTCGGAAAAGCCGCCCGTTGCGATCGTGAGCACGTCGTTTTCGCGGAGTTCTTTTTTGATCTTTTTGACGATGTATTCCACAAGCCCCGCCCAGCCGAACACGATGCCCGCCTGCATATTGGTGACGGTGTTGGTCGCTATGACCGACTTGGGCGCCTCAATCTCCACGCGCGGAAGTTTTGCCGTGCCGCTCGCAAGACTTTCCAGCGAGCCCTTGATGCCCGGCGCAATGACGCCGCCGATAAACTCGCCCGACGCGCTTAAAATATTGAAGGTGGTCGCCGTACCGAAATCGATGACGATCATCGGCTTTCCGCAGCCATATTTCCTGAGTGCGGCAACGTTGTTGACCACGCGGTCGGCGCCCACTTCATGCGCATTGTCGACGCGGATCTTCAGCCCCGTTTTCAGTCCCGGCGCGATCTGCAGCGGCACGATATTGAAATATACGCGGAGCATGTGCTCGATGGTATAATCGAGCGAAGGGACGACCGAGGAAAAAATGCCTCCCTTCACGTCGGACGGGGCAATATGGTTGACGGAGAGCATATCGACGATCTGCGCGCCGTACTCATCCGACGTCCGTTTGAGATCGGTGGACACGCGGAAAGAGACCTTCAGCGCGTCACCGTCGTACACGGCGTATTTGATATTCGTGTTTCCCACATCAATGCAAAGGATCATGACTGACTTTCCTTCGGTTCAGATCCGCCGTCCGACGGCTCCTCCGCCGGCTGCGTTTTTTTCGCGTATTTATTTGCGAACTTTTTCTCCGCGATGAGCACAACGCGGTGGATCGCGGGAGCAAACAGAATATTGACGGCAAGTTCCAGTACAAGATTGAGCCAGACAAGGCCAAAAACCGTAACAAAAACGACCTGCGCCGTCGCCTCTGTCCCGAGAAATGCCGCAACGTCGTTCTTCATGGCGACCATTCCGACAAGATAGAGACCGGTATTGAGGACGGCGACCGCTGCGGACGCGACATACGCCGCCGCGAGCCTGTTCTTTTTGGCGATCAGGCGGTACAACAGCCCGGCGACAAAGCCTGCGACCGTCGTCTTTCCGATACAAACGAGCGTTAAAACCGCCGGATTTGCCTGAAAGAGAAACGCCGTTGCCGGTTCACGCCCCATCACCGCGGTCACGATGAACGTGATGAGCCCGGAAACGAGCCCGAGCGCTCCCCCGCCCCACATTCCGAAGAAAATTCCGGCAAGTACGATCGGGATCAGGCTGAAGTTCAGCGTTATCCCGAACATCGGGATCGCGCTTGCGAAGAGCTGCAACACGATGACGAGCGCCAGCAGTATTGCAAAGTAAGCAACATCTTTCGCGGAAAAGAATTTCCTGCGTTTCATAGAGACCTCCATCGGATCCGCACGGGTATCCGTAGAAAAAATGTATTCGACCCTGCCGAAGCGGATACTGCCGCAAAGGCGTACAGTTCCTCCATAAGGCAAGATCGAGATTTATTATATCAAACGGCGCACGCTTTGGCAACTAAATGGGGCACTTTTCCGCGCAAAACGTACTCATTTTCACGCAAAACATGCGTTTTTCGGACTTGGCGGGCGAATACGGCGGCGCCAGGAACCTTTCCGCGGCATTGCGCGTAAGATGTATTGAAGAACCGCAGAAGCGACTACACTACATACTCTGCGGCGTACGTTTCCGCGGGCGGGCTGTCCCCTGCCGCGGAGACACGATTAAGGAGGAAACACTATGAATTGCTGTTCCGGCGGCAACAACTACCTTTGGATTCTCATCATCCTCGTCATTCTCGGAACCTGCGGCAATGTATTCTCGTCCAGCGCGTTCCGCGGATGCGGCTGGCCCCTTCTTGCCGCGCTCGCTTACTGCATGTGCAAAAACGGCACCTTGCAGGAACTCGTTAACAAAATGTGCGGCGGCAACGACTGCGGCTGCGGCTGCAACTGAGCCCCCCCTCTATCCGATCGCGCAGAGCCGCCTTTTACAGGGTACGCAAACGCCCCGTCCGCCCAGAACGGACGGGGCGTTTTCCGTGCGCAAAACGGGCTCCCGCATTCGGCAGGGATAGGCGCGGACAACCGGAAACAGCGAGCCGCCGGGGATACCCGACGGCTCGCTTATCGTAAAAATTATTATAAAACTCTGTTATACGCCAGGATTTCTGCGGGAATAATCGAGAAGCGCCACGATGGTCTTTGCATCTTTGATCGTGCCGTTTTCCACCATGGCGAGCGCCTCGCGCACGGGAACAAATTCAACGTTCAAAAATTCCCCTTCGTCGAGATGCTGCGCGCCCGCGCCGACGCCGACAGCCTCGTAGATGTAGATCTTCTCGTTCGTATAACCGGGCGTCGGATAGAGCGTATAGCGGTGGACGAGCTGCTCCGCAATCAGCCCCGTCTCCTCCTCGAGCTCGCGCTTTGCGGCGAGCATGGGATCCTCGCCCGCGTTGAGTTTGCCCGCGGGGATCTCGTAGATCGCCTCGCCGTAAGCGTAACGGAACTGTTTGACGAGGGCGACTTTCCCCTCCCGCACGCACAGGACGGACGCGCCGCCCGAATGCTCGACGATCTCCCGCTTACAGGGGCGCCCGTCGGGAAGTACGGCGTCGTCGCAGCGCAGGTTGATGATCTTGCCGCGATAAATATAGTGTTTTTCCAGCGTCTTTTCTCCAAGTTCCATGATGCCCCTCCCGCTCAGAGTTTTTCTGCCAGCGCAAAGAATGCGGCGCTCTCCGCACTCTCTCCGCCGATATAGCGGAGAAAATATTTATATCCCGCGAGCAGGGCGCCGATCTCCGTGACGTCGCGCCTGCCCGTTGCGGCGGCGAGCTCGCCGAAGAGCAGTTCCGCCGCATCGCGCTCTTCGTCGCGCAATTCCCGGCTCATTACGCGGTTGCGCTCCACGGGTACCGTCGCGGCAAACTGTGCGAGCGCGTCCTCCCACTTTTTGCGCTGCATGGCGATCTGACCGCGCTTTCCGCACTCCGGGAAACACTCCTTCACGATATCGCGGAAGGGTCGGATCATGCGTTCGGCAAACACCGAATAGCTCGCGGTATAGCTGCCGTCCACATAAAAATAGCGGAGCAGAAAATCGTTGAGATGCAGCGTTCCGGCGTCGAGCTCGACGAAGAGACAGAACACAAAGGCGAGGATCTCCTGCCGTTCGGACGGAAGGAACGCCGCGACCCGCCCCGCGCCCCGCTCGGCGGGCGTACGCAGAAAAGCGCGCTTTGCCGCGGGATAATCGTAGCCGTCGGTGACTGCGGCGAACAGATTGGTAAGTTCGCGGCTGCCCGCAATACATTTGAGCGCCTCGGAGACCTTGATGTCCGCCGCGAGATAAGATCCCGAAACGAGCTCGTCGCACACCGATAAAAAGCGCTGGATTTTTTCGATCTTTTCCTCCATTGTCCAAACGCACGGGACGGAGCCCGCACGATCCTCCTAAACTGCGTCTTTTTACCATTATACCACATCGCAAAAAAATATGAAAGAATTTTTCCCAAATATCTTGATTTTATCCCGATATTTGTGTATAATATAAAAAATGATTGAAGTGGAGGAATTCTGATATGAAATCTATGACAATCTCTCTTGAAATGGCGCAGCGCGTGAAGGATTTTGTTGCGATCACGCAGAACTGCGATTGCGAGATCCTGCTCAAGAGCGGTAAGTATGTCGTCGACGCGAAGTCCATTCTCGGCATCTTCAGCCTCGACCTTTCCAAGCCCCTTACGGTGGAGATCTACAGCGACAACTGCGAAGACATTCTCGAGAAGCTCGCGAAATTCGCAAAGTAACCTTTTATTGCCAGGACAGACAAGCCGCTTGACTCTGTTGAGCGGCTTATTTGTAATTCCCTGAGAATCGCGCAGACAACGAAAGAAAAAGGATGGAGCCGCCATGCAGGTCAGAGGCGAAACCTCGGTCAACAAATTAATCCTTCTGTTCGTCTTCGACAAAATGGAGAGTCCCCTTTCGGAGCGCACGCTCGTGGATATGTGCACCTCGTCCAACGACTGGCTCAATTATATGGACTGCATCGTGCTCATCCATAAACTCAAAAAAGACGGATTCATCTGCGAGATCCCCGAGGCGGACGACCCCCTTTACGCCATTACGACGGAAGGCAGGGAGGCGCTCGCAAACTATTATATCAGCATTCCGAAGAGCTCGCGCGAGGAGATCTCGCGGTTCGTAAAAAACAACGGCACGAAATTCCGCAACCGCCAGGAGTGCAAATCGGATTACTATCAGAACAAGGACGGCACCTATACCGTCTTCCTCAAGATCCTTGCACCCGTACAGCCCATGCTGGAACTTAAATTCGTCGTTCCCGATAAAAAGACGGCGAACACGATCTATAAAAAATGGGAGGACAAGGCTTCCGAGCTTTATTCCGTCGTCTACGATACGCTCGTAGACTGACACAGATACGATGAGGTAAAAATATGGTAACTTATTCCACAAAAGGGACCTGCTCCAAACAGATCATCTTCGATCTCGACGAAGAGAACAGGATCCACAACGTCAAATTCATCGGCGGATGCAGCGGCAATCTCCAGGGCATCAGCCGTCTCGTCGAAGGCAAGACGCCAGACGAGATCGTTCCCCTGCTCAAGGGCATCCGCTGCCGCCAGAACACGTCCTGCCCCGATCAGCTCGCCACCGCGCTCGAGCCCTATTTATCGGGCGCCAGAAAAAAGACGGACGCAAAAGCATGAGATCAATGCCCCCGCGGCGCCTGAGAGCGCCTGCGGGGTTTTTATCCGTTAAAGCATGCCGTTCACGCTGAACGAAAAAGCCGCAGCGCCGCCCGACGGGCGGCGCTGCGGCCGTATCCTGTGCATAGAACAGGAAGTTTTCAATAAAGGCAACAGAGGGTCACACCTTGAAGTGGCGCTGATCGGTCACAAGAACCGCAATGCCGGATTTTTCGCAAAGTTTGAGCGTCTTGCTGTCGGGCGTGCCCGTCTGCACCACGGCAGTGATGCCCGCCTCGCGGCACTCCTCCACCGTTTCCGCATTGAGCAATCCGGCGTCAGACGCGGCGACCGCCCCTTTCGCCCGATCTCCCGCAAGCGAGAGCGCAAAGCGCAGGGCAAGCATGCGGTTGGTCTGTCCGGTGCCGATCCCGCAGGTCGCATTTTGCGTGCCGACGACAACGGCGCTCGAATGCGCGTGCTTGACGACTTTATAATTGAACACGAGCGCAGCCATCTCCTCTTCCGAAGGCTTGCGCGCAGTGACGCACACGGCGTTGCCCAGCAGAGATGTATCGTACGTCTGGACGAGCAATCCGCCGTAGATCTTCGTCATATCAAAGGTGGAAAACTGTACTTTGCTGCGGATATCGGGCATCTCAACGAGAATGATCGCCTTGTTGTATCGGAGTTCCCCCATCGCCTCGGGCGTGAACCCCACCGCAACGACCGCCTCTGCGCCCATATCGCGGACGCGGGAGGCAATGCGCGCGTCCACAACGCCGTTGACAGCGAGGATCCCGCCGCGAAGTCTGAGCGGATCCGCCTCTGCCGCGCGTTCGAACGCCTCGTAGAGATCGCTTCCCGTTCCCGCCCCGCACGGAACGCCGTGCTTGCAGGCGACGACCGCGGGCTCATCGAACTCCTTGACGAGCTCGAGCGCCGCGTTTGCGTCGTTTACATTATTATATGTGGGATCCGGTCCCGCAAGCTGTTTCGCGCGGGCGATGGAGCCCTCTTTGAGCAGCGGCTCGCGGTAGACTGCGGCGTGCTGATGCGGATTTTCGCCATAGAGCATGTCCTGCGTCTTTTCATAGGTGACGGTGAGCGTCTTGGGAAAAGGGATCCTGAGCTGATAGGAAAGGTACTGCGCCACGAGCGCATCGTAAGCGGCTGTGTAGGAAAAAGCCTTGTACATGAGGTACTGGCGCTCGTCCTCCGGGATCGCCCCGGCGGCAAGGTCGCACAGCACGCGGTCGTAGTCATCGGGATCGCACACGGCGACGGTGTGCATGAAATTACGCGCCGCCGCGTCGAGCAGCGCAACGCCGCCGACGTCGATGTGCGACGCAGCCTCTTCGAACGGGATCCCCGCCTCCATATCCTCTTTGAACGGATAGAGGTTGACGACGACAAGCTCGATGGGAAATACTTTTGCCTTGGCGCGCCCCAGCTCCTTGAACTGCTCGGGCGTGAGCTGATTGGCGATGATGCCCGTGTAAACGGCGGGGTGCATGGCACGCACCTTTCCGCCGAGCGGTTCGGGATACCCCGTGAGCTCGTGCGCGGAGAGCGCGGCGATGCCTGCCTCGCGCAGAACCTTGCACGTACCCTCCGTGGCAATGATCTCGTACCCGTACTCGACGAGATACTGACAGAACTCGACGATACGCTCTTTGTTGTAAACGCTGACGTAAGCCCTCTTTTTCGCTTTCATTTCTTCCCTTCTAAAAAAAGTTCGTGCCGCACATACTGTTTGCGGTATGATCCTGCTCTATCTTCTTCTGACGACGTATATCCTCGCCGTCAACTTCCTCGCGTTCCGTCTCCTCAAAGCACAGCGGGACGGCGTGGACGCCGGCGAACGGGAGGAAGGCGAAGGCGACGGCAAACTGCTGCTTGCCGCGGCGCTCGGCGGAGCGACCGCCATGTATGCGGCGATGTTCATCCTGCGCTACCGCCTGGAAAACTGCCTGATGATGATCGTCCTGCCCCTTCTGGCAGTCGTCAATCTCTACTGTTTTTTCCTCGCGTTCCGCGGGATCGCGTTTCTCTGAGCCTTCCCGCCGCTCCGTCACACGCCCGCGTGCTCATCCAGCCACTTGGCAACGCCGTCCTCTTCGCAGTATCCGATCACGCTCGTCGCCTTGGCTTTCAGCCAGTCGTCCGCGTTCTGCACGGCGTACTTTTCATCGCATACGTCGAACATATCCGAATCGTTGGCGCTGTCTCCGAAACACACGAGCCGCTCGCAGCCGAGCCGTTCCTTCAAGAACCTGACGGCATTCGCCTTCGTTGCCTCTCTGGGCGAGATCTCCATCCAGAAATCGTTCTGATAGGTCTCCTGATGGAAGATGCAGATGAACCGTTCGTCCATCTTCAGGATGTTCCAGGCACTCTCGAGCTGATCGCGCGGACCGATACATTTGAAATAGAACACATGATCCCGAAGGAGTTCTTCGGCGGAATAGGCGGGCGCCATCCGGGGATCGTCCTTGCGGCGTTCGAGATAGCGCTTTACGCCGACGCTTTCCTTTCCGACGTGCCATGCAAAACGTTCGCGCGAATTATCGGCTCCGAACACGACGGGAGAGATCCCGTGCTCTTCGAGAACGGAAAGCACATACCGCTTCTGGTCTTCCGCGAATACGATGAACCGCAGCGTCTCCTTCCGTCCGATATCATAGATAAGCCCGCCGTTATAAAATACTGCGGGAAGGCGGACGTTCAGCCCGCGCAGCGCGCGGAGCGCACTGCCGACCGAACGCGCCGTGGCGTAAGTAAACGGCATTCCCTTTTCGATCAGCCGATTCAGATGTTCCGTACTGTAGGCGGAAACGCACTCGTGCCGTGTAAGCAAGGTCCCGTCTAAGTCAGACACGAATAATGTTTTCATAATGTCATCCAGTTGTTCCGATATTTTCCTCATCCTTATTATAGCATATTTCCGTGCCGAAGTTTGCAAAAGTGCGCGGAAAATTTGCGGAAGGGGCAAAATGTTCCTTTATATCAGAAAACGAACGGGAATTCTACAAGATACGGTACAATATCCTGTATACGCGCGCGAAACATTTCCGCAACATATCGGAAAAGAATCTTATATTTTTTCTGAAAAAAAGTTAAAAAATCCCGTAAAAACGATTGACTTATTTTAGAAACTTTGGTAGAGTATATAAGCGCTGACGAACTGCGGGTGTAGTTCAGTGGTAGAATCCCAGCCTTCCAAGCTGGTCGCGTGGGTTCAATTCCCATCACCCGCTCCATTTTCGCAATGAGCAAGTGGTGAATGTCGTGAGCATCATGCGCTTGTAGCTCAGTCGGATAGAGCAACGGCCTTCTAAGCCGTGTGTCAGGAGTTCGAATCTCTTCAGGCGCACCAAATTATATGGCGGGTGTAGCTCAGTTGGTTAGAGCGCCAGATTGTGGCCCTGGAGGTCGTGAGTTCGATTCTCGTCGCCCGCCCCACTTTTTTGATCATAATGGGGTGTCGCCAAGAGGTTAAGGCACCGGATTTTGATTCCGGCATTCGTTGGTTCAAATCCAGCCACCCCAGCCACACGGCCCATTAGCTCAGTTGGCAGAGCACTTGACTTTTAATCAAGGTGTCCCGAGTTCGAATCTCGGATGGACCACCACCTCGACAAAAGCGGCTCTGTTGAGCCCCATTGCGGACAATCCGCATATATGCACTTTTAGCTCAGTTGGTAGAGCAATTGACTCTTAATCAATGGGCCCA
>ERZ1090879.1021-NODE-1022-length-15922-cov-8.456356_pt1 | contig 15922 bp, 9 predicted proteins | sample MGYA00478472_ERZ1090879 | MGnify/ENA primary metagenome ERZ1090879 (study PRJEB33644, sample SAMEA5815723) | chicken gut metagenome | biome: Chicken; feature: Gastrointestinal Tract; material: Caecum | place: Ireland | collected 2019-01-01 | study: A study of the...
CCGCGCAAAAGGCTGCATTGCGCAGGGAAATTGCAGCCTTAGAAAAGGAAAGTATCGCCCTCCAACGCCTCCTCGCCCGCCTCGCCGAGCGCTATGCGGTAAGGTATGAGAAGCAGCGCGAACCATGAAAACATTTCGCGGTTTTTGATTTGAAGTCGCATTGATTGCACAATTTACTATTTACAAAGAGACGCAGATGTGATATAATAATTCTGTATAATTTTCAGGTCGGGACAGGAGTTTATGCCGGTAGAAAAGGGACAACGGTTAAAGTTGTTAAAGATATGGGAGATCCTTCGTCAGGAGACGGATGAGGCGCATCCCATGAGTTCGGTCGCCTTACTGCAAAGGTTAGAAGAGATCGATATCAAGTGTGATCGCCGTACCCTGTATGCCGATATCCAAGCCCTCAACGAAAGCGGTTATAAGATTCATTGCAATCGCCGAAAGACGAATGAATACCTTGTGGAGCGCCGCGAGTTCAGTATGGCGGAGATCCAGATTTTGATGGACGCCGTACAAGCCGCTTCCTTTATCACCAAAGAAAAGACAGAACATCTCGTCGATAAGATCGCGGAACTTGCGGGCAGTCGTAAGGCGGAGGCGATCAAGCAAAATGTCGTGGCATTTAATACCGTCAAAAGTCCGAATGAGGATATTTTCGGTACTGTCGCTATCATTACACAAGCGTTGGAATGCGGTAAAAAAATCGAGTATCAATACTTCGATTACGATATCAATAAACGCAGGATATATCGCAAAGAAAATAAAGTTTATAAGGTCAATCCCGTCGCTACGATTTTTTCCGACGATAAGTACTATCTTCTTTGTTATGACGATAAACACGGGAATCTTGCCCATTATCGCATCGATCGTATGGCAAACGTGAAGATTTCCTCTGAGGATATCACGCCATCGGAATTATCGGAGGTCTATGCCATTCAGAAGCATAAGCGGCAGCTTTTCGGGATGTTCAAGGGCGAAGAGTGCGATGTCACCTTTGAAGCCGATAATTCTCTTATCGATACGGTGCTGGATAAATTCGGTTTTGACACGCATCTGAGCGCCGTTGGAGAGCATACGTTCCGTTTTACTGCACCCGTGCAAATCAGTCCCGTCTTCTTCGGCTGGTGTTGCTCGTTCGGCGATAATTTGAAGGTAGTGGGACCTGTCAAAATGGTTGAGTCGTTAAAACAGTATCTTTTGGAGATCACAAATAATTATAATGGATAACTTATGGTATATCAACGTCCGTGGGATCAATATGAAGTGTCTCTATTGATCGAATGTTATATAAATGTTTGTGAAAATGGCTTTGATTTAGAGGTTGAGTTGGAAAAGTTATCGGCAAGGCTTCAAAATATGGCTATATGTAAAGGAGAAGTCGTTGACGAAACATATCGAAATCTTAATGGTATGCATTGGCAGTACCAATTTATAAAGGCTGCGTTTGCCGATGGGAACGTCGGTTCTAGAGTTCCTCCAAAATTGTTTGTTGAGATGGTTCGTCTATTTCAAACAGACAAAGTGAAGTTTAATGTTGTTTTAGCGGAAGCGCATCGACTAGCAGGAGATGAAAGGGTAAAGTCCATGATAAGTACAAAAGATAAATTTGCGGAATGGATAAGCAAAGCATATGGCCATAAGTTTTCTGCTAATCTATGCATTGAATGTATGGATCAAGCCTCGGATTATGCACAAGGACACCATATTTCAAAAATTGCCTTCTGGGAAATTGTAGATTATAGAGAGTTTAATAAGATTAGGGTTAAACTTTCGGGGAGTAGAATTTTTCGTTTTTTTAATCGGAATTTGTATAAGAACTTTGAGAAAATTGGCAAGTTGTATGCAGATTTTATAAAGGAACTTGCTGAAACGCAAAATCAATCTGCTATTGAGCCAATGAATATTGAGGCGAGGTTGCCTCAACAAAATCGAGATTCACAGGATGTTCAATCGGAAGCCATACAGAATAAACAAAATGATGATGTTGTTGCATTTGTACAACCATCTAAACAAGGGAATAAGAACAAACTAAATCAGTATTCTACTTGGTTATTACAGGTGCGCGGGGCTTCAGCGGTGACGGCTCGTGCTTATGTGTCTAATATCAAAACAGCTAATCAGTATGCTTTAGAGCATCATTTAATTTCTGAGAATATATGGGATTTGGAGGATACAGAACTAAAGGAATCAATATTAGCGATATTGTCCGACGAGAGCTTTTCAGAGTTTAATGCGGTACAACACAATCGTTTTAGTGCTGCGTTAAAAGCCTATGGATCTTTTTGCCTTGGAATAGACTTCCCTCTTGTGAGAAAGCGTAGAAAAACTAGCAACATTAATCCTACAAGAGTCAATCAAAATTGTTGTCCTGAGCAATTGAAGACATTGCTCTTAAATAGATTTCCGTATGGTCTTCGTATAGATTCCCTTATTGATATGATGCGGTTGAAGGGTTTTGCGGATAATGAAGGAGTAGAATTAACTAACGATGATGCACTACTGAAAGAACAGTTGTTAGACTTTGGTATTTGTAGTGAGGGCAAGTTATACTTTATCTCTGAAGAGGTTTGCGTATCTATAAGTGCTTGGTTGGATGCGATTTTTGCGGAAGGACCCACCGTACTATATTACGAGAAGTTATCTGAATTGCACCAAGAGATATTTGAAAAATATAATATTATTTCTATAGAATTGTTTAAAGATTTGTTAGGAAGAAGAGACGACGATATTTATGTGTCAAAGAATTTTGTATCGAGGGGAAGCGAAAGGATAAGCGAATTATCGGCGGTTGAACGGGAATTGCATAGAGTATGGGGCGCTGAGGTCAAACATACCTATGATGAATTGTATGAAAAGTTGCCTTATATTCCAAAGGAAAAGGTACGGTTCTATTTGTCATATATCGATGGGTTTGTTTGGTCTTCCTTTGAAACATTCGTATCTATAGATAAGATCGTTATTACGGAGGAAGAAAAGGCGTCAATTATAGATTATATTCAAAAGCAATGTGATATTATCGGATATGTGTCGATAAACGATATTCCTTTGGGTAATATCCTTGAGGAGAATTATGAAGTATCAGGTGTAGCGATTCATGATTCGATTTATCGTCTTATATTAAAAGATAAATTTGCGCTAACCGGGAAAATTCTTACTAGGTGCAATGCCAGCATAGATATTTTAACAATTGCGAAGGCGTATTGTGCAGATAAAGACAAGTGTACGTTTTCAGAACTAAATGATTATGTGGCTTCTGTGAACGGGGTGCCGAATCGACAGGTGGCGTTTCGTGCAGCGTACGATCAATTAGTTCGCGTAGGGGAAGATTTGTTCGTTGCTGACAGGTTTGTGAAGTTCTCCGTTGATGAAATCGATGCCCTCATTGAAGAAGTTATATCTGGAGATTTTACGCCGATTAGGGGGATAGCAACGTTTATTTTATTCCCAGATTGCAACTACACATGGAATCATTATTTGTTGGAAAGTTTTTGCTATAAGTATAGCAAAAAGTTCAGGTTAGAAGTGTTAAATTTCAATGACAGAAATGCCGGCATAATCGTTAAAAAAGAGTTTGATATAGGTTATTACGATATTTTAGCGATGGCGGCTTCCCGTTCTCCGATAGAATTGACACGTTCAACGGTAGGCAATTTTCTCTGCGAATCGGGTTATACATCAAAAAGAAGTATGAACGCATTGGATAGTGTAGTGGAAAAAGCAAAAACTCTTCGGGAGACCAAATAGATGTACTCTTATACATTTGATGAAGAAACGGGCGGTATATTATTAAATTCCACCCCTACAAATTTCTCTAAAGAACCACGCCCTGTATATGCAAGCGAAATGAATCTATTAGGATTTGCTGCATTTTGGGATTATGAAAATCAAGACGAAATTCCTTATTTGTGGGTTGAATCTAATTCATACATTTATCGTGGAATTCTTATAGCAAAAATCAAGGGCGGGGATTTATACCATGCTCCGGATTTAGTTCCGATACGGGACGAATCAGGACAGATTCAATGTGGGAGAGCATCCGGGGTGACGTTGCAGCCTATCGATTTAAAAAGGATGTGCGAAAAAAATAGAGAGCTGCTCACGTTTATGGAAGATACGACGGTCAAGATGATCGTAAAGGAGTATGAAAAGTATAAAAATAAATTAGATATCTTTCATGTCGCTTTTTCTGGAGGGAAGGATAGCGCAGTTTTATTAGATTTGGTTAAAAAGGCGTTGCCTCGAGGAAGTTTCGTGGTGATTTTTGGCGATACGGGAATGGAATTCCCGGATACCTACGAGGCGGTAGAGAGAGCAAAGACTCAATGTGATGCCGATGGAACGCCGTTCTATATTGCGCGTTCGCATTTTGACCCTCATGAGTCATGGAAATTATTCGGACCTCCATCGAGAGTATTGCGATGGTGTTGCAGTGTCCATAAAAGCACTCCGCAAACGTTGAAGATGCGAGAAATAACCGGAAAGAATAATTATATCGGTATGGATTTTGTGGGGGTGCGAGCCCATGAAAGCCTTGCACGAAGCAAATACGAGTTTGAAAATTTTGGGAAAAAGCAAAAAGGGCAATATAGTTTTAATCCGATTTTAGAGTGGACTTCGGCAGAAATATGGCTTTATATCTTTATAAATTCCATATTTGTTAATGCCGCATATAAGAAGGGTAATTCAAGAGCTGGTTGTTTGTTGTGTCCGATGGGTGGAGGTAAAAATGATTATATCCAATTTTCTTCCTACCCTAACGAGGTCGGTTCGTTTATCGATATAGTAAAATCGATGAATGCTCGGAATGCTGGAGATGAAATCGCTCTGTGTACCTACTTGTCCAATGGTGGTTGGAATGCAAGAAAAAATGGTCGAGATTTAGTTTACAATGACGAAAATTATGTTGACGAAGTAAAAGATGGTAAGTTCATAATAACAGTATTAAAACCTAAAACGGATTGGCATGAGTGGATAAAAACTGTAGGGAAATTGCCATTTGAGTTTCACGTAGAAGAAATAGATGATGGCTTTAAAGCAGTTTGTAATGCAGCTGTTTTAAAAAGCTTTCCTAGTGAAGCGAAGAAATTTAAGCAAATTTTTAGAAAAGCTGCATATTGTCTAAGTTGTCGTGTATGTGAAACAAATTGTAGGAATGGATGTATCTCATTTAAAGATGGATTATCTATTAAAGGGTGTGTTCAGTGTGGGCAGTGCCATGAAATTGATGATGGCTGTTTGGCTTTTCATTCGTTAAGACAATCTAAAGGAGATGGTAGTATGAAAACTGCAAGCATTAATTCTTTTGCGAATCACGCACCTAAGAATGACTGGGTGCAAGGGTTTTTTGATTTAGGAAATGAGTGTTGGGAAGGTAATCCGCTTAATTTAGGCTCCAACCAAATTCCTATGTTTAAGAAGTTTTTAAGAGAATGTGGTTTGCTGGATAAAAAGAACAAAACCACTCCTCTTTTTGACATTGTTCAACAGAAAGGCTGGTCGGATAATACAACTTGGGGATTGATGGTAACTAACTTATCATACAACACGCAATGTAGGTGGTATATAAATAATTTAGATATTGGATATTCCTATGAGAGAGGAAAAGTAAGTGATTTACTTGTTCTTGAGGGTGTCAGTAAAGATGACGCGACTTCTATTATTAACGCATTTAAGAGGTTTACGGAGCTGCCTATGGGAACCGTTTTAAATTGGGGATATGTAGAAGAAAAGGGGCGCCAAATTGAATCTTTATGTCGAACAAAATGTATAATAGACGATAATCGAGTTGTTTTATACGCATTGTTTAAGTTCATTGAACATTGTAATCTTGAATCTGTCCGCGAATTTCATCTCTCGTATTTATTTGACGAAGAGACAGAGAGGGATGGGATCAGTCCAGTTAGAATGTTTGGCATTTATGATGAAGAAGAATGGAAATCGATACTTCTTGGATTATCTGCGAGGTATCCTGATTTCATCAATGCAACTTTTACAAATGATCTTAAAACAATATCGTTAAAGGGAAAAACCTCGAACGATGTATTAAAACTTTTCAGTGAGGATATGTGACATGTCTGTTATGAAATATTGCGAATATTTTGATGTTGATGAGGCCTATTTTCCTTGTATCGATGAGTCTGCAATCAATGCAGGGGTGGATTGGAAAAGAACATATCCGCATGAGACGTTTATCCAACTGCTTAAGAAGACTGAGCAAATGCTTAGCGGTGTGACAAAGCGATCCATATGGATCCATGGAGCATATGGCACAGGGAAGAGCCAATGTGCCTACGCATTGAAGAAAATTCTCGAGGTTCCTGAAGAAGAATTAAAGGAGTATTGGGATAGATACGCCCCTCTTAAGAAAGAGCAGGTACTCTTTGGCAAATTGATGGGGCATAAGGAAAAGAAGATTTTGACCTCTTTTCGATATGCTTCCGGGAGTATTGATTCACCGCAGCAGTTCTTTTTTGCCGTGCAAGAGAGTATTAAGGCCGCATTGGATGAAAATGAAATTGAATATAAAGGCGAAAATACCCTTAAAGAAAGTGTTATTGCTTGGATGGAAAAGCCGGCTCAAAAAGGATTGATCAATAATCTTTTGCAGCAGCCGGAATGGAGGTCTTTGTTTTCAGAGTCAACAGCGGAAGAAATTATTGATAAATTAAAGAATCATTCTAATGTTTCTTTGTTAATGAACAATATTTTTAGGATGGCGGCAAAAGAAGGCTTTACTGCTTTGTCTTTGGATGCGGATAAACTGCGGGATTGGATCAAAGATATTATTGCAAAAAATGGCGTAAAAATTGTTCTTGTTTGGGACGAATTTAGCGACTTCTTCCGATTGAATAGAAATTCTCTTGGGGAATTCCAGAAGGTTGTTTCTATCTGCGAAGAATTGCCGTTTTATCTTATCGTTGTTACGCATCCGCTGTCATCTCTTAGCAATAGTGATGAGTCTTGGAAAATTGTGCAGCAGCGTTTTGACCGCGTAGAAATTGAATTGCCGGAGAACATTGCTTTTGAACTTATCGGTCATGCTTATAACGTTAAAGAAGTGGCAAAGGCGCAATGGGATCAGATGACGCAAGACTTGGAGAGAAATCTTCCAAATTCCATTCAAGCGGTCATGAAAGCGGCAAATATTACAGATAGGGATGTGATGAGGCGAATTTTACCTATTCATCCTATTGCTGCTTTGGTTTTGAAGAACATAGCTCATGCATTCCAGTCGAACCAGAGGAGTATGTTTGATTTTATAAAAACTTCTCATGATACCGACGTGCAAGCTTTTCAATGGTTTATTAAAGAATATGGCCCTTTGGATGATGCACCTTTGCTTACCGTTGATATGCTGTGGGATTTCTTTTACGTTAAGGGGAAAGAGTATCTCACTTCTGATATAAAATTGATCCTTGATACCTTCTCTCAACAGACGATGTTAAATGAGAGGGAAAAGAAGGTTCTTAAAGCGGTATTGATTTTGCAGGCAATAGATCAAAGGTTAAGTGGAGCGCTGCCCTTATTAAAGCCGACAGACCAAAATCTTAATTATGCTTTTGAAGGGATATTGGAATATGAGATGTCAGCGAAAAATATTGCTGCGGCACTTGTTACTAAGGGCGTTTTGATTAGTACGCCTATCGGTGAGGGCAAAAAGGTCTATGGCGCCGCTGTACTTGCGGGGGATAGCGCAAAAATTGAAGCGACTAAAACAGAAATTCGTAGACAGAGTACGACATACCGTTTGGTGCAAGAAGGAGACCTGTTGTCTACTGCATTAGGGTTGTCCCCTGCGCTTAAGTTAAGATATGCGATTAACGATACAGGGGCACTTCCCGTCGTTACGCTTGCTGATTTTTATAAAAGCATGGAAGCTTTAAAGCATAAAGATGCTCCTTGGCGTTTTTATGCAGTTTTGGCATTGGCAAAAAGCGACGATGAGGCAATGTCTTTCCGTGCTATAATTAAAAAGACAATTGCGGACGAGCAGTATAAAAATATTATTGTGATCGACGCATTATCGTCGCCATTAGGGAATGAGCTGTTCGAGCAATATGTCGATTATTCTGCTATGTCTAATTATTATCAGGGCAACAATAATCAGCAGGCGAAGGATAATGCGAGGAAAGCCAAAGATATTTTGAACCGAGAATGGAAAGATAAAATCCATGCCGGGCAATTTTATATCTATACATATCAAAATCAAGAAGGAGAAAAGGCTATTGGCGCAGGAAATGTTCAAGTTGTTCTGCAGACATTCGTTTTAAATAAATTTCCTTACGCCCAGGATTTCGCGAAAGGTTTAACTGAAACACAATTAAAATTAACACAAGCGAAACAAGTCGCTAGGTATGGCATCGGCGAATCAGATGTTAAAGGCTTGATTGCCGGATGCGAAAAGAACGTGTTGGGATCAGTGTGGCGCAGAAAGGAATATTGGCTTATTCCAGAGTTAAAGAATACCCCTATATCTATTATAAAAGCTAAAGTTGAGAGGATCATTCAAGATGCATTTAGAGAATATGGGCGTATCTCAATTGATGAAATTTATGATTATTTGCAGGATGAGTTTGGATTTTCTCCTTGCAATCTATCGGCATTTATTACAGGCTTCTTATTGAAGGAGTATAGTTCGGATCCGTATAGATATATTAATGCTGAAGGGTATCCTGAAGCAATGACGCCGGATAAGATGGCGGAAATGATTGGCAATTATATCGGTAAATCTCCTAAAACAACTTATATCGAGCTCATGACGGAGAAGGAAAAGGCTTTTTACGAGACGACTGAGGCTGCATGGGGTATACCTGCGACGAAATGTTCCTCTCCTTCTCAGGTTGGTATAATGCTTAGTGAGAAAATGCGCAATTTGTCTTTGCCAATTTGGTGTTTGGAAGAAATAGACGTAGGCCTCTATGGTGTCATAAAAAAATACGTTTCTTTAGTTCAGTGCGATGGGAAACAGGCGCAGATGCTTGCCAATGAGATAGGGGATATTGCTATTGTCAGGCCGAATATTTCCGATGGGTTAAAGGACCTACTTACAGCGGACAATTGTCAGAAGGGCATGAATCTGTTTTTGAAGAGGTTTGAAAACGGGGTTTTGCTTGAATTGGCTAATGAGATTGGTGCAAAGGATCGATATCTTAGTGATATTAAAGATATTTTCAGCGTAAAACATTCGGCTCTTTGGATTGAAGAAACTGGACAAGCGGAAATTGCAAAGTTGATCGTTGAGTATCAATTGATCAAGCAAACAAATTTGCTGTTAAATACTTCGTGCAATTCCAAAGAAAAAATGTTTGAGGCCTGGAGAGATGAATTAAAGTTTATTGGATTTTCTGGAGAAGCACTTAAAGCTAAACGGCCGGAGTTGGATAAACTTGTTTCTTATTTGCTGAAAATCGCAAATAGAGAAGAGTTCATTCCAGATATGCTGAAGTCGTGCCTTATGGAAATAAAGGCTCATAGCTCAGAACTGCAAGAGGTCTTGAATAATCGGCTTGCTGTATTTGAGGAGTTATATAGCGTATATTTGGAGGGATTTTCCGACTTGGAAAAGGAGGAAATCAAGAACTCGATCAAGGATGATATATTTATCGCGTCAACTACAGCAAGTAACCAAATTGTTAAGCAAGCAGCAGAAAATTATCGTAAAAATCAGAAGAAGACACAGCTGTTCAATCTTTGGAAAGAAAAAACTGCTACGAAAAACCCTTTGGAATGGTCGATTCGTTATCAAACTCCGATTTTGTGCATGATAGACGCGTCCTTGTATGAGGATGCTAAGCGAACGTTTGGGGTGTTGAATAGCACGACTCAGAGCGATTCGGATATATCTTTGGCTTTAGAGTTTTTTAAAGATCATCAAGATATATTTGCTATCTTACAAGACGCGGAAGCGAGAGATCAAAGGTTTGCAGAGAAGGTTATTGGTAATTATATTTCGCTGTTGCGTGATATTAATAAGGTTCGTCAAGAATTAGATGCTCTTCCTGTCAAGGCTTATGATTGGATCGATAGCCCTATTGTCAACCAAAGAATTCAAGCGTTAGCATCTGCAGAATATTATGCCGGCGGGAGTGATAAAGCGGTGCAAATAATCGATAGCATGAGTGATGCAGATTTAAAAAAGTATTTGAAAGAGCTTGTGCAGAAGGATATCGATATGGGAATCAAAATAATATCTGTTGAGGGCAAAGATAATGCTTAATAAGCTTGTCGAAAATTATTTATCCAAGGCAAAAGGGTTGCCGTTTTTCTATGTTGTAAGTGATGAGCATTATAATGCAACATTAGAAGAATTTAAGCAACTTGGTTTGGATGTAATAAAAATTAGCGATTTTTGTAAAAAACCAGATAGGTTTCCCGCAATTGATGATTTGATTGATTCATTTAGGATTGCGGATATTGATTGTTTTTCTAACAGATGTGTTTTAATTGGACTTGGAGAGTATTTGGCTCTTCGCGGAGAAGACGAAGCGCTCAAGGTTATTCGTGGCCTTAAAAATACTACTTTAGGCAATGCGCGAGTCATTCTTCTTTTAAGGCATGTTCAAAATCAAGTGAAGTGTGTTGCCGAAGAGGATTTAAGGTTGCAGGCCCAGAGGGTGTTTTTTGATAATGGGATTACAAAAATGATTTCCGTGGTGAACATTAAGATGCCATCTTCGGGACTTGTTCAAGAAGAGGGCATTAGTGGGTTGTTAAAACAATTAGAAAATGGGGCGACGGGAACGGTATATGCTAAAACAGATTTGGATTTAAGCAAGTCATTGTTTTCTGTGACGACGATTGATAACTCCTATGATGCGGTAAAACAGTTGGTTAATAATTTTCCATTTTCTGCAGATATGGGGAGCAAGGAATTTTGGGACAAGTTTTTCCGCGATCTACAAAAGCACAGCAATTCAATTTCTTCTGTATTGGGAGAATTCGAAGACCTTGAGACAGATTTTGCGGAAAAAGCCTTTGGGAGAGACTATAAGAATTGGTTATATTTTTTGCTGCTTAAATTGAATATGGGGGAGATAAAAAATCCCTATTTGAAGTATGTGCTTCAGCGACAGAACAATTTTACTTTTCTACAAAGAGAAGTCATGAATGCAATTATTGAGATTGCGCACGACGCCCCTGGCTTCGAGGAATTATATGTTGGACGCAAGAAACTGCTAAAGGAGATTGTTGCAATTGAAGGAGATCAGGTAATATTAGATTTCATACGCGAAAATGAAGTTGATCCTAATGAAAGCATTTTTAAATTGACAGATGTTACTCTATATGAGAGACAGGAGATTATTAAGTGGATATCTCAGTACGGTATGATTTCTGAAATTGAGTATCTTTATCCTGCTTTATTTTCGTATGCAAAAAAGTATGTTTTCGATTGCGGCCGTGTATCGCAGGAATTGACGGACTATTTTGATCAATATAAGCAGCAGAAGATAGCGAATGAAATAAGTAGTGGGTTTAAAAGTGTTGTAACAGAGAAAGCATTTTGCTATACGTCTCTTGCAACTCGTGAGAATGTTTTAGCTACAATAGAGGATAAGGAGCATACTGTTCTTTATTGGATCGACGCGATGGGTGTTGAATACTTGTCTTATATTCAGGATTTGGCAAAAGAAAAGGGACTGGCGTTGCATATAGATATTGTACGGGCCGATCTTCCAACCATTACGTCTATTAATAGACATTTTTATGATGAGTGGCAAGGTGAAAAGAGAAAGGAAAGTCGATTGGATGAAATTAAGCATAAGGCGGAAGGGGGCTTTGACTATTCTCTCTGCAAGTTACCGATTCATCTCGCGAAGGAGCTTGATATTATAAAAGAAGCTGTTTTGAAGGCAGCGGTGGAATTGTCACAACATCGGTGTAAAAAATTTATTATTGCAAGCGATCATGGGGCCTCTAGATTGGCAGTTATCGGACAATATGAAGAAAGGTATGAAACTGACACAAAGGGCGAACATTCGGGGAGATGCTGTAAATTTTTTGATGGATGTGATATTGCGAATTCGATAACAGAAAATGGATATATAGTATTAACCGATTATGGCAGATTTAAAAGAAGTCGAGCGGCGAATGTTGAAGTCCATGGCGGGGCTACTTTAGAGGAGGTCGTAATTCCACTTGTGACCTTGTCGCTTAGAAGCACAAGTTCGGTAGAAATTAGAATTATAAATCCAAATAATATTGTTATTGAACGAAAAGTAGGCGTGCGGTTTATGATTTATATATCCGAGGTTGAATCTCCTTCTGCAATTAGAGTTGTTTTTAGAGATAAAACATATAAAGCAGATATGGTTGATACAGCGCACTATAATGTTTTAATTGCGGATATTAAACGTTCCGGCAACTATATCATAGATGTTTTCGAGGGTGAAAATTTGCTTGGACAAGTTACTCTACAGGCTAAAGGGGCTGTAGGGACCTCTAAGAGCGGTTTTGATGACTTATTTTAAGGAGAAATGAACAATGCAGTACATAGAGAAATTAAGGGACAACTTTGATGAAATGGTTGTCTTTAAGGATCTTAAAAAAACGAACTTCTTTTCTGCCTTGAGTCTTCCGGCATTTATGCGGGACTGGCTTTTAAGAAAATTTGAAGATGAGGATGGTAATTTTGATAAAGATGAGCTGTCGCAGTTTGTTAAAAAGTTTATTCCAAGGAAAGATGATTGGAATGCTATAAAAAACAGAATAATTGTAGAAGGTGAAAAAGTAAAGTTTCTCGCAAAAGTTGCTGTAAATATTGATATTAAAACAGGGGAGATTTCTTTTAGTCTCCCGGAATTTGGGCTCGGTTTTCGGGAGACAATAATAGAGCCTGGTGTTTGGGCAGATTGTAAAGATGACTTAGTAAAAGGTCGAGATATATGGGGAATGGTTGAATTGGGATATCGTTCTCCAGATAGTTTTGATATTGAATTCGAGTATGAGAGAAGCAAATCTAAAGCGAAGGCCTCAAAGGAGGGGAAAATTAAACTGCTCTCTTTTAGAAATTTTTGTCCTTATGAAATTGATGTAGAACAGTATAAAGAAGCGAGAAAAGAATTCACCCTTGACGAGTGGATTAATGTAGTATTGGGGGCGGTCGATTATAACGCTTCGGGCTATAAGACGGAAGAAGAAAAATTAACGATGTTGACGCGATTGCTTCCGTTTGTCGAAAAAAGACTAAACTTGATCGAATTAGCTCCTAAAGGAACGGGGAAATCATACCTTTTCGGTAATGTTAGTCGTTATGGCTGGTTATCGAGTGGCGGAATTATGAGCCGTGCTAAAATGTTTTATGATCAGAGTAAGCGTCGGGAAGGGTTGATTTCTGGAAGTGATTTTGTTACACTGGACGAAGTTCAAACAATATCTTTTACCGATACTGATGAAATGCGGGCTGCCTTAAAAGGATATTTGGAGCAAGGAAACTTTACCGTTGGTGATTATAAAGGGGTGGCAGATGCAGGGGTCATTTTGTGTGGTAATATTCGCAAAGAAATTATGGATGCCGATGGTTACAGCAATATGTTCGTCGAATTGCCAACAGTGTTTCATGAATCGGCGTTGATTGAACGATTTCACGGCTTCATAAAGGGTTGGAATATACCGCGCATGAATGATGATTTGAAGGTGTCGGGATGGGCATTAAATTCTGAATACTTCTGCTCAATTTTGCATGAATTGAGAAGTGATATGACATATCGTTCTATTGTAGACGATCTAATTATAGTTCCTGACGGGGCTGATACTCGCGATACTGAAGCGGTAAAGAGAATTGCCACTGCCTATTTGAAATTACTATTCCCCAATGTGCAAAGTGTTAATGATATTTCGGCATATGATTTTAAACATTATTGTTTGGATCGGGCAAAACGAATGAGGGACACGATTCGTTACCAGTTGGGTTTACTAGATGCAGAATATGCGGGGAAAGATCTTCCAGCGTTTCAATTAAGCAAAGCAATGGAGTAAAGTAGAAATGCAAAAGAAGCAATGTTATGTTTGTGGTAAAGTACCATTGACAACAAATGAAATCGGTTTGACAAAGAAATTAATTGACATAAAAGCGGAGAGGTATTATTGCCTGTCATGTCTTGCTGAATATTTAGAAGTGTCAGAAGAAGAGTTGCTTGCTAAAGTTGAAGAATTTAAAGAAGAAGGCTGTACGCTTTTTCAGTGATTTATCATGAAAAAAAACATTTATGCAGATAACGCTGCAACAACAAAACTTGATTATGGCGCATTGGAGGCGATGCGTCCGTATTTGCTGGATCAATATGCCAATATATCACAACCATATTCATTCGCAAGACAGGCCAAACAAGCCATTCGAGAAGCCAGAGCTCAGATTGCTGCCTGCATCAATGCGGATCCGGAGGAGATATATTTCACCTCCGGCGGCACTGAAAGTGATAACTGGGCTATTAAAGGAAGCCTTGAATATGGGGATCGACGTGCAACGATCACCTCAGAGTTTGAGCATCATGCCATTCTTCGCGCCTGCGCAAAGATCGAGGCATTTGGTTATCCGGTAGCATATCTGCATCCCAATAAAGACGGGTTCATTACACCGGATATTCTTGTGGCTACAATTACCGATCACACAAAGCTTGTTTCCATTATGATGGTCAACAATGAGATCGGAACCATACAACCGATCAAAGAACTTTGCTATATCGCACATAAATATAAGGCGTTGTTCCACACCGATGCGGTTCAAGCGCTTGGTCATATTCCTGTGGACGTAAAAACTCTTGGCGTTGATATGCTGTCGTGCTCTGCGCATAAGTTCAATGGGCCTAAAGGAGTCGGCTTTTTGTTCATCAAAAAGGGAACAAAACTTTCTGCATATGCCGATGGAGGAGCGCAGGAGTTTGGTGCGCGGGCAGGAACGGAGAATGTTGCTTCTATTGTTGGAATGGCAGTAGCTTTAGAGAAGAATTGCAAGAATTTGTTAGAAAACGATCAGCATATCTTACATCTTAACGAAGAACTAATATCAGGATTAAAAGCGGCAGGGGTGAAGTTTCGGATAAATGGAGAAATGCCAAAAGTAAACAATATATTAAGTTTAGCTTTTGCGGGGATCGAAGGTGAAACTATTTTGCATCGTTTAGATCTAATGGGTATTTTAGTATCAACTGGATCTGCTTGTGATAGTAAAAAAACTCAAGTATCGCATGTGCTACAGGCTATAAATCTTCCGAATGATATTGCACGAAGTACAATTCGAATATCTTTTAGTAAAGATAACACAGAAGAGGAAGTTAGAGATATTGTGCAAGCGCTAAAGAAAATATGCGGTTAAATTTACGCTGCGTTGAATTTTATTAAAATAGCGGGGCATCGGAATTCCGATGCCCCGCCTTTTATATGTTCCTAAAATTTGATAACAACAGGTTCATGGGAGAAGGAAGAAATAGTCGCCGTGGCGTCTTTGAAATAATAGACGGCGGTATTGCCGTCCGGCCCCGTCGTGTACATGGCGCGAAGAGACGGGTAGTCGCGAGCATGCTCTCCTGCGCCTCAAGGCGATCGTCGAGGACGAGTGTTCCTGCAACGCGGATCCATTCGTCGCCCTTCATGGCGCAAAGTTCCACCTTGGGGTTGGCCTTGATCTGTTCTGCAACGCTCTTGCCTTTGCCCGTCTGGATATACAGTTTGCCCTCAAATAAATGCACGGTGCCGAACGGACGCACGCGCGGCTGGTCGCCTTCCACGGTGGCGAGATAGTACGTTTCGGCAGCTTTCAAAAATTCATAGACGCGGTTCATGGTAGTCCCTCCTCGGATTTTTCTTCATTATACCATGCGCACGGCACAAAAGCAAGTCCTCAGTTCGAAACATGGTAGAGGTCGTTGTTGTCGGAAAGATATAAACACTTTTCCCGACTCGACAAAAAACCAAAAAATCT
>ERZ1090879.1022-NODE-1023-length-15908-cov-39.540213_pt1 | contig 15908 bp, 20 predicted proteins | sample MGYA00478472_ERZ1090879 | MGnify/ENA primary metagenome ERZ1090879 (study PRJEB33644, sample SAMEA5815723) | chicken gut metagenome | biome: Chicken; feature: Gastrointestinal Tract; material: Caecum | place: Ireland | collected 2019-01-01 | study: A study of...
GCCCGTTGAACGCCGTCGCGTCGTCCTTATACGAGACGATGCAAAGAGCGGGATCCTCGGTCGCAAAGACCTTCTTTGCCTTGCCTTCATAGAGCTGGACAGTCTTTTCCATAGTATTTTATCTCCTAAAAACTGATATTGGATTTGGGTGCGGGTCTCCCCGCGGCATCGGGCTCATCCGCCCGTATCATGAGGGGCTTTGCCCGCTCAGTCGTTGTACTTTGCCTCGATCACAGCGTTCTTCTGAAGCACCTTCTCCTTCGAGGCCATGCGGGAGGCGACGAGCTTTTCGCGGAGAGTCTCGTCGGACACGGCTAAAATTTCCACGGCGAGGAGAGCGGCGTTCTCAGCGCCGTCGATGGCGACCGTCGCCACGGGGATGCCCGAGGGCATCTGCACGGTGGAAAGAAGAGCGTCGAGCCCGTCGAGCGTGGAGCTCTTGACGGGGATGCCGATGACGGGCAGCACGGTGTTGGCTGCAAGCGCGCCCGCAAGGTGCGCCGCCTTCCCTGCCGCCGCGATGATGGCGCCGAAGCCGTTTTCTGCCGCCTTCGAGGAGAACGCCTTGGCCTCCTCGGGGGTGCGGTGCGCGGAGTAGACGTGCACTTCGAAGGGAACGCCGTATTCACGGAACACGGAGAACGCCTTCTCTACGACGGGGAGATCGCTGTCGCTCCCCATGATGACTGCAACTTTCTTCATGAGACTACACTCCTTTTTGTAAACTTCCCGGCATGCCCGCCGCGAAAAAAATTGACAAGGGGCAATCCTATCCTCATGGATAGAATTGCCCCCGGGCTTTCATTGGTACTTACGTTTGCTGCCGCGAAAGCAATTGCCCCGCAAAGAAACATAAAAGACGCTTTTCATAGCGCCATTATATCAAGTTCCTTTTCGTAAGTCAAGCGTTCCGCGCGGAAATTCTTTGCCATTCCGTGTGAAATGCGCATGAAATTTTCTAGCATGTTGAGCACTTCCCAAGCCTGCTCTTTTTCTCTGAAAGCCCCGCAGCGGCGCACAAATGCGCCGCCGCGGGTAATCATTTCTCAAACCGTTTTAATCTATTCCCATCTCTGTTATCCACTCCTGCGACTTATCCGTTACATAGACAACAACTCCCCCTTCCGACTCGGAAGCAGGAATACCCAGCTTACTCAAACCATATTTCGAAGGAGAAAGAAGTCCTCCTTCCGAGGTCTCCAAACCACATGGCTGAAGCTCAGCTTCTTGCAGCACAAACGCAAATTCCCCGTAGACAAATACCGTTCTGTCCTGGAATAAGTATTTATCTTTTTGTGTGCTCATAACGGTCTTACATCTTTGGTACGCCTCTTTATACCCCGAGCTCTCCTCTATCCCCGAGGGCGCCTCAGGGATCTCGGGAAGTTCGGGCTCGGTGTACACTTTATAGACTGTCACCAGGTCCTGCGTCAGATCTTCGGGAAGATCGGTGACGAGAGAAACGCCCGCCTCGGTATCGCTGCCCTCGATGGGCTTTCCGTCCTCCGAAAGAAGCTTCCCGTCCTTCGCGGCGTAGTCCGCCTCGCGGAAGGCGCCGTTTTCCACGCAGAAGGCATAATTCCCCGAAACGAAGATATAGTCGCCAAGTTCGCCCTCTCCTGCCTCGTCGAAGAGATAAAACGCGAACTGTTCGGCATACAAACGGCAGTTCTGCTGCGCCGCCGTCTGCCGCGCCCGTTCGACGATCCCCGTAAACGAGGGCACGAGGATGGCGGAAAGGATGCCGATGACCGCCAGAACAATCCCGAGCTCCAAAAGCGTGAAGCCGGCGTTTGCGTCTCTTCTTCGGGAAAGTTTGCAGGTGCGCATGGCAGTGTTCCTCCCTTATATTGCCTGATTTTACTCATTATAACACAGAAAAGAGGGAATTGCAATCCCCCTTTCGACAATTTTCCCCAAAATTCGACATTTTTTTGCTTTGCATCGGCAATGCAGCCTTGTTCGCCGCATTTCTCTGCTCCTCCTGCGGTTCTGGGGTCCTTTGCCCACCCGAACATTTCTCCCTGTTTACATATAACGCGGATCCTGTACTTCATCCCAGATATCTTTCAACAGATCCCCGTTGATATTTGCTTTTTCGCGAAAATCCTTTTCCGAAAAATATTCCTGCTGAAATTCCGCGCAGCAAAAGACAATCATATCCGATTCCTCATCGCCTTTCAAAAAAACTTCGTAAGTCGTCTGTTTATAGTCAAATAGCATTTCGCTGTAAAAAACAGCTCTCTGATAAACTCATCAAAATCGGCCTTAAACGGCAGACCTTGTTTGTATTGTTCTTTCGCGTGCGAAAGCGATACGAGCATCGGGTAACTGATCCCCCATTGCTGCTCAAACTCTATGTTATCCCCGCCGCTCTGCCAGCCGCATTTCTCACAACGCATACATACTCCGGACTCGTAATTGACGACAGGATGTCCGCATACTTCACACAATACCGCTTCTTGTTTTATCTCTTTTTTCTCAGAATCAACGATAATTTATATAATCAAGTTACAACCCGTCTTTCCCCCTTTTCGAGATCCCGTTCATCCAAATCCAATTATGATCGTGGGGAAACTCATGCTTGTTATGTACATCCTGATGAAAATATTCTTTTCTTCCAACAATGATTCTAACTTCCTCAGCGTAAATCAAGCATTTCACGTGGAATTTCTTTACTATTCCACATAAGGTTTTACGACCATGTCGAGCGCTTACTCATCTTTCCGGATGCACGGTAAAGCGGCCACCCATAAAAGCCGGTGCAGCCGCCGTCCTGTCCCTGGGCGCAAGGGGGAACGCGCCCGTTTGCGTACATTTCAAAACCCGAACTTTTCCAAGACCTCCTGCCGGGTGGGAATGGAGGCCAGCGCCCCCCGCCGCGTGACCGTGATGGCCGCCGCCGCGTTGGCATAGCGGAGCGCCTCCCGCAAAGGCTTCCCCTCCGCCTGCTTGACGGCGAGCGCCCCGGTGAACGTATCCCCCGCCGCCGTCGTATCGGCAACGGGCGCCTTGATGCAGTCCTCGCAGATGAGGTCGTTCCCCGCCAGGCAGCAGTAGCCGTTCTTTCCCAGCGTCACGACGACGCAGCCGATGCCCGCCTCGAAGAAGGTCTGCGCACTCGGACGGATGTTCTTCTTTCCCGTAAAAAATTCAAACTCGGTCTCGTTGGGCGTGATGATGTCCACGAAGCGGAAATAGGGAACGATCTCCCTGTTGGCGGGAGCGGGATCGAGGATGGTGGTCATCCCCCGCTCCTTTGCCGCCCGCAGGGCATAGCCGACGACGGAGATCTCGTTTTCGAGCTGCGTGAGGAAGATATCCCCCGCCTTCGCCGAGGCGAGCAGAGCGTCCACATCCTCCGCGCCCGCATACGCATTGGCGCCCGCATCGAGGATGATGCGGTTGTCCCCGCCGACGACGGTGATGACCGCCGTTCCGGAGGAGCCCTTGCGCACGGTGCGCACGCCGTCCGTGTTCACGCCGTAGCCGTTCAGATCGCTCTTGAGATAGGTGCCGAAGGGATCGTCCCCCACGCAGCCGCCGAGATAGACCTTCCCGCCCAGTTTGGCGCAGGCGACCGCCTGGTTGGCGCCCTTGCCGCCCGAATTGATCATGAACCCGCTGCCGTACATCGTCTCGCCCGCCTCGGGGATCCGAGGCGCCGAGATGACGAGGTCGGTATTCAGACTTCCGAATACATAGATGTTTTTCATTGCCGCAGCTTTTTTGCCACCTCTGCCGTCTGTTCCGCGACGGCGCGGATACTGATCTCCTTGCGGTCGCGCATATACGTCTCCAGGCGGTCGCCGATGGGAGCCGTCCACTTTTCGCCGACGGGCACCCCGTTCATGACCGCGATCGCCGTGGCAATCTGCGCCGCATTGCAGTCGACGTCGTAGCCGATCTGCGCGATGATGTGCATCGTCTCCTCGAAATCGCCCCGTCCGAAGCGCAGCGCCACCACCTCTGCCGCCGCATTGGGATAGGCGTGGATCCAGTTATAGCGCTCGTAGCGCTTTTCGCATGACTTCCAGGCCGAAAGCCAATCGCCGTGCGCATCGCACTGTTCCATCGCAAAACGCAGCACCGAGGCATACTCGCTGTTCTCCGGGATGGCCGCAATGCTCTCCTTTAAGAGAGTATCGACGTCGGTCAGCACATAGGAAAGGCTGACGAGCACGGCGTTGAAGATCTCGCCCAGGATGCCGTTGTTGTGATGGGAGACGCTGCCGTCGAGGAAAGCGAGCCGCGCCGCCTCCCGCGCATTCCCCGGAGCGACCATGCCACAGACCGCCCCGCGCATCTGCGCGCCGATCCACTCGCGGTAAGGGTTGTTTCGGTACCCACTTTCGGGCGGATAGATGCCGAGACGGAGATTTTTGAGCGCCACCTCCTCCGCCGACCAGCCGAAGGGAATGAGCGCCAGCCACTGCTCAGCGACATCCGCCGCCGTCAGGCCCCCTCCCTTCTCCTTCGCCGCCTCGAGAAAGGCGAGCTCGTAGGTGATATCGTCGTTCATGGTGTTGGGCGTGCGCGGATACCCGTAGATCTGCCCGAACACCGAAGTGATGTTCTCCGTCGTATAGCCCTCGATGGCAGTTCCGAGCGCGCCCGCACAGATCTGCGCCTGCCACCCCAGATGCGTCCTGCGGAGGAAATCCTCACTCTCCGCGTCATAGGGATACACGGGCAGCGATGCCGCACGCTCGATCGCCTCGAAGCTGTCGTACACGGGATAGCGGTAATAGGGATGCCCTTCCGCCCGAGGCGCGACGGAGAGAAGGTGGAACACCCTGCCCGTGAGGAGCGCCAGCCTTGCCTGATCACCCCGTTCCAGGGCCTCCATGCCCTCTTCGATGAGCGCCTCCGCCGCAGAGACGTCATAGCCCATGTTCTCCATGTCCTGCATGGCGGCAACGATGACGTGCTCTTCCGCGCCCGAACCGGGCACATTGCTTTTCCACTTCATCTCGTTGAGATGACATTCCATTCGGTCATATCGTTCACAGACCGACCAGCCCTGCTCCTCTTCGCTGAGCACCACGGGACGGGCGGCCTGCATTGTTTCAAGTTCCAGTTGCCATGCCTTTTTCATTGCTGTCCTCCTCGGATCGGATGATCTTCGGCTTGTCTGCCCCCGCCTTCCGCCCTCGGTCGATCACCGCATAGACAATGAGCGCAAGGAGCGTCATGACATAGGGCAGGGTGTTGAGAAGTTCGTAATATTCCGCGCCCAGCACAGCCTGCGAGCCGAGCGCAAAGCTGTCTACCACGCCGAACAGGAAAGAAAACAGGGCCGTGAGCCAGGGGATGCCTGCACCCATCGCTTCGGCGGCGACCCCGATGAAGCCTCTTCCGCCCACCATGCCCGCCGAGAAGTACGAAAGCCCTGCCAACGAGAGATACGCCCCGCCCAGACCGCAGAAGATGCCGCACAGGATGAGCGCCTTCATCCGCTGCCGATCGGGATCGATGCCGACCGAACGGGCCGCTTCCTCGTGATATCCCGTCGCCCGCAGATAGGCCCCCGTCCGCGTGCGGTTGAGCAACAGCGTGAGCAGCACCAGGCAGGCAATCGCCACATAAAAGAGGAGATTCTGCCCGAACAGGAGTTTGCCGAGAACGGGGATCTCCGAAAGCCACGGGATGAAGAGCGAGGGGATCTGCACGCTGGGCGCGCCCGAGGAGTCACCCTTGACCCCCAGCACGCTGTAGAGAAGAAAGACGCAGAAGCCCGTCGCAAAGGTATTGAGGGCAATGCCCGTGAGCACGCTGTCCGTCCCCAACCTGCGCGCCGCCGCGAACAGGATAAGCGACATGATAACGCCCGCCGCAAGTGCGGCGAGAAGCCCCACTGCCCAGCTCGCCGTATAGTGGCTGACGAGCGCGCCCGTGACCGCCGCCACGGACATGGAGCCCTCGATGTTGATGTTGAGCAGTCCCACCTTGTTGGAGATGAGCGCCGCAAACCCCGCAAAGAGGATGGGCAGCGCCGCCGTGACGCAGGAGAGCAGGAAGGCCTCCGAAAAGAGATACTCTAACATACTGCCTCCTTTTCTTCCTCTTTTGGCGCCTCTTCCCGCTTCCGCCGTGCGGAGGAGAGTTTTTTGAAGAGCGCCGTCGCCCCGAAGAGAATGATGATGATCGCCTGGATCATGTAGATGACGTCGTTGGGGACGTCGCCGAGGCGCGCCATATTGAGCGCTCCCACCCGCAGATAGGCGAGAAAGAGAGAAGCGATCGGCACGAGGAAGGGATTGTTGTTTGCCATGATGGCGATGACGAAACCGTCAAAGCCGTAGTTGGGAAGCGCCTTCCAGTCGAAGCGGTAATAATTTCCGAGGAAGAACGCCGCCCCGCCCAATCCGGCGATGCCCGCACCCATCACCTGCGAGGAGACGATGGTGCGCTTAGTGTTGATGCCGCAGTATTCCGCAAAGGAGGGATTGTCGCCCGTCATGCGGATGCGGTATCCCCACTTGGTCTTGAAGAGAAAGAGCCCGCCGAGAACGGCCACAAGGAGCGCGATGAGGATGGAGGAGCTCAAATCGTTGTCGCGGTCGAGCCAGGGAAGTTTCATGCCGTCCTCCAGAAGAGGCGTCTTGTAGATCTCGTCCGACACGACGACGTGATAGAGCAGATAGAGCACCACCCACAGCACGATGAAGTTGAGCATGAGCGACGAGACGAACTCGTTGACACCCAGGCCTGCCTTGAGCTTGGCGGGGATGTAGCCCACGATGCCCGCGATGACCGCCGCCGCGATCATGCAGAAAAGCGGCAGCAGGACGGGCGGGAAGGGAAGCGCGGGAGCCATCCAGGCCGCCGCGAATGCCCCCAGGAAAAAGGCACCTTCCACAAACATATTGAACTGCCTGCAGCGCGTCATGATGCACACCGCTGTGCCCGTAAAGATGAGCGGCACGGCCTGCGTGACGATGTTGGCGAGCGAATAGGAGTCTCCGAAGGGAGAGAGGAAGAAAATGGCGATGTTTTCGCCCGGGGAATCGCTCGCGATGAGGATAACGACGACGGCCGCCAGCACCGCTGCCAGCAGGGCGACGGCGATCTTGAGAAGCGAAAAGAGGAGCTCCTTCGCCTTCTCCGTTCTGCACAGGGCGCAAAGGTGCGTCCAAACCACCGCAAAGAAGGACTTTGCACGTTCCGGGAACCCCTTCCGATATCTGTTCTGTCTATCCATGCGTCACCTCCATGCGGTCGATACCCAGCATATACCGTCCGAGCTGTTCCTCGCTCGTTCCCTGTACGTCCGTGATCTCGGCGACGATCTCGCCGCCATGAAAGACGAGAATGCGGTCGGAGAGCGCGAACATTTCGCTCATGTCTGCCGAGACGAGCAGCACCGCACCGCCGCGGTCACGCAGCTCGGTCAGTTTCTGATGGATGAAGGCGATGGAGCCGATATCGACGCCGCGCGTCGGCTGATCGGCAACGAGCAGGACGGGAGAGGCCTCCAGCTCGCGCGCCACGATCACCTTCTGCATATTGCCGCCCGAAAGCGAGCACATCTTCTGCCCCGGCGTTCCCTTGACGGAATAACGTCCGATGACCTCTTTCACGCGTGCTTTCAGCCGCTTTTCCCTCAAAAATCCCAGGCGGCTCTCGCTGTCGCAGCAGAGCGCGATGAGATTGTCGAAGATGCTCCCGTCGGGATCGCACCCCGTGCGGAGACGATCCTCCGGAATGTGCGCAACGCCGAGCGCACGGATCCTGCGCACGGAACGGCCGGCAAGCTCCTGCCCTTCCACCGTCACGCGGCCGCGGTATTTGCGGATCAGCCCGCACAGAACTTCCGCCGCCTCCTTCTGTCCGTTGCCCTCCACGCCGGCAAGCCCCAGGATCTCTCCCCGGTGTACGGCGAAGGAGACGCCCGATACGGCCTCCTTTCCGCCCCTGCCCGAGATGTGCAGGTCGGAGACATTCGCAACTTCCTCCCCCGGGGAAAAGGGGAGCTTATCCGGCTCGGTCTTGACGGAGGAACCCACCATCAGACGGGAGATATCCTCCTCTGTGACCTCGCTCACGTCGTATGTTCCAAGCGTTCTGCCGGCACGCATCACGGTGACGCGGTCGCAGAGCCGCTTGATCTCGCGCAGTTTGTGCGTGATGATGACGATGCTGCACCCGTCCTCCTTGAGGAGCAGGAGCTGACGGAAGAGCTCCTCCGTCTCCTGCGGGGTGAGCACGGCGGTCGGCTCATCGAGGATGAGCACCTTTGCCCCGCGCGCGAGCACCTTCAAGATCTCCACCTTCTGTGCCTGTCCGACGGGAAGATCGCCGCACTTTGCGCGGATGTCCACCGCCATGTCGTACTTCCCCGCGAGCTCTTCGGCAGCCACGCGCATCTTCTTTTCCCGAAGAAAACCGAGCTTCCCGCAGTCCTCGCAGCCGAGGAAGATGTTGCGGTAGACAGGAAATTCGTTCACCAGCATGAAGTGCTGCCACACCATGCCGATGCCGAGCGCCTGCGCATCCTTTGCCGAACGGAAGTTCACCCGCTCGCCGCGGAAGAAGATCTCCCCCGAGGTGGGCTTTTCCGCCCCGCTGAGCATCTTCATGAGCGTCGATTTGCCTGCACCGTTCTCACCGGCGACGGCATGGATCTCCCCTTCCGCGAGCGAAAAGCAGGCGCCCTCGTTGGCAGCAACGCCGTTCGGATAAATTTTGGTGATATCCTTCATTTCCAGCAAGGGCTGCATACCTTCCTCCTTCCGAGCCCGACGTCACTTCGTGGGATCGAGTTCTGCAAAGAGCGCGTTGAGTTCGTCGGCGCTCATGTAGCGCTTGAGGCCGCTCTTCACCTCGATGGTGCCGCCCGCAAGCCCTTGGGCGAGCTCGCCGACGAGCGCACGGTCCTCTTCGCTCAGGATCGCCGCATAGTTGTCATTTTCGACGATGCCGATCATGCCCTCCCGAATGCCCAGCGTCTCCAGGACGCCAAACTCGAGCGTGCCTTCGAGGAACTGCTCACACGCATTGTAGAGTGCCAGATCCACCCGCTTGAGCACGGAGGTCACGATCGTATCCGCCTTAGCGGGATCGGCCGAAGCATAATAGTCGTACTGATCGCTGTCCACGCCGATGGCGAGCTTGCCCTTGGTCTTAGCGGCATCGAAGCATCCGAGGCCCGCCTGTGAAGCGGCCTGGAAGAGCACTTCGACGCCCTGATCGTAGAAGCTCTCTGCGATCTGTTTCCCCTTAGGGCTGTTCGTGAAGTCGCCGATATAGCTGTTGTAGGCGCCGACGTCCGTCCCCTTGAGCTCGTTGATCTTCTGCACGCCCTGCATGAAGCCGCAGGCGAAATCGTTGATGATGTCGTTGCGCGCCCCGCCGACGAAGGCCGTGTTCTCCGCGCCCTTTTCAAGGGTAAGGAGCGCTGCGACAGCCCCCGCAAGGAATCCGCCCTCGTTCTGCTTGAACATCATGGAATGGACGGTGGGATAATCCGCGGCCGCATTGTCACGGATCTCAGTATCGAAGATGATGAAGCGCCGGTCCGCATACTTGGAACGCCCCACGAGGCGCTGCAGCGGCTCGCGCATATCGCTCGTCGCCACGATGATGAGGTCATACGCCTCGTTCGCGGTCTGGGTGAGCGTCGATTCCCACTTGGAGGTGTCGGACGAGCCGAGCTCCATGATGTTGACCTCCGTTTCGGGATGATCCTTCTGGAATTGCAGCATCCCCGCATTGGCGGAATCGAAGAAGGACATATCCCCGAGGTCTCCGTTGATGATGAGCGCGATGCGCGTCTTGCCGTCGTCGAGGTCGGCGACATCGCTGCCGCCTCCCCCGCCGGTGCCGTCGCAGCCGGCAAACAGTGCCGCCGACAGGAGCGTGAGCACGATCGCCGTGATCCTTTTCCAATGTTTCATAAGCATATCCCTGCCTTATCGAATGATATCTGTTTCAGGACGGGCCGTCCTTTACGCGGATGCCGTCAGAACGTGGAGGCGATGTACTCCCACAGGAGATAGGTGCCGTCCACACAGCGGATCTGATTGCAGCCCCAGTTGCTGGAGACGCCGTTGATGCTGAAATTCCAGTACATATACTCCCCGTCGATCTCCTTGTTCTCGTAGTCGCCGATCTTGGTGACGAAGCCCGTCGAGAGGCCGTCCTGCGCCAGCCCCTTCTCCGAGAGCGCCGCCGAGGTGAACTCGCTCGCCCACATATCATCCGAGGTCAGCGTGACGGTGCCGTCATAGAGGACGTCCTCGTTCGCCACGATCTTGACGAAGATGGTATAGGTGGGCGCATAGGGCGTATGCCCCGCGATGGCGTATTCTGTCGTATCCGGGCCCGCCTTCCATGCGTAATCGGGTCCTCCGCTGCACGCAGCAAACCCCATCAGCGCCGCCAGCGCGATCACGAGCATCCCGACCGTAGCCATAAATTTGCGTTTCATTTCTTTTCCCTCCGTAATGTTTATTCAGACAACAGGCTCTGCCTGTCATACCTCAAAGAAGATGGGATTGGTGATCCCGTACTGGGCGCCCGTGCCGAACACCTCGATGACCACCCAATCGCCCGCCGACACTTCCAGCGTCACCGGCTGCGTATAGACGGTGTCCGTCCCGACGTCGAGTTCGATGGACTTCACCGTCTCTCCGTTGCGGACAAAGGCGATGGACTCGATGCCGTCGCGACAGAACACGTCCATGTCGAACGTGACTTCGGATGCGCCCGCAAGCAAATGCGTCTGTCCGTAGATGGTCTCCCCGACCTTGCAGTTGATGACGGGACCGTTGGAGATAAAGCTGTGTCCGCCCTCGATCGCCTCGAGGATGGTCTCCTGGTCAATCGCGCCGTCCAGATAGAGATAGGTGGTCGGCATCCCGGGATAGATCCCGCCGTCGTCGTAATAGCTCTGGTAATTTTCGGGGGTGATGGCCGTCACGCCGCCCGTCTTGCCCGGACCCTTGGTATCGTGGATATCCGTTCCGCCCGTGGCTGCAAGGTACAGCCCCTCGTTGAGAAGTTCGTACCACTTGAGCTTGGACTCGTAATTCTGCGAGATGTAGCCCGTCTCGTTCTCGTACCGCCCGTCGCCCGGATTAAAGACGCCGTTCCGGATCTCCACCGTATCGAAGAGCGGAGCGAGCTCCCAATAGTTGAAGCCCATCGTGGAGACGGAATAGGGATGGTTGATCTGCGCCACGCCGCCGTCCCGCTTGATGCAGTTGGCAATGTAGGTGATGCGGTCCATGATGATCTGATCGCGGTCGGGAGAATTGCGCTCGCTCTCGTACAGCTCCACGTCGTACTTTTCGAGCGTCGTCGCAACGCCCAGTGCCTGGAAATGGCCAAATTCCGTCGTGATCTCCACTGCCTCGCCTGGGGTGAAGAAGCGGTCCTCGCCGTCCTCTGCGGTCAGCGTCTTCAACGTGTCCGTTTCGTACCACTCCGCAAGCCCGCGGGCGCTGTTATGGTCGGAGAGGAAGGCATAATACAGCCCCACGCTCACATCCCCGAGCGCCAGGGAGAGGATGCTGTCCGATCCGTCCGAATAATAGGTATGCTGATGCAGATCGCCCGCGATCCAATGCTGCTCGTAACTGTCATAGAGCTGCATGAGACGCACATCCTGCAGATAATAGGTCTTGTACTGCTGCACCTCGACTTCCTTTGTCACCGTATCGAACTCATATCCCTTCGTGAACGTCAAACGGTATTTCCCGGGATAGAGCTGGAGGTCATATCCGCCGAAGGCATTGGTCGTCAGACGCTGCGTGTTTCCCTCTTCGTCCTCCACGATGATGCCCGCGGGCGTCATCGAGCCGCTGTCCGTGAGCACCTTGCCGCGCACGTTTCCCTTGGAAAGGGTGACGGGCGGAGGTTCGGGCGGGTTGATCCAGCCATAGGAAAAATAGCCCAGAACGCCTGCACCGAGGATCGCAACCGCCCCCGCGACCGCAAGCAATGCGATCTTCTTGCTCATTATATTATTACCTCCTTATATCATTTCTGCGTCGGGAGAAACTTTTTTTGCCTTCCCCCATTGACCTTTTACATAAATCATGATACAATGATGCAAAGCACAATTCAAGGATAAAAACGTCAAAAACTATGCAGTTTCAGTCATATTTGGAAATCTTCGACCCCCGAACTTTGACCGCAGAACAGCCGTATTCGCCCCAGGGCGTGCTGTTTACTTACTATCCTTCGGAAGAACCTGAAAGTTTACACTATCATAATTTTTTGGAATTAGGATATTGTGAACGTGGCTCGGGCATCTTCATCATCGACGGAGAGATCATTCCCTTTTCCGAACAATGCACCACGATCATCTATGACGGACAGGTCCACATCGCCAAGAGCATCTCGCCCGAAAAGAGCCTGTGGCACTTTTTGTACATCGACCTTTCCAAGCTGTTTTCGGGAACGGAGCAGTTCGATCTCGGTCTGCTGAAAGTGCGTGATCATGTAAATTTCGAGTTTCCCAACCTCATCCCGCGGGCGGACGATCCGGAGATCTACGAGATCTGCCGCGCCGTCCTCAACGAGGCCGCCCTGGCACAAACCGACCATCTTGCGGCGATGCGCGGCCTTTTGTATGCACTTCTCGTCAAACATGGCCGCTATTTCCGTCGGAAGGAATGTTCCGTTACCGACCACACATCCCTGATGGATGAGCTTGGAGAGCTACTCAACTACATCAGTCTACACTACATGGAAGATATCACAATCGACGACCTCACCGCACAGATGCACATATCCAAGGCGAGCCTCCAACGCAAGATGACCGCCTTTACCGGGCTTTCTCCCATGCAGTACATCCACCGTATCCGCCTCAACCAGGCAGCGCTCATGCTGCAGGAAAAAAAGAAATCGGTCGCGCAAATCGCGACCGAAGTAGGATACAACAGTTTATCAAGTTTCAACAGAAAGTTTCTGGACTATTTCGGAATGTCCCCCACAAAATACAAGAGCCGCGGAACGGAATGACCCCGTCACGGGCCGAACAGATTCCTCCTCCCCGCACACGCCGCCGATCCGCATCGCATCCGGCGTATCCGCAAGCATCCCGCAAACCGATGACGGCAGCGCAAATGCCGCCGATCCGCATCGCTTCCTTTTTGATACTGCGAATTGCGATTCGGCAGGTACAGGCGACGGCACTTCCATGTAAAATACTTGTTTTTTTCTGTGACATACGCCGTTCGCATTCCCGATTGCTGTCGGAAATGCGATCCCGTGCAGACGGTGCATTTCATTCACAAAAAAAGCCATTCGACCTTGGCTTTCCGTCACTTTTCATAAACGCCTGTTTTTTGCCTCTAAAACACAAAAAAACCATGAAAAACGCATTGTTTTTCATGGTTTTCTTGTCTTGCAGCCTTTTCGTCTGCAATCATGGCTGCGGCTTGTCAGCCGAACCCGAACTTTTCACTTCGTCCAATGTAAGAGTGTGCGCCTCTCGTGTGCCGTTGAAATTGAGCACAATCCTGTCGTCGTAGAGGAATACAGAATTGATAAACCCGTCGATCAGCTTCTGCCTTCCCTCATGCGTTGTAACATCGAGCGCGGCAAACCGTTCAATGCCGAATACGATCTCGTCGCGGCTCATTCGCGGATGGCGCAGCTGCTCTGCACCGATCTCCCCTTCCAGCTTCTTTTGCTCTGCTTCCAATTCCTCCAATCGCGCTTTGGTCGTCTCTGTGATAATGCCCTGTTCGATCGCCTTCATCACGTTCGAGAGCGACTTTTGCGTTTCGGAAAGAGACCTGCGCAGACTCTGCAGGTAGGAGCTCTCTTCTCCCTGCATCTCATACAGACGGTCGGCAAGCTGCTCAACGATTTCCCGATCGTTCAGAATACGAAGCGCCTCTTGGATGACAAGATTTTCGATCCAATCCTTGCGCACCGGCTTTTTGCCGCATGTCTTGACCTTTTTGGTATGAACACAGCGATAATACTGATAGATGCGTCCCGTCATACTGTGACCGCTCTCACCGACCATCATTGCGCCGCATTCCCCGCAGAAAAGTTTTGTCGTGAAAAGATATTCATCGATCGCCTTCTTTCTGGCGGGCGCTTTCTTGTTTTGTGCGATCTTATTCTGCACTGCCGAAAACATATCGTCCGATACAATGCGCGGCACGCCGTTCTCGATGACGGTATCTCCGAATTTATATTCTCCGATATACTTGCGATTGCGGAGCATTGTATAGACGACATTGGGCGTAATGGGCTTTCTGCTCTTCTGCCTGACGCCCTTTTCTGCCAAAAACTGCGCGATCTGCTTATATCCCTTGCCGTCGAGATAGAGCGCGAACACTTCTCGTACAATGGGCGCATACGCTTCATCGATTGCAAAGCGGTGCTCGCTGTCCTCCATATAGCCGAGCGGAACGACAACGCCGTTGACTTTACATTTGAGTGCATTCTCCTTCATGCCCCGCTTTGTCTTTTCGGCGAGTTCAGCGGAGTAAAATTCGGCATAGCCTTCCAGCATGGATTCTAGCAGGATGCCCTCTGCTCCCTGAGAGATCGCCTCCTTGGCAGAGATAACGCGCACGCCGTTTTTCTTTAAGATGCGCTTGTAGTAGGCGCTGTCGAAGCGGTCGCGGGCAAAGCGGTCGAGCTTCCACACAAGCACGATATCGAACTGCTTTCGGTAACTGTCCTTGATCATGCGCTGAAAGTCGGGGCGGTTGTCTGTCTTTGCCGAATAGGCACGGTCGATATACTGCCCGACGATCTCCATATCATTGTACTTTGCGTATTCGGCGCACTCCCTGATCTGCCCTTCAATGCTCTCCTCGCGCTGATTGTCTGAGCTATATCTGGCATAGATGACTGCTTTCATTCTTCACCCCTCTTCCATGATCGCAACAAGCATAAGATACATCTTGGGAATATGATTGATGACCGTATCATAGACGACGGTCATGCTCACGACGCCGTAATTGTGTACGATGCGATTGCGCATTCCGCGGATGGCAGCCCATGGGATGTCCGGATGCGCCATGCGAAAGGCTTCGGAAAGTTTTGCGCCGTTTTCCGCCACCTGCACGATGCGGAACATGACGGAATCGATCAGGAGATCGTTTTCCTCCATCTCCGTCTGCGTCATGCCCTTTGTGTGATCGATGACGAATTTTAAATCCGCCACGATCTTTTCCAGATAAAACGAATCGCCCTTCACGTTATCCATAGATCTTTATCCCGTCCTGTAAAATTTCCCTCACGAGCGCCGTATTGTTCTCCAACTGGCTCTCGTCCAAGAGGTCGACCTTCTTTTTGAGCGACTCGCGCAGCATTTCGACCAGTTCATAAAAGCGCAGCCCGTTGAGCGGCATGGAGATAAGCAGATCGACGTCGCTCCTCTCTGTCGCCTTCCCCTTCGCATACGAACCGAAGAGATAAGCGTACTTCACGCCGTACTTTTCAAAGAGCGGAGCGCAGATCTTTTGGATCTTCTCGATTGTCAGAAGTCCGTGTTCCTCGTCGATCACGCCGTACTTTTGCAGCGCATCAAAGATATAGCGGTACTTGATAGTATCCCTTCTTCCCTCGTCCGCCTCATATCGGACATAGGTGCGCATAGGAACGCCCACAACCTTGGCGCACGCCGCCTGCGTCAAACCTTTGGAAATTCGCAGTTCCTTCAACGTCATGGCATAACCTCCATGAGCATATTGTACCATATTGGCACATTAATTGCAACAATAATATGCCATTTTGGCGAAGTAAAAGTAATATATTTTGCCATCTATCCTACTATGGCATTAGCATAACACAAAATACGTGACAGCCTTTGTCATATAGCGGAATTTATTCCGTCGTTTCCTCAAAAAGTCCGAGGATCGCCTCCTTGAACTTTGCGTTGGCGGGTGAATTGGGATCAAAGCACATTTCCAAAAAGTCGCGCAGTTGGG
>ERZ1090879.1027-NODE-1028-length-15878-cov-12.769576_pt1 | contig 15878 bp, 12 predicted proteins | sample MGYA00478472_ERZ1090879 | MGnify/ENA primary metagenome ERZ1090879 (study PRJEB33644, sample SAMEA5815723) | chicken gut metagenome | biome: Chicken; feature: Gastrointestinal Tract; material: Caecum | place: Ireland | collected 2019-01-01 | study: A study of...
TCATAGACGAGTGCGTCGGCGCTGCGCGCCGCCGCAGACAAGCTCACGCCTAAAAACAGACCGAAACGCAACCGCTCAAACGGTAAAATCAAACCGCCGATCCCAAACGGGCGGAACAAAAAAACACGCAGCGACAGAAAGTCCCGCCGCGAAAAGGCGTCCGCGCTGACCCGCTTGCGGATCGCCTTTTTCTCTCGCGGCGGGCGAGCTTTCGTTGCAGGGCTGCGGCATATTTTATTTGTTATTCCGCCCCGTTCCCTTCGGTATTGTGGATATCTCCGAAAAATTTTTTAATTTTTCTTAAAAATATGTGAACATGTGTTTGACTTTTTGAGAAAAAGGTTGTATAATACCCGTATGCACCTGAAAAGGGGCGAGTACAACTGAATAAGAGAGCTGATTTATGATTTGATTGAGTAAGTAAGATAAGAATAGAGAAGCCGTGAAGCGATACCATTGAGATTGTAGCGAGCTGAAAATTGCCGCGCCGTTACCCCGAGCGGAAGAGTCGGGGCGGGGTCGTTATCTTCAAGGGCATAACATAAAAGAAAGAAACTAACTAATTTCTCTCTTTTGTGCTATGCCCTTTTTTTCGTGCAAATTTTATCTTCGGAGGACAGAAATTTGCAGGAAAACAAGACAAAGACCGTTCAGGGAACGGCGAACGGCACGGCGGAGATATTCTCTTTGCCAAAGTATAAGCAGACGGCGGTTTGCGCGGCGCTGTTAAAGCGGGGAGGTGAAAGATGAACCTACTCGCGGCAAAGATCTACTACGACGGCAGCCACTGGATAGCGATACCGCACACGGAGCGCTCTTACAGGCAAAGGAGACGGCGGAAACAGCCCGAAAAGAGCGAGGAATTGCAGCAGTTCGAGGAACGCTTTGAAAAGGTCAAAGGCGGGCGAAAGAGCCGCAAAGCAAAGCTGTTGCAGGAGTTTACGCCCATGTTCAAGGATACGGAAGAAGCGGAGCAGTTTGTGGAGCAGCATTTCGAGCGTTTGAACCGTAACCGATGGGAGCGTTATAAGCGCATGATACGTCGTGGCTATACCAACAGATGGAACTATTTTTGCACGTATACATATGATTCCGAAAAACACACGGAAGAAACCTTCCGTAAATCACTCATGAATACGCTTTATCATCTCTCTTCCAGGCGCGATTGGCGGTATATGGGAGCATGGGAACGCGGAGAGTTAGGAGAACGGCTGCATTTCCACGCGCTTACCTACATACCGGACGGTCAGATGCCGGGCGAACTGGAAGAACATGAGGATTACAGTACCAAGCGGCACAGGCGGGAAAAGAGCATACAAAACAGCTTTTTCAATGAGCGTTTCGGACGGAGCGATTTCTCGGCGGTAAACAACGCCTATGAGGTCGCGGACAGCATCAAATACATGCTCAAATACATCAGCAAGAACGATGAAAAAATCGTCTATTCGCGCGGGCTGAAAACCTACTTTGTGTCCGACGTTCTGGACGAGGATATACTCTGCAAAACGGGAGATGAAGAACACGGGTTCAAGTATATTCTTGCAGATAACTTCACCTGTATGGTAGACGGCGAAATCATGGGTACGGTCAGCCCGGAAGTGATCGAGAAAATGCCGAAGGCAAACTAATCTTTTGTCTTTCGGACGGAGAAGTGTAAACGGAAACGCCCTTCCCGTCAAGGGTAAAGTGCATTGCCTTCGGCACCCCTTGACGGAAAGCAATAAACAGGACGGATAAGGGAAAGATATTGCGTTTCCGTTTGTTTTTTCTCCGTCGAAAGACAGAAAAAACCGAAAGGAGGAAAACAGAATGAAAAATATTTACAGCAGCGTAGAAGAATACGAAAAGAATTGTTACCTCTTTGCCCCGTCTATAAGCAGACGGAAAACCGTGGGCGGGAAGTCCTATTATGTCCGCAGATATTTCAAAGGCGGCAAGGACTTCGAGAGGACAATGGAACGGCTTGCGGTGAATCAAGCCAATAAAGCAGCGAGGTGACGTATGAAACAGAAACACTACATAGCAGGTCTCTATTACAGGCTTTCCCAAGAGGACGAACGTCAGGGAGAATCGGTATCCATAGACAACCAGCGGGCTATTTTACGCAAGTATGCCGAAGAACATGGCTTTGAGATTCACGGCGAATATATCGACGACGGCGTTTCGGGAACTACCTTTCAGCGCCCCGAAGTGCAACGGCTTTTGGATGACGCTAAAACAGGCGTCATAAACACCATTATCGTGAAAGACCTGTCCCGATTTGGAAGGAACTACATCGAGGTCGGACAGTATGTGGACTATGTATTCCCTGCGTTCGGTATTCGCTTTATTGCCATACAGGACAACGTGGACACGGAGAACCGCGACAGCAATGCCATGGAGATGATGCCCATTATGAACATTTTTAACGAGTGGCACGCCGCGAATACCAGCAAGAAAATCAGGGCGGTCTTAAAGAGCAATGCAAAGGACGGAAAGTACCATGCGAGGAAAGCTCCTTACGGGTATGTCAAAAGCGATACCGAAAAGAAAACGCCGATTATCGACGAAGAAGCCGCCGCAGTTGTAAAACGGATATTTGAAATGCGCGCGAGCGGTTTAAGCCCGCATAAGATAGCGGATATCCTGAATGCCGAAGGGGTATTGAATCCAAGCAGATATTGTTTGGAGAGGTACGGAGTCGTAGGTCGCAGAGAGAATGTGGGATTATGGTCGTTTTGTGGGGTGAACAGTATCTTACAAAATCCTACCTATCTGGGACATATGGTGCAGCAGCGCGACGGTACTGTTTCCTATAAGAACCACAAACGCTATATAAAAGACGAAAGCGAGTGGGTTATAGTTCGCAATACGCACGAACCGATCATAACGCAGGAGCTTTGGGATAAGGTGCGCGAAGTGGAAAAATCCGTAGCGCAGGGCAGGAAAACAAAGCGCGGCTATACGCATCCGCTGTCGGGTTTCTTATTCTGCGCCGATTGCGGCGGAAAGATGAAGCTGAATTATATCAACCGAAACGGGAAGATAGATTTCAACTTCAACTGCGGCAATCATATGAGAATCGGAAAGGCGTACTGTTTCTCGCATTTTATTCAGGCAAAGGATATAGAGGCGATAGTTCTTAACGATATACGCGAAATGGCACAGCGGATCGTCCTTGACGAAAAGGCTATCCGCGAAGATTTTATTCGGCATAATGCCGAGCTTGCGGATAAGGCGATTAAATCCGCCAAGAAGGAATTACAGGCTAAACGCAAACGCACGGAAGAATTATCCCGCCTGATGCAGCTCGCCTATGAGGACAGGCTGAAGGGTAAAATGCCGGAGGATATTTGTATCAGTTTCATACAGAAATATTCTGATGAACAGAAAAGGCTCGAAGCCGAAATAGCAGAGCTGGAAACACGGCTTACTGAAACGACGAACACGATGCAGAGCGCAGATGAGTTTATACGGAACATAAAGAAGTATCTCGAAGCGCCCGAGCTTACCCGCGAGATGTGCTATGAGCTTTTAGACCGTGTAGTCGTGGGCGGGCATCCGAAACATACGGGCAAAGAGCGCGTGATAGATATCGTCTATAAGGTCGATATTGCATCCGTCTTACGGTACAAACTGAACAAATAGCAAAAAGCGTATGGGTACAACAACTCATACGCTTATTTTCTGCCCATTCTTGTCCTCTAACAAATAGTGTCCATAAAGATAGGTAACAACGGTAGGGCGAAATGAGCGGGTAATCCAAGAGTACATCAAAAAGCAATTGGAGGAAGACCGAATGCATGACCAAATCAGCATGAGTGAGTACATAGACCCGTTTACGGGTATCAAGAATAAATAAGGCAAAAAAGACAGCCGCGACATAGCGGCTGCCAGAGAATAGTGATGCGTTGCCAAATTTCGGTACCCGTTGACGGGTGCGCCGGCATTAAACCCTTTTAGGGTCTGTGCAAACCACCAGTTTACTGGTGGTTTTGACTTTTTTATGTGGTGTTATGCTGTCGGTTGTGCGGGCGGATACGGCGCATTCATGGGGGCGGGATAAGCCTTGTTCTTCTCGCGCAGAAGGGTGCAATTTACGATCGACATGACCAAAGCAAATACGGAGAAGATGATCGCGCAGATGGGTGCAGGACCTATTGTTGCGGCTCCCGCAAGGCTTTGCGTACAGAGGATGATCGCCACAACAAGATAGGCAATGGAAAACGCCGTCGAAAGGGCGGAAAAAATGCAAGCGAAGATGCGCGGTCGGGAAGATTGTCTGTTCAATATTCCCTTGGCAAAGGCGATCAATGCCACCGTTGCAAGCACAAAAATCACGATATACAGTACAAACGCAATGGTAGTGTTTGTCATAAACCCGTAAAGAGCGTCCAAAGTTGCCGCGTCATTTGTCATTCCGATCGCAGAAAGGATCCCGAAGAAGAAGATCGGCGTAGAAACGTCTACCGAAAGGCTGTTGCCGGATGCTCTTGCGTCGACGCCGAGCATATTGGTAGTGATCGTGATGAGCAGGAGCAGGCTAAGCAGCATTCCCGCAGCGTTCAAAACAGAATTGAGCAGATTTTGCTTTTGTGTTTTTGCGTCGATGACAATTTGCAGTACTGCCGCCGCCGCAAACGCAACGGAGACGAGCACAATGTTTACGATCGTAGTTGCCCCAAGCCCGAATTTGATGCCGTTTTCCAAATCCGATACGGAGCCAGTGGCAAACGAGAGCAAAAACAGCATGAGCGCCAGGCTGAGCAGGGCAGGCATCACTACATATTTGCTCATGGCAATTTCTGTTTTCGCCCGCATACTCTTTACAAATTTCACCGTTCCGATGGCGAAATAGACTGCGCAGATGATGATGATCGCGGCGATACAGGCGGCCGAAATCCCCGCATTCATGTACATGGCAACATACATTTCCGGGTAATAACTACCTGCGGCAAGGAAATCGGCGGTCTCCTGAAACAGAGTGATCAAAAAGTAAAAAGACGTCGAGTTGTATTGCGTGCGCAGCGAAACAATGCCGGTTTCTGCAATGACCGAAAAAGTGACAAAAAAGGAAAAGATAAACAAGACGCACAGCGCGCCGTACAAAACGCTCTGTTTGATCACGGACAGGGTGCGCGTCAGGCGGTCAGAGCTCGCGGCCGCGGCGGCGTTCGGTTGCCTTTTCGCCGCCTGCATCGGCATCGGCTGCGCGGGCATGGCGTGTACAGGCGTTCCGCATTTCGGGCAAAAGGCCCCGATAAACGCTTCCCCGCATTTCGGACAGACGTATTTTCCGTCCGTGCGCGCGCCGCAGTAGGTACAATACACCGAGTTTTCATTGATGTCCCTGCCGCAGTTGTTACAGCGCTTTTTTCCGTCTATGCGTTTTCCGCATTGCGGACAGTATACGGCATCTTCTTCAAGTTCCGCATTGCAAAACTTACAGTTCATAGTCTCCCCCTTCAAGTTATTTCAACATAATTCTATCTTATCACATATACGCAAATTCGTCAAGTGTATAGTAAAATTACTTGAAAAAACAGTGTTTTTGTAAGTAAATCGCGTGTACGTTGAGTGTAAATTCTGCGAAAGCGTCCGCATTGTAAAAAATGTCAGGGTTTATTTCGTTCAGAAAACTTGACATAACCAAACAAAAAGTTTGCAAAACTGCTATTTTTTTACAATAAAAAAATCCTGATTTTAAAATTTGATTTTTAAAAAAACGGGTGATATAATCTTGGCGGTTTAAAATAAAGACGGATATTTTTTTGCTCCGCAAAAAAATATCCGTCTTATCAGAGAAAAAGTTCAGAACAAATGGTACGAGGAGAAAACGTATGAAGAAAAAACAAGGTAAGGCTTTTACCATTGTGGAGCTGGTCATCGTCATTGCGGTCATAGCCATTCTTGCGGCGGTTTTGATCCCAACCTTTTCCACAGTGATCAAAAAAGCAAAAGTCAGTGCGGATGAGCAGGCGGCGGCAAACATGAACACCGCGCTCTCCGCCTATGCAGCAGAGAGCAGTATCAACGGAACAGAAGATCTGGACAAAGTTTTTTCCGACATTTACGGAGAGAGTTATGCTAAAGTGTTGCAGCCGCAGAGCGCGTCTTACGGGTATCATTTCTGGTACAACGTTTCTGCGAACAGGGTGGAGGTTTCTCTTTCCTCGGTGATTGGCGCGAATTCGGCGCAGGCTGTCTCATTAAGCCTGACAAAGAGTTCTTCCGTCGGACAGTTTGGCGTGCGCGGCATGGTCAGGGAAGGGTACGTCCTTCTCGATACGGCGGGCAGCAGGCTTGCCGAAACGGTGGCATCCTTTGAAGGGATGGCAACGGCTTCCGATTATTCGGCGGCTCTTGAAAATCTGCAGAGCATCCGCTCGGACAAGTACGATTCCGAGGTTGCGCAGGGATTTTCGGCGGCGGTGGATAAAACCGCTTTTGTCACCGATCACGGCGTATTCCGCGGCGAAAATGCCACGCAGATCTCTTTTGATAAGGGCGTACAGACGCTGACGGGCTCCCTCTTTATCAATAAGGAAGGAGAAATTTTGCAGGAAACGCTCGGCGGCGATCAGGTCGTTGCCAACGTTTCGGGAGAAGTCGTTCTGCCTGCCAGCGTCAACAGCGTGGGCAGCAACGCCCTGCATTTCGGAACGGATTCCGACGCCGTCGTGGTGGTTTCTTCGGATACGGACGTCGCTTCTGTATTCCTTGCAAATTCTGCGGACGTTGCGATCTCCTGCGGCGGCAACGTTTACACCATCCGCGGGGACGAATTGTATTGCAACGGGGAAGCGATGGAAGGCGTTTCCCTGGGCTACGGCGCGCCTGTCACGGCATTTGAGATCGGCGTGCAGGGCGCAGAAACGGCGGGCGGCGTGTACAGCGTGGCGCTGGACGCATTGAGCGGCGACATTTCTCTGTATGCCCGCAATTTTGTTTCCGAGTCCGTCAACTACGACAGCAGGGTAACGTGGACTTTGGAAAAGGCGCCCGAAGGGGTGCAGATCTCTTCGGAAGGCGTTCTTTCGGGGATTTCCGCGGGAGAGATCGTCGTGCGGGCGGAAGCTTTGTCCGATGCAAGCGTTGTCGCCTCGTTCACCGTGCGCGTTGGAGAGATCAATTCCGTTGTGGTCTCTCTGGAAAAGGACGGCGTAAAGGAATCCGTCTCCTTTGACGAAACAAATACCTTTCAGAAAACGGAAATGACGGGCGGGGAGAAGATCGCGTACACGTTTTCCGTTACACCCGTTACGAATTTTGCGGACGTGGAATGCTCCGCGGAATATACTTTAAAAGTTTTGGAAGGGGATGCGCAGTTTGACGGAAACACTCTGTTGCTGCCTGCCGCGGGCCTTGTCAGGGCGGAGCTCAGCTTTGTAAACTATCCATCCGTCGTCAGATATTTTGAATTTCAGTGTGCGGCTAAGGTGTTCGATTATGACGAAAGCGCGGAGTTTTACCGTTTCGGCACGGTTAACCCCGTCAGCATTTCGTATGCCGAGGGGACAGACCTGTCCGAATTGACCATCGAAACGGAAGCGTTTGTCAACCAGAGCAGCAATGCGGCCGCCGTCGTTTCGGACGATAAGACGCAGCTTTCTTTCAGCGGCGGCGGAAAGATCCGCATAAAAGCCGTACTGGGCGGCGCCGTGGTGGATCAGTTTGTCGTGCAGATCATCAGCGGAGCGGTCAATGTGTCGGACGAAACGCAGTTTGTTTCCGACAGATCTATGTGCCTGACGAGAGACATCGTCAAGAGCAACGGGGGTATCCACGTCGCAAAAGGTTGTTTCCTGTACGGAAACGGATACACGGTGACGGCTACGGAAAGCAGCTATAAAAGTCATAACAGCTATTTTGTAAATCTGTTAGGAACATTGGACAACGTTTCCGTCATCGGCGTGCCTGTGGACAATTATTATACTACAGACGAGGCTCCATTTTCTCGGACGGCTGCCACCGTTTATGTCAATACGCCGGGCGCTGCGATCTATAACAGCTATATCAAAAACGGAAAATATACTGTCCGTTTGAACGGTCTTTCGGGGCAGGTAACCATACAAAATACGATCATCGTGAGCGGAGCAATCAGTTTGGGAATTACCGGGACATCGGGCCTGCTTGACGTATACCTGAAAGATATTCAGATCGTGCAGCCGCGCAATGCCGATTTTATGGGGGCAGGCTTTGCCTTCAATGAGGGCGGCGAGGAAAAAGTTACTCTGCATTTCAGCGGACAGAACAACGTCTTGCAGAATTTTGCAACAAAATCGGATATAAGCAAGCTGCCTTCCGATTATCAGACGGCGCTCAGAACGATTTGGGACAGGACGGAACTCTCCAAATTCAAATATTCGGACGGGACAGATACGTATCTGCACCTCGGTATCCTGGCATTGTTGCAGGATGCAAATAAAAAGCCTGCAATCGTAATGGAGGAGGGCTGCAACCTTTACGGTATGATGAGCGATCTCGTTCTCTCCGAATTGGGTGCAAACGGAATGCTGTACGGGTTTGACAGGGACAAGGAAGGCACGCAGGAGTATGTCAACGCGCATCTTGCAAGTTGGCTGAACAGCGTCCCCGTCAAAACATTCGCCTACGAACCTCTTCTGCCCACGATCACGGTGCAAAACACGCAGCTGCGCCTGGAACTGGAAAAATTTGATTCGACAGCGAGCGGAAAAGAACTTATCGAAAGCAACGTCACGGCGGAAAAGTACGGGGCTTCGCTTGCCGTGGAAATTTCCGTGGAAAAAATTTCCGGGCAAGGCAGCTTCAATTCTTCCGATTTGACCTTTACGGGGGCGGGAGAATACAAAGTCACTTACACCGTCAAAGACAGGTTCGAAACGGACAGCATCGGAAATCCCACAACGTATCAGTACACGGCAACCATGTATGTCGGAATCAAGGCGGCTCCTCCGCAAATCGAATTTACAAGCGGGGAAAAGCTCAACCAAAGCGGAATCAAAAATCCGCAGAACCTTGATTTGAGCGACGTGGAATACCAGAAAGAGGCAGATAAAAACGGAGGGCTTCTTGATTATAACTCTGTGTACAATTTGAATGTGGCAGAATTTTTCGGATTGAAAGTCACGGCATACGACGGGACGGACATTACATCGCAGGCAGAGGTGACTTGTGACGGTAAAACACATGGTGTCAATGTAGAATTTACGATTGCCTCGGAAGATAAGCCTGGTGATTCTTCAAGTAAGGATAAGCGCTATGTTCAAAGATATACCGTGACGATCTCTGCCACTTATCAGGGGTTGACGGCTGAAGAGACGGTGATGATAGCCTTTTATGTGCCTAAGTTGAGCTTTGTGCAAAAGTGGTAAAAAAATCATGAAAAAGAAGATCCTCATCAGCGCTGCCTGCGTTTTGGCGGCGCTGGTTGCGGCGGGTCTTTCTGCATGGTATTTCCTGTGCGTTCAGGTGCAGGGGATCTATGCGGAAACTCTGCCCTTAAAGACATCGTTTTATATTTGCGGTGGCTTTGCCCCTCTTTATGATCGCGGCGCGGCGCTTAAAACCGCAAAAAAAATACATTCTGCCCGTGCTCGGGTGCGTGTTTGCGTACTTCACCGCCGTGGCGGGGATCTCTTATCTTCTCATACAGAAGGGGATGCTCACCGTCGAAGACAGTTTTTCCTTTATTTTCACGACGGACGGGATCCCCGTATTCGACTTTTTCTACAAACTCATTCCGTATCCGTACTTTTATCTGTATCCCGTGCTGCTCATTCTGCTCGTATTTTTCGCCTTGCTATGCGCCTGCTTTGCGAGATACAGGGTGCGCCCTTTCCGCTATCGGGAGCAATAAAAAAAGCCCCGACGTTCGGGGCTTTTTCGTTATCTGTGTTTTTCGGCGTACTGGCAGAACAGCTTGTCCCATTCGGGGAATTTCCGCTTCAGGGAAATAGGTTTTCCGCTCTCGTCGATAAAGCAATGCGAGCTCTTGCAGATCGTGCGCAGGGCGTTTGTCTTTTCGTCGCGGATCTCGTATTCAATGTCAAACCGCACGCCCGTGTAGTTTGTCATGTGCAAAAAAACGAGTACCGTATCGGGAAATCGCGTCATCGACTTGTATTCGCAGTACACGGAAAGCACGGGGCTGAGAATGCCCGAACGCTCCATCACGTCGTAGCCGAGCCCGATCTGTTCCAAAAAATCGCACCGCGCTTCTTCCATCCAGCGCACGTAATTGGAATGGTGCACGATCTTCATGGTATCCGTTTCGTAATATTGCGTCTTATGTCTGTAAGGTTTCAGCTGCATTTCCGCTCTCCTTTTTTTCTATTATAACACGGGCGCGGCTTGCTGTCAACGAACTTTCCTGCGCGGAACATTTGACCTCTCTTCCTGCTTGTGATAAAATATTGTAATGACAGAAAGAATTTTTTTTGCGGCAATGCGGAGGTGAAGATCATGTACAGCGGAGTTTCCACGGCGTCTTTATTTTTGCGGGAGATGAACGAGGACGCGCTCACCGTTCTCAACGGACTGGGGGTGCGCGCCACGGAGATCTTTCTCACCACGCTCAGCGAATACACGCAGGAATTTGCGCATCTGCTGGCTTCGCGGAAGGGGGATCTGCAGGTCAATTCCGTACACGTACTGAATACGCAGTTCGAGCCGCAGCTGTTCGGCGGGCATCCGCGCGCAAAGAAAGACGCCTTTGACATCCTCGACACCGCGATGAGCGGGGCGGAAGTGTTCGGCGCAAAGTATTACACCTTTCACGGTATCACCCGCCTGAAAAAAAATTCGGTCACCAGAAATTTTTCCGAGCTTGCCCAGAGCATGAAGGAGATCGACGCCGCCTGCGCAAAGCACGGGATCAAGCTGTGTCTGGAAAACGTGCATTGGGCCATGTACAACGCTCCGGGGATCTTTGCTGGGATCAGAGAATTTTTCCCCGATCTCATGGGGGTGTTCGACGTCAAGCAGGCGCGCCTGTCCTGTTATCCCTATCAGATGTATATCAAGGAAATGGAAGGCCGCATCGCGCACGTGCATCTGTCCGACGTGGACGAGCGCGGCAAGATCTGTCTGCCCGGGAAGGGGATCTTCGATTTTGAGGAATGTCTCCGCCACCTGAAGGACGCGGGCTTTGACGGAGCGGCGCTCATCGAGGTCTATGCAGGGGATTACGGGGACTATACGGAGCTGAAACGTTCCTGCGACTACCTGGACGAGATCATCTATAAAATCGGGTGAAAATGCACAAAAATCCCGCTGTTCCGTTCAAATTGTTGACAGCGCGCGGGATATGTTTTAAAATAGTAGCAGTACAGAATGTCTGTACTTCTGACACGTTAAGAAACCAGAAAACGGAGGTTTTTCTATGAATTTCAGGAACAAGGATTGGCGCAACAGTATGCGCCTGACCGTCGACTACAACTACATGATGAAAAAATTCATCGGCAGCGACGGGTTTAAGGATTCTGAACTCAACGAGATGAAAGAGGCGGCGGCGGACGCGTTCGATTACGTAGCGGACAACCGCGGCAAAGGCATGATGGGTTGGGCGGAACTTCCGTACAATCAGAAAGAGATCGTGGAGGACATCCTCGCAACGGCAAAGGAAGTGCGCCGCAAGTTCAAATATTTCGTGGTGCTCGGCATCGGCGGCAGCGCGCTCGGCCCCATCGCCGTGTTCAACGCTCTGTGCCACCTGCACTATAACGACCTGGCTCCTTCCAAGAGAAAGGGCCCTAAATTCTATGTCGAGGACAACGTCGACCCCGAACGTATGGCGGCGCTTCTCGACGTCATCGAACCGGAAAAGACCTGCTTCAACGTCATTACCAAATCGGGCGCGACCAGCGAGACGATGACGCAGTATCTCATCATCAGCGACATTCTCAAAAAGGCGCTCGGCGACAAGGCGAGCGAGAACATCATCGCCACCACCGACGAAAAGAAGGGAAACCTCATCAAACTTGCAAAACAGCACGGTTATAAGACCTTCTATATTCCCGACGGCGTTGGCGGAAGATTTTCCGAGCTCTGCCCTGTGGGACTTCTTCCCGCGGCAGTGCTGGGCCTGGACATCAAGGCGATGCTCGCGGGCGCGGCGTACATGGACGGCATCTGCAACAAGCCTTCCGTTGCCAAAAACCCCGCTCTTGCCTGCGCGGTGCTCCAGTACATGGCGATGAAGCGCGGCAAAAACGTCGGCGTCATGATGCCGTATGCGGACAGCCTCAAGCTGATGGCAGACTGGTATTGCCAGCTGTGGGCGGAAAGCCTGGGCAAAAACGTCACTCTGGACGGAAAGCCCTGCCATGTGGGGCAGACGCCCGTCAAATCGCTGGGCGTTACAGACCAGCACTCCCAGGTGCAGCTGTACACGGAAGGCCCCTTCGATAAGGTCGTTACCTTCCTGTCCGTCAACAACTACCGCAAGGAAGTTGCCATTCCTCACGGCTGCGAGGACATCCCCGACGTCGCTTTCCTGGGCGGCCACACGATGAACGAGCTCATCCAGGCGGAAAACAAGGCTACCGCGTATGCGCTTGCAAAGGCGGGCAGACAGAACTACACCATCTATCTCCCCGAAGTCAACGAGTTCACGCTGGGCGAGCTGATGTATCTGTTTGAATTGCAGACCGCTTACACGGGCGCAATGTTCAACATCGATACGTACAACCAGCCCGGAGTGGAAGCGGGCAAGCAGGCAACGTATGCTCTGCTCGGCAAACCCGGCTACGAGGCAAAGAAGAAGGAGCTGGACGACGCTCCTCAGGCAGAAGACAAATATATCGTGTAACAAAGAAAGCCCCGCTGAAAAAGCGGGGCTTTTGTTTTGCGCAAGTGCGCAAAAATATCTTGACAGACATTCGGATTTATGATATTATAATTTCAATCTATCCAAACGCAAGGACGGGGAGGAGTACCCGCGGCTTTTGTTGCAGAGAGGGAACGGACGGTGCAAGTTCTCACAAGGGGCGCGGCGGAAGGTAGCCCCCGAGCGGCAGACCCAAAGGCGACGAGTAGGCTCTGACGGTTTTCCTCACCGTTAACGGAGGAGCGGCTGCGGCACGTCCGCGTCCGAGTGAGTGCGGGATCTTTCCCGAATACGGGTGGTAACACGGTCAATGCGATCGCCCCGAACGGCTTTTCGGCCGTTCGGGGCATTTTTTATTTCCGCCGCAGGGCGGACAGAACGGAGGTCAGTGAAATGAAAATCAAAGGAACGCAGCTTTTTGTCAAGGCGCTGATAGAGGAGGGGGTGGACACCTTGTTCGCCTATCCGGGCGGCATGGCGATCGATCTGTTTGACGCGCTGTACGGTGAAACGGCATTCCGCGTCGTCCTTCCCCGCCACGAGCAGGCGCTCGTCCACGCGGCGGACGGGTATGCGCGCGCCACGGGCAAGACGGGTGTCTGCCTGGTCACCAGCGGCCCGGGAGCCACAAATCTCGTCACGGGCATCGCAACCGCCAATTACGACAGCGTCCCTCTCGTCTGCTTTACGGGCCAGGTGCCGACCAATCTCATCGGCAACGACGCGTTCCAGGAAGTGGACATCGTCGGGATCTGCCGTTCTATCTGCAAGTACGCCGTCACCGTGCGCAGGCGCGAGGATCTGGGCAGGATCATCAAGGAAGCCTTCTATATTGCCCGTACGGGCAAGCCGGGGCCTGTCCTCGTCGATTTCCCCAAGGACATTCAGCTGGCGCTGGGCAGCGACGAGTACCCCAAGGAAGTCTCCATCCGCAGTTACAAGCCCTCGACGGGCGTGCATATGGGGCAGCTGAAAAAGGCGGCGGAAATGCTTGCCTCGGCAAAGCGCCCGCTCTTTTTGATCGGCGGCGGTGTGAATATTTCCCGCGGCGGCGAGGCGATGACGAAGCTTGCCGAACAGGTGGGTGTTCCCGTCGTCACCACCATCATGGGCAAGGGGGCGCTGCCTACCGACCACCCGCTGTATATCGGAAACATGGGGATGCACGGCAACGTGGCGTCCAATACGGCGGTGTCCGAATGCGACCTTCTCTTTTCCATCGGAACGCGCTTTAACGACCGTATCACGGGCAAGATCAGCGAATTTGCCAAAAACGCAAAGATCATACATATCGATATCGACGCGGCGTCCATTTCGCGCAACATCGTGGTGGACGTTCCCATCGTTGCGGACGCGAAAGAGGCGATCGAAAAATTTTCCGAGATCGCCGTGGCGCCCCGTCACGGCACGCAGGAGTGGGTAGCCAGGCTGCAGGCCCTGCGCGCGCAGGCTCCCATTGTCATGGATACGCAGGGGCGGCTCAACCCGCAGGACGTCATTCAGGCGGTCAACGAGCATTTCCCCGAAGCGATCGTCACGACGGACGTGGGGCAGAACCAGATGTGGACGACGCAGTTTTTACAGCTGCGCGGCAGGAGCAGACTGCTCACGTCGGGCGGACTCGGGACGATGGGGTACGGGCTTCCCTCTGCGCTGGGCGCAAAGTTGGGCGTACCCGATATGCCCGTCGTCAGCATTTCGGGGGACGGCGGATTCCAGATGAACGAACAGGAGCTTGCCACCGCCGTTTGTGAGGAATTGCCCGTCGTCATCTGCATTCTCAACAACTCTTATCTCGGCAACGTGCGCCAGTGGCAGGAGATGTTTTTCGGCGGGAGGTATTCCTGCACCTGTCTGAAAAAGCGCAAAAGCTGTGCTCAGTGGTGCTCCTCTCCCGGGGCGCAGTGTCCGCCGTACCTCCCCGATTTCGTCAAGCTTGCGGAAAGCTACGGCATCGAGGGGATCCGCGTGACGGACAGGTCGCAGATCGGGCAGGCATTCGAGCGCGCGAAGGCGACGAAAAACAAGCCCACGCTCATCGAATTTATCATCGACAGGGAACTGGACATTCTGCCCATGGTACCGGGCGGAAACGCGCTTTCCGACATGGTAACGACGTATAAAAAGGAGGACAGATGACATGGAAAACACCGCCAAAAAGAGATGGGTCTCTCTGTATGTGGAAAACGACGTCGGCGTTTTGGCTAAGATCTCCGGGCTGTTCTCGGGCAAATCGTACAACCTCTGCAGCCTGACCGTGGGGGAGACGGAGGATCCCACCGTATCCCGCATGACCATCAGCCTGTACGGCGACGACAAGACGTTTGAACAGATTATCAAACAGCTCAACCGCAGTGTGGAAGTCATCAAGGTTTTGGATTTCACCGATCTTTCCATCCACAAAAAGGAGATCTTGTACATCAAGCTTCACAGCCTGCGTCGGGACGAAATGGAGGACGTGTTCCGTTCCGCTTCCGTATTCGGGGTCACGATCACCGATTACGAGCGCGGCTCTCTCATCCTCGAATGCGTCAAGACGGAATCGGAAAACGACGATGTTTTAAGATATTACAAAAAACACTTTTTATCCCGCATGGAAGCGGTTCGGGGCGGCTCTGTCGCCATCGAATCGGTCAGCAGGAGCGATCGCTGAATTTTCTTGCGGCGCGGCAGTTTTGCCGCGCCGCATTTTTGTGAAATCTGTTCATTTTTTTCTGATCGGACGGTGGAGCGTTTGCATTACATTTTTTTCATTTTCACAAAAAAGTCCGTACCCTGTTTGTCCTGAGAGGGGACATAAAGGGCGGGTATGTGTGCAGAAGAGGGAATACGGGTGCAAAAAAGCAAAAGGCGGCGATTTGTACGCCATACGGGGAAGGATCGTCGGCTTTGTAATTTTTTTGGATATACGTTACGCTGTTTTTTTAGCAATGTAAAGTTTTGTTGCGCAAAAAAGCTCTCTTTTTTTCGTAAATTTATGAAAAATCAACAGAAAATTTGCACTTTGTGTAAATCTTTCACAAAAAATTTTTTTGTTTTTTATACTGAAATATTGACAGATTTTTATAGATTTGTTATACTATAAGCA
>ERZ1090879.1030-NODE-1031-length-15869-cov-7.800051_pt1 | contig 15869 bp, 9 predicted proteins | sample MGYA00478472_ERZ1090879 | MGnify/ENA primary metagenome ERZ1090879 (study PRJEB33644, sample SAMEA5815723) | chicken gut metagenome | biome: Chicken; feature: Gastrointestinal Tract; material: Caecum | place: Ireland | collected 2019-01-01 | study: A study of the...
GCCGACCATCTGTTCCCGGATGAGGTCGGGGTCGCTGGGGCCGGTTATGTTGTTGAAGATGCGCCCGGTCTGTTCCAGCAGGGCGGCATCGTCCCAGTCGCCCCGCAGCGGGGGCCGCAGGTCCCGGTTGCGGTAGAGGTCAAAATAGGGCTGGGGGGCATCGTAGGGGGCGTGGGGCCGCACAAAGCTGGCCATCAGGAAAAAGGGCTGCCGGGGGTCCCGCCGGCGCAGAAAGTCGATGCTGCGCTGGGCCACCCAGTTGGTGGGATGGTACTTTTCGGCATAGGGCCAGGGGCGGGCGGTCCAGCCGTTGCAGTCCATGCCGGTGTCGGTCACGTCCGCCTGGGCGCCCAGTTCGCTGCGCAGCCAGTAGAAGTAATCGTCCGCCGTCAGCTGATTTTCCCCGCTGGGGGTGTCGGGGGCGCGGTAGGCGTGCAGATAGCCGTCGTGGAGTTCAATGTGGTGGAACCCCGCCGAGTGGCGCAGCGGGTGCACGTGCATCTTGCCGATGCACTCGGTGTGGTAGCCGGCCTTGGCCAGTTCCCCGGCCATGGTGCAGCCGTAGTTCCAGTCCACCCGGTCCAGATAGCCCACCCGGCCGGTGTGCCGCTGGGAAAGCCCGGTGTGCAGGGCGGCCCGGGCGGGCACGCAGGTGGGGCAGCTGGAGTAGGCGTTGGGGTAGTAGATGCCCCGGGCGGCCAGCGTATCCAGATAGGGGGTCTTGACGTCGGGGTGCCCGGCAAAGCCCAGGCAGTCCCCGCGCATCTCGTCGGTCATGAGCAAAACGATGTTGGGGCGTTGTGTCATAGGTCGCATCTCCTGTTCAAAAGCATACAGGAACACCCCGGGGGAGGAACCCGGGGCGTTCTGAGAGAGAGGAAAGAAAAAGGGAAAATCAGATCTCGTACCAGCGGATCTCGTTGGCGTCCAGGTGCAGCGCAAAGCTGGAGCCGTCGCCGCAGTAGACCGTGGTATCCTGGGGTTCGTAGGTGTTGTTGACCACGCAGTATTTGCCGTTCTTCACGTAGGCGTGGACCTCTACATTATAATTGGTGGAGAACCACTTGTGCAAGTCGGCTTCGTCGTGGGCGGCCCACAGGATGGCACGGTAGAGCAGACGGCTGTTCTCGAAGGTATAGGGCAGGCCGCTGATGTACACGCTGCGGCCCTGGCCGAACTCGTTCACGGCCATCTGCACTTCCTTGTCGCGCTGGACCAGGATGGTGGTGCCTTCCTTGGCGTAGATGCTCTTTTTGCCCTCGCCGAAGTTGACTTCGCCCTGGCAGTCGGCCAGGATGAAGTGGTCGCGGTGTTCGTCCCAGTTGTACTTGTCGTAGCCCAGGGTGAAGCCGGTTTCCTTTTCCACGCCCAGCACGCCGGACAGCTGCAGGTAGCGGCCCTGGTACTGGTGGCCGGAAGGCTCGCCCACGCCGATGAGGCCGCCGCCGCGCTCCACAAAGGCTTTTACGGCGCAGCTGACGGCGGGGTCTTCCCAGACGGCGCCGCCGGTATGGGCGGTGTCGCCGTCACCGATGTTCAGCAGCACGTCGATGGAGTCCAGCACATGGGGGTCGGCCTTGATGTCGTCAAAGCTGAGGAACTTCACATCAAAGGGCGCGCCGGACAAAGCCTCGATGACGCCGGCGTAGCTGTAGTTCTGCTTCTGGTACAGGGCATGGTGCACCATGTGGCAGCCCCAGCTGCGGGCGCGGCCCCAGCTGTTCAGCACGGCCACCGTCTTGACGCAGTAGGGCGTGGTGCCCTTGATGTTGGTGTACAGCAGGCGGAATTCGTTGCAGACGCTCTCGATGTAGTCCATGAATTCGGGGAACTGCAGCGCCAGCTTCAGGTAGCCGCCGTAGCCGATGCGGTCGATGGGGCTGCGCAGAATGGCCCGGCGGGCGGTGACCCAGTTCTCTTTGGCTTCCCGCACGGGGTCGCCGCCCTCATGGAAGGTATCGGGGAAGAAGTAGGGCAGGAAACGTCCCTCGGTGTACTTGACGCCCTGGATGTCGGAGATCAGGCGCAGGGTGGAGCCGTTGCCCACGCTGCCCACCACGGCGTCCAGACCGATGGTCTTGAACTCGTCCATGTAAGGCTCGGTACCGATGAAGTGGTCGCCCAGGAACATCATGGCTTCCTTGCCGCATTCGTGGGTGATGTCCACCATTTCCTTGGCCAGCTTGGCCACTTCCCGGCGCTGGAACGCCATGAAGTCCTTGAACTCCTTGCTGGGCACCCGGTACTGGTTGTTGTAGTAGCCCTGGTCCACGATGAATTCGGGGCGGAACTTGTAGCCCACCTCTTTCTCGAACTGGTCCAGGATGTAGGGGGAAACACTGGCCGAGTAGCCGTACCAGTCCACGTACTTTTCCCGGCGCAGCTCGTCAAAGATCAGGGTGAACTGATGGAAGAAGGTGGTGTACCGGATGACGTTCACATAGGGGTGCTCGGCAATGAACTTGCGCAGCCGCTCCATGGTGTATTTGTGGGTCTTGGGCTGGCGCACATCAAAGGTGATCTGGTGCTCAAAGTTGGTCCAGCCGTTGGTCACGGCGTTGTACATGTGCACGGGGTCCCAGATGAGATAGGCCAGGAAGGCCACCGTGTAGTCGTGGAAGGGTTCGCTGTGGATGGTCACGGCGCCGTCGGCGTAGTGCCAGCGGTCGGTGGGTACCACTTCGCCGGTGGTGCGGTCCATGACTTCCCACCAGCGGGTGATGTCGTCCCGGGTGTTGACCTTCAGCAGGTCGGTGGAGATGCCCTCCATCAGCGGGATGGTCAGGCTGTCGCCCCGGGCGGTGCGGAAGCCCGTCATGATGTAGCACTGCTGTACTTCATCGGGGTTGGCTTTGGCCCAGGCGTTGTCCTTGCGGGTGGTGTAGTAGGTGGCGTAGATCTTGGCGTCGGCGCTCTTCAGTTCCTCGGGGAAGGCGGTGCCGTCGCAGTCCCGCAGGGCGTCACCGCCCCAGCGCTTGAGAACTTCCAGGGTTTCGGGAATAACGTCCACATCGGTGGGCACGGTCACACGGCCGTGGGTAAGTGTATCCTTTGTTTCCATTCTCTGTTCCTCTATTATCTCTCTTATTTCTCTATCACAAAAGCAGGCCGGGCACGGGGTTCAGCCCTGGTCGGCGCCGATGGACGGCACCCCGGAAAGTTGGTGCCCAAAGAAATCCCGGGCGCCGGCACCCGGCACCGGTACGCCCGCTCCCCGGGCGGGGCTGTCGGCGGTCAGGCGGTAGCCGTCCAGCGTAGCCAGGGCGGGGCCGTCGGGCCCGCCGGTACCGCCGGTGCCGGGGGCCAGCAGGCAGGGGTCAGCGGCGCGGTTGCCGCTGCCGTCGGGCAGGTCGGCAAAGCCGCAGAACAGGTTGTTTTCGTACCGGGTCACATCGTTGTACCAGTTCTGGGGCGTGGGGGTATCCCCGGCGGCGATGAGCAGATTGTTCTCGATCACCGTGGGCCCCACCGACTGGCTGTTGGTAGCCAGGAAGGGCACCCCCGGCTTCATATAGAAGGTATTATTATAAATGTAGGCCAGCGGACTGTCGGCGGGCAGCACCATGGCGCGGTCATCGTTCTGGCTGATGTTGTAGCGGAACACCGTGTTCACGGCTTCCGCACCGCAGACCATCAGGCAGCCGCCCTCGTTGTCGTGGCTGTAGTTGTACTGGTAGATGGTACCGTCGCCCCAGTCGGCGTCAAAGGCCTGGCCGTCCTGGTTCTCGCCCCCGTGGTAGCGGGTGCGGAACACCTCGTTGAACTGGAACAGGGCGTTTTTGCATTTCCAGGGCCAGACAGCCGCTGCCACCCGGCCAAAGTCACTCTCGGCATAATCGGTCTTGTTGATCTGCCGGCCTGCGCCGTCCGATACGTTGTATTCGATCAGCGGCCGGTCGCAGTACATGGTGGTGATGGCGTCGCCCCCCGGGTCCTTGACGTAGTTACCCCGCACCACCACGCGGGTGGCGCCGTACCGGGCAATGACTTCGTCGGAAATTTCCGGGGTCATGAAGTGGGCACAGTAGGCGGTGTAGGCCACAGCAATGCCCCAGCGGTTCACATCCTCCACATAGCAGTCCTCGATGAGCACATCATCATACCGGGCAATGCCGGTGGCAGCTTCGTCCAGGGGCTTGAAGGCCGTGAAATAGATGCCGCCGTTGTTCATGTGCTTGTCGTAGACATTGCCGTGCACATGGCGGACGTCCAGCGCCCGCAGGCAGATGTGGCGCAGGGTGCCGGCGTTCTGGGCCACCACAGCCACACCGGTGCGGTTCATGGTGTCCAGGTCGTTGTAGGCGGCGTCCCGGGGGCGGCCCCGGTTGGTCATGGCCAGGTGGTTCAGTTCAATGCCGTCGCAGTCAAACAACAGCACGGCGCTGGAAACATACCCCCGGCGCCGGTGCAGGGGATTGTCCAGTTCGGTGCCGTAGTCCTGGAACCAAAGGCCCTCGCCGTTGGCATCGATGCGGGGCAGGGGGCCTTCACCGTAGGCGTCGATGACGATGGGGGCTTCGGCGCTGCCGTGGACACCGTGCAGGTGCAGGCAGTCGTTGGCAAATACGCTGCCCCGTTCCAGCAGCAGCCGGTCCCCCGGGCCCAGCGCCAGGGCCGAAAGAGCCTGCAGGCTGCGCAGCGGCCGCTCCGGACTGCGGCCGTCATAGGCATCGCTGCCGTGCAGGGTGCTGCAATAGTAGGTGGCGGGCATGTGCTGCCCCGTGGTGTTGCCGGATGAATTCATAGCTTCACACGTTCCTTGTTCACTGCACCGTACCGTTCAGATGCTGAACTGGTGGCACAGGGTATTCGCGGTGACGATCTCGCCGTAGGCTTCCCGGGCGGGGGTGCGGCCATCCTCGGCCAGCAGCCCGCTGTAGGGCAGGTACGGTTCGTCCAGTTCGGTCAGGGTATCCAGTTTGCCTGCCATATACAGCGCCAGACGCTGGCACAGGGCGCGGCAGCGGCCGCTCACGCCGCCCAGGCGCAGGTCCAGAACCTCCAGGCCCTGGCCTTTGCACTCCCGGCTCCATACGGCCACGGTGGCGGTATGCAGGGTTTCCGCTTCCCGGGCCAGCTGCTCCAGCAGTTCGCAGGCGGCCCGCAGGCCGTGGCAGTCCCGCTTTTGCCAGGCTTTGTGCAGCCGGTCGGCCGCGCGGCAGCGCAGGGCCAGCACGGCGGCCAGCGCCTGGTACATCTTCAGGATCTGCTGCAGGTGTTCGTCGCCCACAGTGTTGGCCGTCTTCTCGTACTGGGCGGCCAGTTCCTGGTAGTGGGCGGCCAGCCGCGGCACATCCTGGGTGATGGCGGGCAGGAACAGCTCGCTGGCCATATCGCCGTACAGCAGCAGCTTGTGGGGAATGAGCGCTTCCAGGTTGGCGTCCGGCCGGTCGGGGATGCGGTCCAGCTGCTCCATGCTTTCGTATACCGAAAGGGGCGCACCGCCCAGCAGGCGGCAGTAAGGGTCGGTCTGGGCGGGAACGGCACTGCCGAACCGCAGCAGCCCGTACAGGGCCAGCCCGGGCAGCACGGTGGCCAGCGGCGTTTCGTCGCCGTCATCCCCCCACAGGGTGACCAGGATCTCCTGCACGCCCATGCGGCAGCAGGCCTCGGTGGCGGCAATGGCATCCTGGAAGCTCTTGCTCAGGCAGGGTGCCCAGCCGCCCCATTTCCATACGCCGCCCGCAAAGGTTACGTCCAGGCAGCCCCGGCGGCGCAGCTGTTTTTCGTAGTCTTCCTGGGTGTCGTGGTAGTAGTCCCAGTAGACAAAGCGCAGGTTGGCCGGGTACTGGGCCTTTTCTTCCTCGGTGACGGGGGCGCTGTCGCCGTAGTATTCCATCAGCGGGGTGTGATCCCGGAACAGCATATCGTCCCAGATCATGGGCTGCAGGCCGTACTTGTCGCACAGGCCGCAGACGGTGTTCAGGTGTTCCAGCAGAATCTCCCGGTGGTCGCGCCAGCCCTTGTACAGCCGGTAGCGGCCGGTGCCCAGGCCCACGGCCTCGTCCATACCCAGATGGATGCGGCGGCTGCGGAAGGTCTTGCTGAAGTGGGCGATCATCGCTTCCACCAGCGCCAGGGTACCGGGTTCGCCTACCATCAGGTTGTCCACGGTGTCCCGCATGGGCTGCATATACTGCCACCGGATGGCCGTGCGCAGATGGGCCAGGGTCTGGATGCAGGGGATCAGCTCAATGCCCAGGCTGCAGGCAAAATCGTCCAGCTCCTTCTGCTCAGCCACGCTGTACCGGCCCCGGCGATACCCGAAATAGGGGTAGCCCGGCAGCTCGTAGGTGTCCTCCATATAAAGGTAGCAGGCGGTGTACCCCAGGAAAGCCAGCTGGCACAAAAACCGCTTGAGCATGGGCAGGGTGTACACCGAATTGCGGGATACATCCAGCATGGCGGCCAGTTCGGCCACCCGGGGGGTGAGTTTCTCGGTGGTTTTGTCGCGCTGGGTCATGGCGCGGCCCAGCAGCATCAGCGCATCGTGGACCGAAGCACACGCCAGGGTCACGGTGTCGCCGGTGCGCTGCCAGCACAGGGGGGCATCGGGCTCCTGCCAGTGCACCGTGACCTGCAGGCTGGTTTCCGAGGCATACAGGGGCATCTGGCGGCAGACTTCCGCCAGTGCTGCTTTGAGTTTGGGATCATGGGTGGTAAAAATCATGGCAGTGATTCCTCAATGATAACGGCGGGGGCATCAGCCCTTGACACCGCCAGCGGTAATGCCGCTGATGATGGTCTTGGACAGGCACAGGAAGAGGATCAGCGTGGGCAGGAAGACGATGACGACGGCTGCAAACAGGCCGCCCCAGTCGCCGGTGTACTGCATGGCGGTGAGGACGCTCTTCAGGCCGGGGCCGACGGACATATTGCGCTCGGAGGAGGCAAAGATCAGCGACAGGAAGTATTCGTTCCAGATGTTCATGAAGTTGAAGATGCCCACGGTGACCAGGCCGGGCTGGGCCAGGGGCAGCATGATCTTCCAGAAGGTCTTCATCGGGGGGCAGCCGTCGATGGCGGCGGCTTCCTCATAAACGCGGGAAAGGCTGCTGAAGAAGGAGATCAGGAAGGTGGTGGTGTAGGGCACCTGCATACCGATGTAGATGAAGATCAGCACGATCTTGGAGCCGGTGAGGTTGGCGCGGGTGGCCATGGAGAACAGCGGCATGACGATCATGATATGGGGCAAGCTCATGGCGGTGATGAAGCCGCTGCGCACGACCTTGTTGCCGCGGAAGACGAAGCGGCCCAGCACGTAGGCGGCGGGGGCGCTGATGAGCAGCGAGCCGATCATGGTGCAGGTGGAGTAGAGCAGCGAGTTCAGGAAGAATACCGAGATGTTGTTGGCCGTCCAGGCTTTGACGTAGTTTTCGGGATGCAGGCCGGTGGCGAACTTGAGCACTTCGCCGCGCATGATCTCCGGCGAGGTGGAAAGGCTGGCCGCCACGATCCACAGCAGCATGCCCAGGGTGAACAGGCACCACAGGCCCACGATCAGGTGGCCGGGCAGCAGCCGCAGCTGTTCTTTCACACGCAGGCCATTGTAGGAAGGCACGGCGCGGGTATCTTTCGTGTTTTTCATGGTTGTGCCTCCTTTACAGTTCTACGTCGTCGTCTTTGACCAGGCGGTTGACGAAGAAAAAGACCACCAGGACCGTCAGGGCCATCAGCACGCCCACCGCGGCGCCCATGGCAGCGTTGCGCTGGGTATCGCCCTGGGTGCCGAAGGTGATGTTGTACATATATACAAAGGGTGTTATGGTGCTCAGTTCGCTCTGCAGCGGGGCGCTCCACATCTGGCTCCAGACGAAGAAGCCCACAACGCCGATGGTCCAGAAGGTCAGGCAGGTCTTGATGACGCTGCGCATCAGGGGCAGCGTCAGGGAGAAGAACTGTTTGACCTTGCTGGCGCCGTCGATGGTGGCGGCCTCGTAGATGTCGGGGGAGATGCGCTCGATGCCGCCCATGAAGATGAGCATATAGTAGCCTACCGAGCCGAAGCAGAAGGCCACCAGCAGGGACCAGAACTTGGTGCTGCCGCTCATGTAGTCGGTTTTGGCCAGGTCGGAGCCGAACAGCGAGAAGAAGGTGTGCAGGAAGCCGAAGCGCTTGTTGAAGATGGCGTTGATCCACATGGTAGCCATGGCAACGGCGTTGATGATGTTGGGGATGTAAACAACGGTCTTGTAGAAGGTCTTGCCGCCCACGCCGCTGGTGAGGATGGCGGCGAACAGCATCGAGATCAGCATGACGATGATGCCGCCCCACAGCCAGATCTTGAGCATGTTGAGCATGGAATCCAGGAAGATGGGGGTGTTGAGCAGGGTGATGTAGTTTTCAAGACCGGCGAAAGTCCAGCTGCTGACGGGATCGCTGACGCCCTCCGCGTGGAAGAAGCTCATGGCGATGGTGCGGCACACGGGGTACAGGAATACCACCAGGAACATAAACAGGGCCGGCGTCAGAAAACACACGATCATTTTTTTATTGTTGCGCAAAGGGTATCGCTCCTTTCAAAGAAAAGGGAGCTCTTGTCAAACGAAAGAGCTCCCTTACTCTCAGCCTGTTCGGACCGAACGTTTGACTTGCTCAGCGGGCAGGCGGTGCTATTCGGTTATGTTTTACATGCTGGCCAGCTGGGAAACAAATTCGTCGGGATTGATCTCCATCTTGCACAGCTGGTTGATGGCCTCCTGGATGTAATCCTTGTAGTCGGCGTTTTTCTGCAGACCCACAGCCCACAGGTAGGACTTGGTCATCTCTTTGAAGTAGGGCTCAGCGCCGGCCACGGCAGTGGGCCATTCGGTGTTGTCGGTATCGGCGGGGATGGAGGAGACGGACTGCGCCATCTTCAGGTCGTATTCGCCGGTAACAACGCTCATGATGAAGTCATAGGCTTCCTGCTTGTGCTCGCTCTTGTCCACGATGCCGAAGCCCTGGGCGCCGACCATGGCAGCCTCGGTGCCGTCAACGCCGCCTTCCACAGCGGGCCAGGGGAAGAAGCCCCAGTCGATCTGGGCGCCGGTGTTCTGCACAACTTCGTTGGGAACCCAGGAAGCCTGCAGCAGCATGGCGGATTCTTCGTAGCCCAGCTCGTTCTCGCCGTCGGGGGAGTTGGCGGGGGCGTACTCGGACATATAACCGTTGGAGAACAGGCTGTAGATGTCCTCGGCGGCCTTCTTGACCTCGGGTACGTCAGCCCAGCTCTTGTTGTCGATGGTTTCCACCAGGGCATCCTGGCCGATGTAGCGGCCCAGCTGGAAGCCCATCAGCAGGGCCGTGCCGTCGCCCTGGTCACAGGTCATGGGGTTCACGCCGCTCTCTTTCAGCTTGGCGCAGACATCCAGCAGTTCGTCGAAGGTCTCGGGCACTTTCTCAATGCCGGCGGCCTCGAACATGGCCTTGTTGTACCACACGCCGGAGGTGTACGGCTGATAGGGGATGACCTTCAGCACGCCGTCGGTGTAGCTCTTGGCGGTTTCCAGCAGGACGGGGAAGGTGTGGTCTTCCAGGCCGGAAGCTGCGTTCATCTCGGTCAGGTCAGCGCAGTACTTGCCGCACTGCTGAGAAATGAAGACGTAGTCCTGGTCGAAGAAGTCGATCTGCTCGCCGGCATCCAGCGCAGCGCCGATCAGGTTCTTGACGTCACGGCCCTTCCACTCGATGTTGATCTTGATGCCGGTCTTGGCCTCGTAGGCGTCGGCGGCTTCCTGGATGACCTTGGCCTGGCCTTCGGTGGAGTTCCACATGGACCAGTAAGTCAGCGTGGTGCCGCTGGCAGCCGCGGTATCGGTGGTGGCGGTGTCAGCAGCCGTGCTGTCCGTCGCAGCCGAAGAACCGGCCGTGCCGCCGCAGGCAGAAAGCAGCATCGCCGCTGCAGCCGCGCCGCAAAGAACTTTCAGGAATTTGCTTTGTTTCATGGTTTCCTCCCTTTTCGTTACAAAAAACATCAAAAGCGGGGTGCTTCCGATGCAAAACCAGAGCGCTGACGAGGAGGGCCCCCGGCGGGGGTTCTCGCCTGCTGTGCCCATAGTGTAACGCCTTGCAAAGCAAAAGGAAATATGTTATATTGACCTTGTAGTTATAAAAATTGCACGGCACTTCATGGTAAATTGCCCGGGAAAAGGGTAAAAGCAGGAGAAAAAATGACCTATGTACGAACTTTATGAATTGAAGGATACCGTAGCCGAAAACGGCCTGCAACTTTTGTATGTTACCTGCTTCCGGTACGAGAAACAGTGGTACGGCACCCGGCACACCCACAATTTTCTGGAAATTTTCTTCTGCGTGGGGGGTGACTGCGAGTTCCACGTGCGGGATACCATGTTCCTGATGCACCCGCGGCAGTTCGTGGTCATCAACCCCGGCGTGGAGCACGTGGAAAAGGCCATCCCCTCGGACCCGGTGGAGTGGATCGTGCTGGGGGTCAAGGGGGTGCACAGCGACCTTGTGAACGATTCCGACGGGTACTACCACGGGGACTTCTCCTCCGACGACAAGGCGATGGTGCACCTGCTGGTCAGCCTGGTCAATGAACTGCAGGATAAGCGCGATGGCTACAGTGAAGCCTGCCTGTGCATCGTGCAGCTGCTGCTGATCCATGTGGCGCGGTCCTCCAGCGCCAACATCGAGCCGGAAACCACCCCCATGGACCGGCTGCACAGCAGCATTGCCTGGGTCAAGCAGTACATCGACGACAACTACACCACCCCCCTCAATCTGGAAATGCTTTCCGAGAAGGTGGGCCTGAACCGGTTCGGGCTGATCCGGGAGTTCAAAAAGCTCTACGGCGTCAGCCCCATCGAGTATATGCTCAGCTGCCGCTACCGGGAAGCCAGGTTCCTGCTGGAAACCACCGACCGCAGCATCATCAATATCAGCCGGGATCTGGGATTCAGCAGCGGCAACTATTTTTCCCAGAGCTTCCAGAAGCGCTTCGGTGTAACGGCTTCGGCCTACCGGGCCTCCCACGGCGGCAAATAAAAAACGGACCGGAAATTTCCGGTCCGCTTTTTTATTTCTCTTTCACATAGGCGGGGCGGGGACCATAGCGGTCGGCCAGGGAGGCGTAGCAGCCGGGCCGGTCGTGCTGGCCGGTGCCGGCCACCCCTTCGCACCGGGCGTCAAAAGCCGGGTCGGCGTACCGGCGGAACCAGGCATCCATCTCCCGGCTCAGGGCCAGTACCAGCGGTTCATAGGCTGCCTGGCCGTAGAGATTGTGCTCCTCGCCGGGGTCCTGTACCAGATCGTACAGCTCGTTGGGGCCGTAGGGGGTGCGCAGCACCAGCTTGCAGTCCCGGCGGCGGATCATCCGCACCGGGCCGTACTCGTCGTACACCACCACCGGTGCAGGGTTCTGCCGGTCCGGGTCGGTGAGCCAGGGGGCAAAACTGTGCCCCGGCAGCGGCTGGATGCTCCGGCAGGGCACCCCGCAGAGCTCACACAGGGTGGGGAACAGGTCGTAGTGGCTGAACATCTCCTCACAGACGGTGCCTTCCGCCACCCGGCCCGGCGCCATCATCAGGAAGGGCACCTTCACCGAGGAATCGTACATGTTCTGGGGGAAGGTGCCGTTGCCTTTGCCCCAGATGCCGTGCTGGCCCAGGTTCATGCCGTTGTCCGAGGTAAAGACCACGATGGTGTTGTCCAGCACGCCGCTCTCCTCCAGCTGGTCCAGGATGCGGCCCACCCAGTGGTCCATGGCGCTGATGGCTGCATAGTAGCCCCGCAGCAGCTCTTTGCGCCGGGCGCCGGTGCCGTACTGGCAGGTGTGCACCTGGTTGGGGTGCAGGGGCAGGTCGGGGGTGGCGGTGAAGGCACAGTCCTTGTAGAGGTCAAGATACTCCCGCGGGTGCTGGTCGGCATCCCAGGGATCGTGGGGGGCCGTGAAGTGCACGCTCAGGTAGAAAGGCGCGTCCTGGGCGGCATAGCGCTGCAGCCATTCCACCGCCCGGCTTCCCAGCAGGTCGGTCACATAGCCGTCCGCTTCGTATACTTCGCCCTTTTCCACCATCTCGGGGTGGAAATAATCGCAGCCGCCCCGGGCAATGGTGTACCAGTCGGTAAAGCCGTGCTGGGGGTGCAGGCTGTCGCCCAGGTGCCATTTGCCGCACAGCCCGCAGTGGTAGCCCGCCTGGGCCAGCAGGTCGGTGTAGGCGGTGAGGGATTCCAGGTACCGGATGGGCCGGCTCTCGTGGGCAAAGGCCGGCCGCCCCTGGGCAAAGGGATGGTCAGCCGCCAGGTTGCCGCCGTCCAGCCAGTCCAGCACGCCGTGGCGGCTGGGCATGGTGCCGGTCAGGATGGAAGCCCGCGCCGGGGAGCACACCGGGGAAGCGCAGAAGAAATTGTCGAACCGCATCCCCCGGCGGGCCATCCGGTCCAGATTGGGGGTTTGGATGTCGGTGTTGCCGGCACAGTGCAGCGCCCAGGCGCCCATGTCGTCCGCCAGCAGAAAAACCAGGTTGGGGCGGGGGGCCGCCCCGTTTTGCATAGCCATCAAAACGTCGCTCCTTTCGGTTTTGGGCACATGGTAAAGCAGGCGGCGGGCACTTGTCAAGGGGGTCGCGCGCGCGTATAAAGGCGGCGCAGCAACGAAAAAAAATATTCTGCAAAACCCCGAAAAGGGGCTTGCAAATCGTCGCCGATTTGCTTACCATAGAAACCGCTACGCCCCGTTGTGCACGGCTGACGACGGCGGGGCACTGTGCCACAAAAATCCATTATGGGCTCTCGGCAGAGGGCCGAAGGCTAGGGTGTCGTGTTATGAGCAAGAGACTGCGTCTGTTCCTCAGTGAGTACATTCTGTCCATGGGGGCGTACTGGGTATGTACGGGTTTCATCATCGCCAAACTGACCGACTACTTCCAGCTGCCGCTGGGGGTGTCCAACCTGTTGACGAGCCTTTCTTCCACCTTCCTGATCCTGCAGCCAGTGGGCGGTATGCTCTACGCCCGTATGCGCCGCAAACGCCGGTATCTGCTGTCGCTGAATGTGATATGGCGGCTCAGCATCGTGCTGGTGTTCTTTGCGGTACTGCTGCCCCAGACCAGCGGCGCGGTGCTGTTCTGCCTGTTGCTGCTGGCCATGCAGGCCGCCCAGCAGATCTGTTCCCCCGCCTACGAGGCCTGGCACGTGCAGGCGGCGGAATCCGAGCACTGCGCCACCTTCTACACCACCCGGGAAGTGCTCTTCATGCTGCTGTACACCATCGTCATGGCCGCCGTGCAGATTTTGATCTCGGTGTCGGAACACGCCGGCACGCTGCGCAACGGCTTTATTGCGGCCGGCATCATCGAAGGGGTGCTGCTGGTGGCCAGCCTGGTGCTGCTGCCCCGGCTGACCCCGCCCGATGAAAACGCCGGCAGCCAGCCCGCCAGCCTGCGGGCCATGCTGGGGGTACTGGGCGACCGCAACCACACCCAGGTCATCTGCGGCAACGCCCTCTGGAGCTTTGCCAACGTCTTTGTGGGCGGCTTGTTCAGCATCTACGCCGTGCGTGTGCTCAAGGTGGACTTCATCCAGCTGATGATCTGGGGTACCGTGGGCAATCTGCTGCGCATGGTTTTTGCGCCGGTGTTTGCCCGCATCGCCGCCCGCATCGGCTGGAAAAACTGCCTGGCCGACATCTTCTTTGTCTACGCCGCACTGGCGGTGCTGCTCTACTTCTCCACGCCGGAAAACGCCTTCTGGATCGTACCGGTCTACCTGTCCTTCAGTTCGCTGCCGGTATCCGGCATCTCCATCGGCACGCTGGAACTGCGCATCGCCACCAGCCCTGCCGAACTGCGCAGCGTCTATTTTTCGGCCTATTCCCTCATCAGTGGTCTGGCCTCCCTCATCGGCACCAGCCTGTGTTCCGCACTGCTGGGTATGCTGGAAACCGGTGCCCTGCCGCTGGAGATCCAGGACCTTTTCCTCATTGGCCTGGTGCTTATCGCACTGCCCTACCTGACCTTCCGCCGCCTGCCGGTGGACCTGCACTGACCGCTTCGCAAAGGAGGCTTGCCTATGCAACGCATTGTGACCCCGCTGCTGGAACACTGGTATTTCCGCCCCGGCTTTGTGCCCCGGGATGCTGCGGACCCCGCCACCGAAGGCTTTGTGCCGGTTTGCCTGCCCCACACCGTGCGGGAAATGCCCTGCAGCTATTTCTCGGTACAGGATTTCCAGGGGCTCAGCTGTTACAAACGGCGGCTGAACCTGAAAGAAGAATGGAAAAACCACCGCATTTTCGTGGATTTTGACGGCGTTATGACCGCGGCCCGGGTCTTTTGCAACGGGCGGGAAGCGGGCACCCACAAGGGGGGATTCACGCCGTTCTCGGTGGAGATCACCGACTTTTTGCGCTGGGACGGCGGGGATTTCCTGGCCGTGGAGGTGGACAGCACCGAGCGCCCCGACACCCCGCCCTTCGGCTATGTGGTGGACTATGTCTGCTTTGGCGGCATCTACCGGGAGGTAACGCTGCGGGCCGTCCCGCCGGCCCATATCCGGAATGTGAAAACCGAGGCCCGGGATGTGATGGCCCCCCGCAAAGCCCTGGCTCTGCGGGCAGACCTGCAGGGCGTACCGGCGGGGGCGGTGCTGGCGGCGTCGCTGTGGGACGGCGATATCCGGCTGGCTGCCTGTGAAACGGCGCTGGCCCCCGGCGCGCAGACCGCCGAACTGCTGCTGCAGGACCTGGACGTGCGCCGCTGGGAACTGGATGACCCGGCGCTGTACACGCTGCGGGTGACGCTGCACAGCGGTGCCGACACCGACGAAGTGCGCCTGCGCACGGGATTCCGCATCGCCCGGTTTACGCCCCGGGGCTTTTTCCTGAACGAAAAATCCATAAAGCTGCGGGGGCTCAACCGCCACCAGCAGTACCCCTACCAGGGCTACGCCATGCCCTGGCGTGCTCAGTACCAGGATGCCGACCTGCTGAAACGGGAACTGCACCTGAACATCGTGCGCACCAGCCACTATCCCCAAAGCCCGCACTTCCTGGACCGCTGTGATGAAATCGGTCTTTTGGTGTTCGAGGAACTGCCCGGCTGGCAGCACATCGGGGACGCCGCCTGGCAGGAGCAGAGCTGCCGCGATCTGGAAGCCATGATCCGGCGGGACTGGAACCACCCCTCCATTGTGCTGTGGGGGGTGCGCATCAACGAATCCCTGGACGACCATGATTTTTATGCCCGCACCAACGCGCTGGCCCGGGCGCTGGACCCCACCCGCCAGACCGGCGGTGTGCGGTACCTGGAACACAGCGAACTGCTGGAGGATGTGTACACCATCAACGACTTCAGCCACGATGGCACCAATGCGGGTCTGCGGGACCCCCGGGCCGTCACCGGTCTGACCCGGGATGTACCCTACCTTGTCACCGAGCACTCGGGGCATATCTATCCCACCAAGCGCTTTGACAACGAAGAACGTCTGCTGGAACAGGCCCTGCGCCACCTGCGGGTGCTGGATGCCGCTGCGGCGGACCCCCGCATCAGCGGCGCCATCGGCTGGTGCGCCTTCGATTACAATACCCACAAGGATTTTGGCAGCGGTGACAAAGTCTGCTACCACGGCGTCATGGATATGTTCCGGCTGCCCAAGTTTGCGGCGGCTGTTTACCGCAGCCAGACCGAGGAGGAGCCGGTTCTGGAACCGCTGACCCGCTGGACCCGGGGGGATCGCTGTGCGGCACAAATCACACCGCTGGTGATATGTACCAACTGTGAGGAGGTGCGCGTCATCGTCAACGGCGTGGACCAGGGGAAGTTTACACCGGACCGGAGCAACTACCCTTCGCTGGCGCACCCGCCGGTGGTTCTGCGACAGCTCAGCGGCGGCTGGGGCGATGACTGGAACGGCGCCGAGTTCATCGG
>ERZ1090879.1031-NODE-1032-length-15861-cov-19.425471_pt1 | contig 15861 bp, 13 predicted proteins | sample MGYA00478472_ERZ1090879 | MGnify/ENA primary metagenome ERZ1090879 (study PRJEB33644, sample SAMEA5815723) | chicken gut metagenome | biome: Chicken; feature: Gastrointestinal Tract; material: Caecum | place: Ireland | collected 2019-01-01 | study: A study of...
ACGCTCGCCGCTCCTCTTCGCAAAAAATCTTTCTGCAAAATCTTTTTTGCGAGTGTTGCGGTATGATAATTCCGTGAGAAAAAGAAAACCCAACGGTCGCCTGCGGCTTTGCGTTTGGTTTTCCTCGATAGCGCGCAAAGGGCAACAGTATAACGCGCGCTATCTCACTTTTCCGTATAAGCGCAGGCGTGCGCAAATTGAGTACCGCAGCGCAGGGAAACCCTGCTCGCGGACATGATTATGAGCTAAAATCACAGGAAAAGCCGTCACTGCGTTATGGCTTTTCCGTCCCTGATTGTTGCGTAAGCAACTTTTGCGGAAAGAGTGAATGCGGCGCGCTATTATGTTGCGATTGCGCCGCAGAGAGGTGAGCGCGTACGTTATGCCGACAGCCCCTGTGGGGCTTCGGCGTATGCGCGAACTGAGAAATTGCCATATCAAGGGCAATTTCGTGACCGAAACCGCGCTTTCCATCGGCGCGGTTGAGACAAACCCGCGGTTAGTCGTAGGCGTACCCGTGGGTTTTCTCTCAAACTCACGAAGATTTTCCGCGTCAGTTCGCGGAAAATCCGTGAGTTGCGGTTTATGCCCCCTTCACCCTGCCGACGTCGGTATTGTCGCGCCGTCTGTCTGCGAGCGCGCGGACGGGATGTTCCTTCCCCATGAGGCGGTAATCCTGCCCCAGCCGCTCGATGGCTTTTTCGATGACGGTGTGCGTGCCCGCCGCCTCCACGCTGCCGTGGACGCGCGCGTTGTAGCCGAAATAGCGGAAGGAATCGGGGAGTTTGTCCACATCTTCGAACCCCTCTTCCACACCCGTGAGGCGTACGCTCTTGAGCACCTCGCGGATATACTCCTTCTGCGAACGGAATTTCAGCAGTTCGGGGAATTCGCCGCCCTCGGGCAGCACCTGCTGCCACACCTTTCCGCCGTACACGCGCAAGAGCTCCGCCGCCTCGTGCAGGTGCGCGACCTCTTCCAGAAAGTGCATCTCCCAGATCTTTCTGATGCGCGCGTCCGTCTCGTCCTCATAGCAGGAATAATACAGATAGCACTCGGTGTACTCGTTCATGAGCAGCGTTTCCCACTCGCTCATGCAGGGATCTTTGAGGCACCCGTACCCCGTGACGTGCTGTTCCTCGATCATGGCGATCTCGTTGAAGAGTTTCCGCCCGAGCGGCGAGGCATACAGATTGCCGACGTTCATATAAAAGTTCATCGTCTGCTGTTCCGCCGCCGTGATGATGTTCACGCAGAGCTTTGTTCTGAGGTCGTTCAGATACCCGTTCATGTAAAAGCGGACGTCGTCGAAGGGATGGCGGTATTCCGACACGGTGGGCCGCCCGGGCATGATCTCGGTGTAGTCGCCCACCAGCCGCGCGGGATCGCCGCCCTTTTCCAGCTCCATGAGATCGGCGTAGCGGTAGAGATGGTCGAAATCCTCCAAAAGCGCGAAGTCGAGCTGCTTTTTGACGTAGCCGTTCTTCTCGCCGAGCGCGAGGTTGGCGGTGAGATCGACCGCGAGCTGTTCGTAGCCGATGGTGTGTTCGAGAATGCTCTCGTCGGCGGGCTTCAGGGACGCGACGCGCTTTTGCTGGAGCTGTTCGCCGCGGCGCATGAACGCGAGGCGGCGGCGTACGTCGTTGTTGGAACACATGCGCGACATGGCGTGCGTGAGCCGCACCGATTCGAATTCGGTACCCGACATCAGAATGACGCGCAGACGCGTATAGGGATCGACCGTGTTCTTATCGTAGGGCTTTACGAGCACCTTTTTCCATTCCGTGAAAATCTTATCCGCCTTCTGCGTTCTGAGTTCAAAGGGATTCATACCTTACCTCCTGCACTTTTTATTGCCGAGATGAAAAGGTTTATGCATTTGATTGCAAATCAGGCGCAAAATTGTTATAATACAAGCAAGAAAGCCTGCTTACAAAGGTTTTCGGACGGTACAGAAAAAGCGGAGCGGCGCAGCCGCCGCAAAGCACTTTTTTGGCACGTTCCGGGACTGAACTGCAAGCGGAATAAAATAAAGGAGACGGCGATATGATCGGCGCGGTCGTTGCAATGGATTCGGAGGCGGAAGCGCTCCTCGATCAGATGGAAATCGAAAATATTCTTACCGTACACGGCAAGCCCGTGTACGCGGGCAAGGCGTTCGGAAAGGACGTGCTGCTGTGCGTATGCGGCGTGGGCAAGGTGAACGCGGCGGTCGGCGCATGCGCGGTGCTGGAAAAGGGCGCGCAGGTTCTGCTCAACTTCGGCGTTGCGGGCGGACTGCACGAGAAAACGGAGCTGACGGAGGTATACCTGATCGACAGGGCGGTGCAGTACGACTTCGACCTCACCCAGCTGAACGGAGGCGCGGTCGGCACCCTCGACGGCGAGACGGAGAACTTTATGCCCCTCTGCACGCCTGCGGCGCTCGACTTCCCGCGCCGTGCGCTCGGCTCGGGCGACAGGTTCAACGACTCCGCCGCCGACCATGCCCTGCTCCTCTCCCTCGGCGCGGACATCCGCGACATGGAGGGCGCGGCGATCGCCGAAGTGTGCAAATACGCGGGCGTGCCCTTCGTCTCCGTGAAGGCGGTCTCCGACGTATACGGCGCGGGCAGCACGACGGAGCAGTTCAAAAAGAACACCGCGCGCGCCATGCTCAACTTAAAGGCGTACATGGGCGAGATCTTCGCCGCGCTCGGCGCGTGAGGCAGACGATGGATAAGATCCCCTCTTTTGAAAAAGACCACGATTCGCTCACCCCGGGGCTGTACGCGCAGACGGACGCAAACGGCGTGACCACGTTCGATCTGCGTTTCAAAAAGCCAAACGCGGGCGATTACATCACGCCCCGGGCGCTGCATACCGTCGAACACCTGATGGCGACGGTGCTCCGCAACAGCCGCGCAAAGGAGAACATCGTATACTTCGGCCCCATGGGCTGCCGCACGGGATTTTACCTGCTGACGCTGCGCATGAGCCGCGACGAGGTGCTCTCCCTCCTCAGAGCGTGCATTCCCGCCGCGCTCGCCCTGGATGAGATCCCCGGGAGCAGGCGCGAAGAGTGCGGCAATTACCTCGAACACGACCTTGCGGGCGCAAAAGAAGAACTTGCGGCATACCTTGCCATACTGGAGAAATTATGATCGACCTCGGAGACTGGAAGGAGCCGCTCAGACCGCTTTTCGAAGACGAGCGCTACAAGAAGATCCGCGCCTTCCTCATCGAGGAATACCGCCATCACACGGTATACCCCGATATGTACGATATTTACAACTGCTTCCGCTATACGCCCTTTGCGAACGTGAAAGCGGTGCTCCTCGGACAGGATCCCTATCACAACGAGGGGCAGGCGCACGGGCTGTGCTTTTCGGTACAGGACGGCGTTCCCAAGCCGCCCTCGCTCGAAAACATGATGAAGGAACTGCAATCCGACCTGGGTTACCCGCCCGCGAAGTCGGGCGACCTCACGAAATGGGCGAAGGAGGGCGTGCTCCTCATGAACACAGCGCTCACCGTGCGCGCGCACCAGGCGAACTCGCACGCGAACTGCGGATGGAGCTGGTTCACGGACGCCGTCATTTCCATTCTGAGCGAGCAGAAGGAGCACCTCGTGTTTCTGCTGTGGGGCGGCAACGCGCGCAAAAAGAAGGCGCTCATCGATACTTCCAGGCACCTCGTTCTGGAATGCGCGCACCCCTCGCCCCTCTCGGCGTACAACGGATTTTTCGGATGCAGGCACTTTTCCAAGACGAACGCCTACCTGCTCGAACACGGCATCGCGCCCATCGACTGGAACCTGAACGACTGACCGCGGCGCGCGGAAATCATAAATAGGAGCGGCACATGAAATATATCGTGATCTTAGGGGACGGCATGGCGGGATATCCGCTGCCCGACCGCGGAAACAAGACGACTTTACAGCTCGCAAAAACGCCCTTTTTCGACGAGCGGGCGCGAAAGAGCGCCGTGGGACTGATGAAGACGGTGCCCGACGGCTATAAACCGGGAAGCGACGTTGCAAACCTCTCGGTGATGGGATACGACCCCGCGCTCTACTACACGGGGCGCTCCCCTCTGGAGGCGGCGTCCATCGGGATCCCGCTCAAAGATACCGACGTGACGCTCCGGTGCAACCTCGTCACCCTCTCAGACGAAAAAAACTACGAGGACAAGACGATGCTCGACTACTCCGCGGGAGAGATCTCCACGGCGGAGGCGCGCGAACTCGTTGCCACGCTCAAAAAAGCGTTCGACAAGCCCCCTTTCACGCTGTACGCGGGCATCTCCTACCGCCATTGCCTCGTTGTGGACGGCGGCAGGACGGGGCATACGTTCACGCCTCCGCACGATATTTCGGATAAACCCGTTGCGGAATATCTCCCCCGGGGCGAGGGCAGCGAGGCGTTCCTCGAAATGATGAAACGCTCGTACGAGATCCTTTCGGAGCACCCCGTCAACAAAAAACGCGTCGCCGAAGGGAAGAACCCCGCAAACTCGGTATGGTTCTGGGGCGAAGGCACCAAGCCGCGGCTGACCGCCTTTGAGGAGCTGTACGGCAAAAAGGGCGGCGTCATCTCGGCGGTGGATCTCGTGAAGGGCATCGGCGTTCTGGCGGGGCTGAAGGTCATCGAAGTGGAAGGCGCGACGGGCAACTGGGACACCAACTTCGGGGGGAAGGCTGACGCGGCGATCAGGGCGCTGCTGGACGGGCTCGATTTCGTGTATATCCACATGGAGGCGCCCGACGAGTGCGGACACCACGGCGATACCGACAGGAAGATCTACTCCATCGAGCAGGTGGATATGGTCGCGCGGACGGTCGCCGGGGCGCTGCGGGATGCGGGAGAGCCGTTCGGCATGCTCATCTGCCCCGACCACCCCACCCCCATCGCGCTGAAAACGCATACCGCCGACCCGGTGCCCTTTTTGCTGTACCGCAGCGACGAGGAAAAAGCGGGCGGCGCCGCGCGCTACGACGAAGAGGCGGCGGCTGCGACGGGGCTGTGCGTTCCCCGCGCATGCGAACTGATGAAAGCATTTTTAAGGTAAAAAATTTTTACATTTTTTGAAAAACCGCGTTCCGCCGCTTGCTATTTGTAAATGTTTATACTATAATATCGGTAAGGAAGAAATTTTGGGGTGATGAACATGGATGAAATGACGGACGAAATGCTCGCAGAACGCCAGCATGTGCTCGACGTGGACAAGTGGCTCGCCAGCGAAGCGGCGGGATACGACCTGTGCGGCTCGTTCACCTTCTGCGCCCGCTGCGACAAGACAGAAACGCATCCCTGCGCCCGCGCCGAAGCGCGCCACATGGCGGAGCTTGAAAAGGAGACGGAGCAATTCGAGGAAGAGGAAGCCCTTCTCGAAGAGAACGAGGACATCCCCGCGGAGGACGCCGCAGAGGAAGAGGAGATCGCCGCAGCCGAAGCCCCCGACGATGACGAGGAAGAGCCCGCCGCTGCCGAAACTCCCGCCGCGGCGGACGAGAGCGAGATCCCCGCGGGCTACGAATGGGTCACGCGGTACCGCCGTTCCTTCAAATCCCGCCTTATCCAGAACGAAAAGCTGCAGGACTTCTACACCGAAGTGCGCAACGCCCTCTCCGAGCTTGCGGGACTGCGTTCCCGCGTGAGCCAGGCGTGCGAAAACTTCCGTTTCCACGGCGACCGCATCGCGCGGCTCTCCGTCGGCGGGAAGACGCTCACCCTCTACCTTGCGCTCGATCCGGACGCCTATGAGGACACCAAATACCGCTACGAAGACGTATCCGACCGCAAGACGTACGCCGAAACGCCCATGAAAGTGCGCGTGACGAGCAAGCGCATGGTCAAATACGCCAAGGAGCTCATCGCCGACCTTGCGGCGAAACACGAAGTGCCCGTCGTGGGGCATATCCCGATGGACTATCACGCGCCCTTCGAGGATGACGCCGCGCTCATCAAAAAGGGTCTCATCAAGCCCTACAACGTGCTTGTAAAAAAGAAAAAGAAGTAAAAACGCATACCTGTAAGGCGGTTTCCCGTGCGGAGACCGCCTTTTTGCATGACTCCGCCGCCGCGGAACTTTTTTCCGGAAGCATATTGACGGCGGCATGAAAATATAGTATACTCTGCTTACAGAGAGAGGGCGCGAATGCCCGAAGGAGGAGAAATATGAAAAAATTACTTGCATTCGGATGCGCGGCGATCATGCTTGCCGCCGCCGCAGGCTTTGCGGCATGCGGCAGCGACGCGCAGATCAGGGGAAACTACAAGGAGCCGACCGACGAAGAGCTCAGCAGCGCGCTCGATTCCATCGACGCAGAGCGCCTCTTCGGCGATCCCGATGCGGCGGAGCGCACGTTCGGCATCTCCGCAAATGCGGACGTCACGCTCAAAATGACGGCGCAGAGCGGCAGCATCGACATGACTGCCGGCGCGGAGTACGCGTTCCTGCTCGCGGAAGAGACGATGACGGGCGCGGGAAACGTTACATTCTCCCTCGACGCAGAGGGCGTAAAGACCCTCGAAGATACGAGCATGGAGGCGGAGATCTGCAACGACGGCGACTATATGTACATAGACGCCGCCCTCACCGAGGGCGAGAAGGAGCGCACCCTGCGCGGGAAGTTCCCCTTCGGCACCATGCCCGACCTGCTGAGCGCGGCGCCCGATCAGCTCCCCTCCGCGCCTGCCGACGGCGCGACGCAGACGCCCGATATTCCCGGGCTCGTCCGCGAACTCAAAGAGGCGGGATTTGAAATCGGGCTGGATACCGCCGACGGCGTGAAACTCAGGATCGCCGCCACGGAGGACTTCTTTACCGCGCTCGAGGGGCTGTCCGCCACGGACGGCACCCCCATGGAATTTACGAAGACCGTTCTGGAGATCTACCTCTACGTCGATTCCGAAGGGCTGTTCCGCCAGGCGTCCGTATTTGCCGATCTCGCGGCAGACATAAAGGACGCGGAAAATCCCGGGACGGCGTCTCTGAACGCCGAGATCGTACTCAAAAATGCGGATACGGCGCCCGTCCTCCCGGACGACCTCGACGATCCGCAGAAATACCCCGACCTCGGCGGTTCCGGCTCCGCCGCAGGAATGTGACCGACAGCCGAACGCTTGCCCGCCCGCAGACCTCTGCGGGCGGTTTTTCGTGCAAACCGTCTCCCGCGCGGCGATCTGTTTGACTTCCCGGCGAAAAACGCGTATAATATCCGCAGGGAAACGGGCAGATATGCCCACTGGAGCAAACGATGAAGAAATATACGGCGATCTGCTGCACGGCGGTCATGCTGTGCGGGACGCTCATAGCTGCGGCAGCCTGCACGGAGCGCGACCCGACCGTGAAAGGCGATTATACCCGCCCCACCGAGGAGGAACTGCGCACGGCGCTCGACGCGATCGACGAAGAAAAGCTCTTCGGCAACGCAGCCGCGCAGGGCGGCGGATTCGGGTTCTCCCTGGGCGGAGACTTCGGAATTTCTGCCGACGCAGAGGCGTGCGTCGCCTCGCTCGAAAGCAGCATCCGCTACGATTATTCGCACACGAAGGACGCCCGTGCGGGATCGGGGAGTTTCACTCTCTCCGCGCGCGGAGAGGAGACAGATCCCGAAAATACCGACGACGGCGGGCTGGACGTGAACGTTTCGCTCTACAACGACGCGGACGCGGCGTACGCCTACGTTACGGCAGAACGGGGAGAGACGCGCACGGAGGCAGGCGGGAAACTCTCCTTCCCGGCGCTCGCCGCCGCAGCGGGAGCGTACGATGATATTCCGCTGCCGGAATGGTTCCCCCTTGCGGAACTTACGTCGGGCACGGTCGACATCGAGGACGCCGTCGGCGCGCTGCTCGATCTGGGCATGGACGCCTGGACAGACAATTCGGACGGGTTCAAGCTCAAACTCGTTGCAAACGAACGCTTCTACGAATCGCTCGCCGCGGACGCGCAATCGTACGGGATGCAGCTCACATACACGCAGCAGACGTTTGAAATTTACCTGCACATCAGGCAGGACGGACTGCTCGAACAGTTCTCCTCGCTCATCGATATACAGGGCGACGTCGGCGAAGGCGAGGATGCGGGAACGCTCTCGATCGGCGGCAATTTCGTGCTCCGGTACGCCTCGCCCCGCGTCACCCTGCCGGACGAGCTCGCCGACTCCGTAAAATATCCGCTGTACGACGACCTCTTTATTTCCGCCGACCCCGAAGAGCCGGAGGAGCCGGAACCGCAGCCCGAACCCGTGACCGTACTCAAACCGCAGACGACAGCGGACGGCGTCGTCACCGCGCAGAACTTCAACGCTGCGGAGGGCGCAAACATCCTGTACGACGCAACGGCCGACCGCGTTTGCGTCGTCACGGAGACCGGATACAAGATCTACGACGCCGCTTCGCGCAATCTGCTCGACTCGGATAGCGTACTGCAGAACATCGTATGCGCCGACGTCCGCGGCGGGAAACTGTTCCTCGGCATGGGCGAAAAGGGCATCGACGTGATCGACCTCAAAAATCTGACGGCGAGCACCGCGCACATCGTTACCCCGTCTCCCGTGTACAGCATCGCCGCGACGGACAGCTGCATCGTGTTCGGCACAAGCCTTCAATGGGGCGCCGTGATGCGCATCGGCTTTACGGGAGAGGGCGAAACGCGCCTTCTAAGCAGCGTTTACGACCCCGAATTTCTCGTCGGGCAAGGCGGCGTGTACGTGATCGAAAACCGCACGCCCACCGCAACTATCTATAAGATCGACCTTGCGGAAAACACTTCGGAGAAATTCAACATTGCAAATACAGACGGCGCGGATGCGGATATATCCCTCGACGGAGAGTACCTGCACTTCAACGGTTCCTGCTACGACGCGGACACGATGGAGCTCGTCTCTTCGAGCGGGCTTGCGGAACTCTATCCCGAAACGACGGGCTATCCGCCCGCGGAGACCCTGCTCATTACGGAACGGTACTCCTACCTGCGCGGCACGGACGGCACCCTGCTCGTATACGACCGCAGCGCGGAGGCGTTCCGTTACCGCGCCGAATTTACACCCGATACGCTGTACGAGCGCACCGACGGCACGATATACGCCGTTTGCGCGGCAGCGGGCTGGACGGCGATCGTCGACCCCGCCGAATTCCCGAAGCGGACGGTCGCACCCGACGATCCGACGCTCCCCGATCACCCCGTCCACGGGGACGCCTCTCTTCCGCAGTCGACGAAGGACGGCATTCTCACCGTGCAGACCTTTTACGCGACGGAGGATTCCCTCGCCGCGTACGACGCGGCGACGGACAGCTACATCGTTGCGGAGACGAACGCCTTCCGCGTATACGATATGAAGACGGGCGAACTGCGCTTTTCGGAAGAACTGCTTTTGGACATCACCTGCCTCGACGCATACAACGGCAAACTGTGCCTCGGACTGGGAGCGGCGAAAAAGATCCGCGTCGTCGATCTGATGAACGGGCAGTATGAAGATATCGCCGCCGCCGTTGCGGTGAGCGACATTGCCGTCATGAACAGCTGCATCGTGTACGCGGACGGCGGGTGTTCCGTATACCGCGTCGGATTTGCGGGCGAACGGGAGACGCTCCTTTTGAGCACCGCGTACTTCCCCGTGCTCACGCCCAACCGCAGCGAAGGGCTCGTATACGTTGCCGAGACGGGGCTTTCCGACTGTTCCCTCTATTTTATCAGGCTGAGCGACGGCACGACGACGGAAGTCTCGCAATGGGGCGAATTCTCCTATGCCGAAGAGGGCGCACGTTTCGACGGTGAGGCCGTGTACTTCTGCGGCGTCCGTTTCGACGCCGCGACGGGAGAACGCCTCTCTGCAAACCTCACCGAGGACTACCTCCCCGCGTTCGGAACGGTTCCCGAAGAGGGCGTGCTGCTCACCGAAGAATACGCCTTCCTCCGCACGCAGACGGGCATCATCGCCGTATACGACCGCGCGGAGGGCAGCCTCCTCTACCGCACGGGCATCGCCGCCGAGGCTGTGTACAAGCGGGCGGACGGCACCTTCGTCCTTCTGAGCAAGACGAGCGGTTGCGCGATCGTGTTCGATCCCGAAGCGCTCCCCGGGGCGCCGCAATAAAAAATGCCCGCAACGGCGGACATCCGGAAAACCAAATTGAAAATCCGCGCGCCGCAGTCCAAAGCTGCGGCGCGCGGTTCTTTTATTTTTGCTTGTTGAGCAGTTCGGGCGCGCTGTTCTTTTTGCGCTCGTAGCGCACGAAGAGATAGGCAACGACGATCCCCACGGCAAAGAGCACGAGCCCGAGCGCAAGATCGAGCGCGTTCACGCCGTTTTCCGCCCAGCCCCTGTATACGGCGTATACGTCGGGATTGAAGAACATGGTGACGACGGAGCCGAGCGAGAGCCCGACAATGACGAAAAACGCTGCCGCCCGCCGCTTTGCAAAGATCTTGGTGAGCAGTTTGGAGAAGGTGACGAGCCCGAGCAGGAACCCGACGGCAAGGCAGGCATACACGCCGAACACGGCGGGATTTTGCTGCCAGTAGCTGAAATGCACCGATTCCATGATGGGCGTGAAATACCCGAACGCCATCAGGATCGCCGTCGCGCTCAGCCCCGGCACGACCTGCGTGATCGCCACGAGATAGCCCAGCACCAGAAAGAGGATATAATGCCCGACGTTCAGCCCCTCGAGCGACTGCGCGCCCTCGGAGGCGAAGGTGGAGGCAACGGAGATGGCAACCGGCACCGCGAGCCCCAGCGCAAACAGCCCGATGCGCAGCGGCGTCCGCTTTTCCGAACGCACCTCGTCGCAGACGGCGGGAAAGGCGCCGAGCATGAGCCCCGCAAACAGTCCGATGACGGTGAACGGGCTGATATCGATCAGTTTTTGTATGGCGAGAAAACCCAGCACAAACCCTATCACGAGCCCGATGGCGATGGGCAAAAGGAACTTCGCGCATTTTTTGAATTTTTTTACGATGTTCCCCAGCGCATACAGGAGTTTGTGATACAATTTGAAGATGATGGCGACGGTGGAGCCGCTCACTCCGGGCACAATGACGGCAAGACCGATGAAGAACCCGAGCACGCCGCCCTTTGCGACTTCTTTGCCGTTTTTGTATTTGAGGTCAGGCTCCGCCTCGGCGGGAGCGTTTTCGGGCGCCTGCGCAGGCGGAGTTCCGTCCCCTTCGGGAGAGGACCCGGCGGCGGGCGTCACGATGATCTCGTCTTTGTTCTCTTCCATATTTTACCTCATAAAAAAGAAACGCCGAGCGACTTCTGACTTTAAGTGCCCGACTGTTTTCTCTGTACTTTCTTACTTCTTTTCTTTGATCTTTGCCGCCTTCCCCGTAAGTCCGCGCAGGTAATAGAGCTTTGCCCTTCTCACCTTGCCCGCTCTTACAACGGTAACGTATGCCACCTTGGGGGAATGAAGCGGGAAGCAGCGCTCCACGCCGACGCCGAACGACAAACGGCGCACGGTGAACGTTTCGCGGATGCCGCCGTTCTTCTTTGCGATGACGACGCCCTCGAAATTCTGGATACGCTCTTTTCCGCCCTCGATGATGCGGTAGCCGACCTTGACGGTGTCGCCCACGTTGAACTGGGGGACGTTCTCCTTCATGCCCTCGGCTTCGATCGCCTCAATGAGTCCCATTTCCGACTTACCTCCTTATGGTACGCGACGTTCATTCCCGCATGCGGCAGAGGAACGCCCGAAGTCACTTGTCAATTATATCCGATACCCCGCGAAAATGCAACTTTTTTTCGCCGCCTTTCATAAGATTTTTGTCCGTTCCGCCATTTTATTCGCACGGCAAGGCAAAAACGGGCGTCTGTTCGGGCAAAACCTCCGTCTTTTTTACTTCGTAGATGCCCTGTACGGCGGCGTAGCTGTCGCGGCGGAGCAGTTTTTTCTGCACGAGCGCGCCGGAAGCATCGTACACGAGCAGATAGCTCTCGCTCCTGATCCCCTCCTTTTCGGCGCGCACCGTCCTGTCCTCCTCCCCCTCCCGCATCTGCGCCGCGGGCGGCGGGATGTGCGCGAGGACGCGGCTCTCCGTCCGGTAGCGCATGCCGTCCGGCTTGCCGTATACCTCGAACGTGACCCTCCCGCCCGACGTCCGCCCCAGAAGATACACGGGGAAGGGATAGGGATTGGAAAATTTGAGGTCGCTCCAGCGGGAGACCATGGCGTCGAGCGAGGGGCTCACATACCCCACCGAGAGAGAGTGCGGGCGGCTCTCCGTGACGGTGAGCCCCGCCTCGAGCGCCGCATTCATGAGCGTGGTGGACGCCTGGCACACGCCGCCGCCCGTTCCCGAAACGTATTCCCCGCCCGAGATGATGGGCGCCTCCAGAAATCCGTTTTCCGCCGTCCGCAGCCCCACGGCGGCATTGAAGGAGAAGGTCTCGCCCGGGAGCAGCACGCTGCCCGCGATCCGCTCGCAGGCGAGGGCGATGTTGTGCGCCCGCGCCGCTTTGGAGGCGTCGAACGAGGTGGAAAAAGCGGAGAGCTTCTGCGTACGCGCGACAAGCTGCGCCTTGGTGACGGAGGGCTGCCATGCGCGCGTGACGAGGGAGGCTTCCGTCTCCCCCGCGCCGAGTGCACGGAGCGCCGCCGCGAGCGATGCGGCGCGGTCGCAGTACACGCCCGCGCGTTCCTCCGTATAGGAGAACCCGAAACGGCCGAAGGAGAGCTCCGCGTCCGCAGGCGCGCTCGCGCCCCGCTCGCACAGGCGGGCGATCTCCTCTTCCGCCCCCACCCATACGCGGCGCACGGTCGCCTCCAGGGCCTCTCCCTTCCGCGCCTTCCGCACGAGCGCGGGGACGTCGTCCGCATAGACGATCGCGGGCATGGTATCGCCGAAGGGCGTACGGAGTGTGAAGGGAATGCGCTCTGCGGCGAGTTTTTTGCGCACCGCCGCGACCGCCTCGCCGTAGGACATGCCCCCGACCGCGACGCCGGAGACGGTGACGCCCGCTCTCACGCACCCCGCGCGCCCGAGAAAGAAAAATGCGCTCCCCGCGAGGAGGAGCGCAAACATACAGGCAAAAATTTTCTTCATTCGCTCTCCCGAAGGCGGGCGAAAACTTCCAAAAGCCGCGCGTCCGGCTCGAACGGCGGCTGACCGATGACGCGGTTGCGCATGCCCTCGGCATGGAAATCCGAACCGCCCGTAAGATACAGCCCCTTCTTCTCCCCGTAGGCGCGGAAGTACGCCCGTTCGGGATCAGTATGGTCGGAGTGCGTGTATTCTATCCCGTCCAGCCCGTGCAAAACGAGCGCGTCCATGAGCTTTTCGCGCGCTTCGAAACCGAGCGGGATGCGCCCCGGATGCGCGAGGGAGGCGATGCCGCCCGTTTGATGGATGACGTCGATCGCGTCGAAGGGCGTGGGGCGCATCTTATCGGAATAACACGGCTTGCCCGCGCTGAAATATTCCTGATATAACTCCCCTTTTTTGCGCCCGAGGCGGCTTGCGAACGCCCCCACGACGTGCATGGTATGCAGGGGCGCCTCCTTTTTGAGGTGAAGTTTTTCCGCGTCTGCCAGCGTGAGGGAGAGTCCGAACACCGCGTTCGCCCGTCCGATCATCTCTTCCGCTCGCAAGAGGGCGCCCTCTTTGCGGCGCGCGAGGAAGGCGCTGTACGCCGCGTTCGGGCGGCATCCGTACCCGAGGACGTGTACCTTTGCGCCGTCCGCGTAGGAGGAGACCTCCCAGCCCGAGATGAACCGCAGTCCCTGCGCCGCGGCTGCGGCGCGCTTTTCGCCGAGCCCTTCGAGGCTGTCGTGATCGGTCATGGAGCAAAGTTCCACGCCCGCCGCCTTCACGCGTGCGGCGATCTCCGCAGGCGTGTAAGCTCCGTCCGAATAGACCGTGTGGATATGCAGATCCGCCCTCATGAGACGATCTTCCCCTCCTTGATGCGTATTTTGTTGCATTCCGCGCCGTACAATACGCGCTCGGCGTGCGTACAGGTGAGGATGCACTGGATATCGCGCACCCGTTCCAGGAGTTTTTTGCGGCGCGGAAGATCGAGCTCGCTCATCACGTCGTCGAGGATGAGCACGGGCGCCTCGCCCGCGAGCGTGCGGAAGATCTCCGTTTCGGCGAGCTTTAAGGAGAGCGCCGCCGTGCGCGCCTGCCCCTGCGAACAGTAGCCGCGCGCGTCCGCGCCGTCGATGGAAATTCTGATGTCGTCGCGGTGCGGCCCCACGGACGTGAACCCCAGCCGCAGGTCGCGCTCCCGCGCCGCGGAAAACTGCTTTATGAGTTTTTCCGCGATCTCCCCTTCGTCGTCGGGATAGCTGCCGTCCATCTCGAGGGTGAGCTCTTCCGCGCCGTCGGTGAGGTAGGCGTGCGCGTCGCGCGCGAGCGGCGAAAGTTCCCGCAGATACCGCCGCCTGTGGCGGATGATGCGCGCCGCGTACACGGCAAGCTGCTCATCCCAGACGGGGAGCGTTTCGAGAATGAGCGGGACTTCCCGCCCCTTGAGAAGGTTGTTGCGCTGATCGAGGATGCGCTGATAGCGCGCCAATGCCGTACAGTATTCGCGCGACGTCTGCGAAATGGAGAGGTTGAGAAAACGCCTGCGCTCGTCGGGACCGTCCTGGATGAGCCTTAATTCCCCGGGCGAGAAAAAGACGCTGTTCATGTTGCCCACAAAGTCCGCCGCCCGCGTGAGACGGTTGCCGTTGAGGCAGAGCTCCCGCTTGTTTTCGAAGATCGCCGCCTCCAGCGTGATCCCGCCGAAACGCGTATGCGCCTCCGCCGAGATGCGCGCGCAGCTCTCGCCGCGGCGGATGAGCTGACGGTCGTGGCGGATGCGGAGGCTTGCGCCCGTGCAAAGGTAAAACACCGCCTCGGCGCAGTTCGTCTTGCCCTGCGCGTTGCGACCCGTGAGCACATTGAGCCCCTCCGAAAAAGAGAAGGTCTCCGCCTCATAATTTCTGAAATTGACGAGCGTTAATTTTTTGATGACCATGCGGGATTTTTTTGAAAAACGCTTTCTTTTTGGCGCATTTTGTACTATAATGAGAGCGTATACACTCCCAACCGACAGATAATATTATACCAAAACCGCACGAAAAGGAAAAGCGTTTGCGAGGGAAATATGACGGCACAATTCGACTTTTTATGGAATAAGATCCGCGAGCGGGCAAAGGCGCTCATCAACCCCATCTCGTACAGCACGTTCATCGAAAACCTTGCGCCTGTGGACGTTGTGGGCAAGAAGATCGCCCTCAGGGCGGAGAGCGAGCTCGCCGCCCGCACCATCACCAAAAACCACCTCGAAAAACTGCGCGAGGCGGTCGTCTCCGCCGACGTGGGACTTTCGGACGTGATCATCGTGGTGGAAGGCAGCGAGGAGTTCACCCTCACCGAATCGCCCGACGACGCGGTGGAGGCGGATTCCGTCGTCCTGGACAAACGCTATACCTTCGATTCCTACGTGGTGGGCAGCTCCAACAAATTCGTGTTCGCAGCGGCGAAATCCGTTGCGGAGAACCCCGGCGAAAACTTTAATCCCCTCTACATCTACGGCGGCACGGGGCTCGGCAAGACGCACCTGATGCAGGCGATCGCCAACGACATCGCGCAGAAAAAACCCTCGCTCAAAGTGATCTACACGACGAGCGAAAAGTTCCTCAACGAGTATGTGGACAGCATGTATGCCAAAAAGGGCTCGGGACGGGACAACGAGACGCGTTTCCGCAACCGCTACCGCGGCGTGGACGTGCTGCTCATCGACGATATCCAGTTCTGGGCGGGAAAATACGGCGTGCAGGAGGCGTTTTTCCACGCCTTCAACGAGCTGTTTTCCCAGCACAAACAGATCGTTATTTCCTCCGACTGCCCCGCCAAGGAGCTGACGACGCTGGAAGA
>ERZ1090879.1032-NODE-1033-length-15854-cov-4.609785_pt1 | contig 15854 bp, 14 predicted proteins | sample MGYA00478472_ERZ1090879 | MGnify/ENA primary metagenome ERZ1090879 (study PRJEB33644, sample SAMEA5815723) | chicken gut metagenome | biome: Chicken; feature: Gastrointestinal Tract; material: Caecum | place: Ireland | collected 2019-01-01 | study: A study of...
GGAATAAGGATGGTTTTTTAATACATATAATTGATTATTCTATTTTTGTACCGCACCCGCAGCAGAATTTGGCTCCTGCCGGATTTGCCGTACCGCAGTTCGTGCAGAACTGTCCGGATTCCCCGGCTGTCTGCGGACTGCTCGATCCCGTATCCGCCCCCTGCGTAACTTCAATCTGCCGTATCGTCTGTTCAAGGAACTGCACAACCTGGTCATCCAGTTTCGACTGCTGGATCATTCCGCTGATCTGGGTCAGAAGTACCGGCCACAGAAAAAAAGCAGAGATAATGGAAGGAATAACCTGCTGGCCGAAAATTCCCACTTTTGCCGTTACTGTAACACCGCCGGTCATTGGAACAAGATCTACATTCAGCGCTGTTTTCATTCCCAGAACGGCTTTGAAAATCCCGCCTTTGCTTATACTGAAATAATTGCCCGAAGCACTGTCCCCTCTGCTGAACTCGTACCCGAGGGACTGAAAATATTCTTCTGCCTGAAGAATGACCGGATCAAAATCTCTCATCGCCGTTGGAATAAATTTCGTTGTATTAAAAGTACCCATTCTCTTCCCTCCTATAAATCTGCCAGGCGGCTGATCTCATACAGAACAGCCATTTCACATATCAGATCTATCACCATTTCCTGCTCTTCTTCATTCAGTTTCTGGTCCATTTTTTTTAAATAATCGAGCACCAGATCTGACTGTTTCTTAATTTCCTTTTCTGTCACTACATTATCTGCCAGAACCTTTGCATAACTGTCCCGCTTCATTGCAAGCTCGTCGATAATCAGATAGCCTGTTTCTTCATCAAATAATCTTTTCATTGTGATCCTCCTGTTGATTATTTTAGTTTTGTTCCACACTGCCTACAGAACATCCATTCCTCCTGAATAACCGTTCCGCATACCGGACATCTGTCACCTCCTTCTTCATGTATGTAAGCAATGATATTTTCGTACGCTCTGGTTTTGCACCAGTTATTGATCTCCGCTGCCCGCACAGAAAGAAACGGATGACTCTGATTCATCAAAGCCAGGTACTGCAGGGCTTTGTCCCAGTTGGAGCGATCCAGCAGATGCTGATATTCCTTCGCCTGCTCCATATATAATTCCATATTGATCTGAGAAGATATCTTTTCACTTCCGGAAGCAAGAAGGGACATCACTCTGGCAACCGGTCCGGGATCTTCCATAACGATCGCGGCTGCCCGGTCGCAGGAAAATTCGCTGCACCGTTCCCAGTGGAACAGCGCGAACTTAAGAGCAGTCGTTAGAAGATCCATGCCCGGAATAGCGGAGCCGGCTCCCAGTACCATCCTCGCCATTGTATGATACAGGACATGACGGCAGGCAATATGCCCGCATTCATGAGCAAGTACAACTTTTATTTCTTCTTCATTCATCAGATCCACAAGTCCGGAAGTAACTGTAATCGAGATGATACTGTCTCCGTATGTATAGGCGTTTGGCGTCGGATCCATTTCCAGATACAATTCCGGTTCGGCTATGCCGAGTTTCTCGCAGATCGGCGGAAGCAGCCGGTATAACTGCGGCAGCTGTTTATCCGTAATCCTGACTTTATTGGACATATTCAGTCCGCGGATCATATTTTCATTAAAAATTTTCATAAACGCCTTCAGAGCCGCAGAAAATCCCGGAATCTGCTTTAATGCCTCCAGAGCTTCTCTGTCCTGCGGATGGTAATAGTCTCTTGGATTTGCGCTGTTCATTTCTTTTTCCTCCTTCATCTGTGTTCCGCCTGGCTGTCCGGATTCTGTTTCTTCATCAGGCCATATCCCGTCAGTCCTGCAATTTTGTCCATATTTCTTATAAAATGTTCATCCAGATACTGATAATTTGTTCCGTACCTTTCGCCCACTGTTTTCAGTTCCTCCCAGGAAACAAGACAGGCATGACATTTTTTCTTCAGATCTTTGTTTGTCCCTTCAGGCAGTCTGCCGCTGAATGGCGTCCATCCTCTGTTAAAGAAAAACATCTCCCATCTCAGATGTTCTCCAAAAGCAAGATTCTCTACCACATGAGGATGGGATTCCAGATACTCCTGAAAATCGTCTGTCCCCGCTTTTTCTGTAAGCTGATATCCGATACTGTATAATTTTGAGCTCAGGTGAAGAGCCAGACTGCGGCTGGATTCTTTATTGAATACCGAAGTCTGATTCCAGCTTTCTTTTGCCCGGGCCTCGCTTTCTCCATAATACATCTGATAAAATGTGTGTACCGCTGCGGCCATCCGATCAAGCTTTTCATGTATGATCATCTCTTCCGTAAAAATCTGTTCAGAAAGGCCGAAATATACTGCCTGCGTTTCATCCCACAAAGGAGATCTGCAGTGTGCCAGAACATACACCTCCGGATTTTCTCCTGTAATATGAGAGGCGCACAACGTTCTCTGCAGACGGACGTTCATTCTGTCATCTTCCGACATACAGTAAAATCTGAGGATCCTGCTTCCATTTAACTTCAGCCATTCAAAAAACACATCGCTCATCAGAGGCAGATCCATACACTCTATCTCCGCCAGTCGGGATATTCCCGGATTCATATGGCGAAAATCAGCCGTCTGATCTGAAATCCCCTGTCCGATAAGAATAAGGCGGAACGACACGCCTTTAAACTGAATCTCCTCCAGAAGACTTCTGTACAGATAGGGGGCTTCTTCAGAGTATCCCAACACAGCAATTTCTATTTTCTGATTCAGACAGCCTCCCTCAAACAGATTACCTGGTATGCTGTCCGTCAAAGGATGGGCGGTAAATACCTGCCGCACACTCAGCTGATCAATGTCCGTCCAGTGGACAGAAAACCCGTCGTATCTGGGCTGAAGCGGGATCTCACCACAGATCTCATAGGAAACAAGCCCATAGATGCGGATGGGAATCTCATTCTTCTTTTCTTTCTTAAGCAAACCGCACAAAGTAGTGATTGTCTGCAGATTTCTTTCCGTATCCGGAAAAGAAGAAATAAAAATGATACCGTTCCCTGTTCCTCTCTCAGGGATCGCGAAATCCTTTATCTTTCCCGGCTGCTCTGAGACACATCCTTTAATGCATCCCAGATTTATCATCTCTTTAACAAGTTCTTTTTCCCCTTCTTCCAGTTCCTTCTGAAAAAAAATCAATATCTGGCTTCTCGGATGACGTTTTCTAATATCTTCTATAAAATGACTCATTTCCGGCCGGAACCCGTAAATGATATAGATTCTCTGCCTGCTTCCAAAACGGGTCAGAAAGAAAATCCGTATTCTGCTTAAAATCGCGCCGCCGAGCATGGAAAGAACCGCAGTTGCCAGGAAACAGATCGCAGAAAGCAGGACAAGGCCATACAGAACCCTGAACAGAGGGATCTCTCCCACAACGCCAAGTTCACCGATATCCAGCTCCATGACCAGCATACGGCTCATGCTGACAAAAGAAAGCAGTGCAGAGGCAGCCAGCTCCGCCAGCGAAAAATCCCCTTCACTATTTCCGCCAAAAAGGATACTGTCCCGGAAGTAATATCCAAAAAAGTAAAGTCCCAGCCCCAGGATCAGAGATAAGATCAGAAGTTTCAGCGAATGCTTTTCAAACCACCCTGCATATCTGGATATTATGTATACGCAGAAAAACATCAATCCAATACAGAGTATCCAGGTAAAAATCCCAATTATAACGGAATTCATAATCTTCTCCTCTTATCTTTCACTATTTTCACTGCAAATTGTTGGAATATTCAACTATATTAGAGTATACCATGTTTTTTATCCCTCTTGTTCCCAAGGTTTTTGGGAATTCTCTGGCACTTCCTGACAAGCAGACAGCAGATATGGTACAATAAGCCATAACAGTTAGAAAATAATCCGCAGACTTTGGCGCAGCAGAGTCTGTGGAAATATCATAAGCCTGCATCCATATTTTTTTAAGGAGACCAACTATGAATATATCCGAACGCAAAGATAAAAATGAAAAAGCCAGTATTCCGGAGAACCCTCTGTCCCTGAACATTCCGGAAACGGACATTGAGCTGATCTCCAGAAGCGTCCACGACGCCTGGCAGCAGGAACGAAGGCGCCAGGGCTGGATATATGGATCAATAACAGACCGCGATCAGAAAACACATGAGTCCATGATCCCCTATGATAATCTGAATGAAGAAGAAAAAGAGCTTGACAGGCAGACTGTCAGACGGGTAATATCCATGCTGTTTTCTCTCGGTTATAAAATAGAAAAGCTGTAACCAGGCAGGGGGACACTGACACGAAGCCTGCCTTTGATGTAATTGTGGAAGGAGATATCTGAATATGGAGAAGAATATCAGCGATTACCGTTATGACGCCTTCATTTCCTACCGCCATATCCCCAGAGATATGGCAGCTGCGGAAGCGCTTCAGAAGCTTCTGGAAAAACACAGACTCCCTGCCGTCTCAGACGGCGGCAAATCCAAAAGAAAACTGCATATTTTCCGGGATCAGACAGAGCTTCCCACCAGCGGAAACCTGGGAGAAGACATCCGCGAGGCGCTGCGGGAATCCAGGTACCTGATCGTTGTCTGCTCCCCGGATCTGAAAGAGTCCAGATGGTGTATGGAAGAGATCGTCTATTTTAAACATCTGTGGAACGACAGCAACAGCCGGATCCTCCCTCTTCTGGTAGAAGGAGAACCGGACGACGCTTTCCCGGAGGAAATCCGCTGGGAAAGCAGACGGGTGATCAGTAAAGACGGAATGGAATCCTTTTCCCGTGTGGAAATAGAACCGCTGGGCGCAGATATCCGTGCAAACACAGAAAGAAAGAGGCTGCACAGATTGAAAACGGAATATTACCGTATTGCCGCTCCCATCCTCGGATGCCGGTTTGATGATCTGTACCGGAGAGCCCAGCGCACAAGGCGGAGACAGATCGTAACAGCGTCTGCGGTAATCATCTGTTGTTCCCTGGTTTTTTCCGCGTACAGTATGTATATGCTGGATCAGATCACAGAACGGCAACAGAAGCTTTATGAAACAGAAGCTCTCCGCCTGGCTTCAGACGCACAGGAAGAATCGGTATCCTCCAATTATCTCCTGTCCATGCTCCTTGCCCGGGAAGCGCTGCCCCGGGACCAGGAAAATCCGGAACGCCCCGTAGTCCCGGAAGCGGAGGCCGCCCTGCGAAGTGCTGTCACCCAGGAAACTGTCGATAAAGAAAAACTCCCCTACCTTACCCGTGCAGTCGTACCGTTCAATGTGGCATCCTGGTGGATCTGCCGTCCATATGACGAGGGAAGAAAAGTCGCTCTGACAGACTTTGACAAAACATATCTTTATGACGCCTATAACGGCAGGCTTATATTCTCCTGTGATACGGAACAGGTTTATTTCAATGAAAGCGGAGAGAGAGCCTCCAAACAGCGGGAATGGCGGGAAAAAGATAAACAAACTCTTTATCTGGATCTTTACCGGACAGACAGTGGAGAACATTATTATTCCGGCACCTATGAAGCGGAAAAATCTGATGATACTTTAGTCGATCTGTTTGCCATATGGGATGAAGACACCGATAACTGCTGGGTTGTAAAAGAAAGTATTTCTTCTTCCTATGATAAAAGAGAAACCGTCCTGCTGGACCGGATCGACGGAGAAGGAAACAGCCACACCGAAGAGGAACTTCCGGAGGAAATCCTGAAATTAAGTAAAGATTATCAGTATTCTTATCTTGGAAGTGAAAACTATATATCGGAAAAATACGATTATACGCCGGACGAAAACGGAAAAACAGGAAACGCAGAAATCGATCAGTTGTTGGAAGAACTTGCTTTTGCAGGTTATACTTCCGTCCGGGGTGTCAGAGAAATGAAAGATGGAGAGCTTCTGGTCTTTTCCTGTAATCTCTTTGACAGTGGCGGTATCTCCTATAATGGATATCAGGAAACGTCTGCCGCCGTGATCTGGTCCTGCAAAGAAAACCGGTGGCTGACTATACTGCCTGGTTTCGTTTATGAGGATCAACAAAGCGGACTGGTTTATCATCATACTATGGTGGAACTCCGGGTGTTATCCTGGCTGGAAGACAATTTCGGGATCGATGGTTCATCTACAGAACAATACCTTCTTGTAAGCGACGATGGAAAAAGATACGCGGACGTGGAGGAAGAAGGAGACTCTCTCTATTATTCTCTCTGGGAATCCGGGGATCTTACAGAACCGGTTCTACGGCTTCCCATAAAAGACTACAATGCCTATTATGTGACGCCGGATCTGTCCTTTGTTTTCCTTCGGACTCCTGATAATAAACTTCAGCTTTGGTCTGCCGACGGAACCTGCCAGGTTGAACTGGAACCTGAATTTTCCTCCGATACCGTCTGCCTGACAGTAGACAAGGATCATAAGCGTCTGGGGGTTGGTTCTCCGATTTCGGATACCGAAAATCAGATACAGGTCTATGATGCTGAAAATGGTAAAAAATTACAGTCTTTTCTATTGGAAGATATGGGCAGTTACGGACTTTCTCACCTGGAATTTGAAGGGGAAACGCTCCTGGCCGCATCCTGGTCCCAGTCAGCAGTGATCGATCTGACCGGAGAAAAAGAAACTATATATTTTGAGGAATCCAATTACGGCAGCCGGAGGGACAGCGCGCTGACCTCTGACGGGATCCTGTTCTGCACCTCTGAAACAAACGTAGGAAATTCTCTGGAAGCCGCCTATGATCTGAAAACAGGCAAACAGATCCTGGATTATACCAGCGTATTCCAGTATGATGAGACCAGCGGGACACTGGTCTATATCAATTATACCGGTCAGTCCACTATCAGCGGTTCCGTGTATATCACCCACCGGAAGGAAGACGGAACCTTCGGGGAACCTGTGGAAATCTCTTCTCAAAATGCAAATATGGAATTCATCAACGGCGGTCAGAACCTGGATAACCGTTTCCTTCTTCTCAACGGAAAGGACTGCTGTGAAGTTTACAGCACAGATACCGGCGAAAAACTTCTGGAATTAAATTCCAGCGGCTACGCTCTGGTAAACGGACTGATCTGTGATCTTCAGAAAAACGGAAGCCGGGAAGCGCTGCAGTTCCCTGTGTACTCTCTGGAAGAACTGTATGAAAAATCCGAAGAAAGCCTGACCTCTGGCTCTGTGACAAGAACCCTGAATGAAAGAGAACGGGAAACTTACTTTATCACCGGCAACTGAGACATCTGCCGGACTGCACAAAAAATCCGGCAGATTACGTTAAATCTTCGTAATTCTCTGCCGGATTTTCCAGTGTCGTCATACGATATTTATTTAAGCATCCGTATTTCTTCCCGCTGGTAAAATCCTGGAAACAAACAACCTCACAATCTCACGGACGGAATAAGAGACCCGCTCCACATCTCGTGCTCTCTTTTCAGCAGGGCGAGAAAAATCTCCTCCCTGGTCTGAAAATAATTGTAGATGGAAGTTCTGGTGAAAGAGGTTTTCTCCCCGATATCCCGGATGGTGATATCTCTGAAGCTCATTGTTTCATAAAGAGACGCACAGGCGTTGATGATCTCTTCTTTTCTCGCGTTTGTCAGTTCTTCTGATCCCCTTGGCATAACAAATCCTTTCCTGCACTCCCGCCGGATCAGTTTCTGCACATAACAGTAATCTGTCTGCCCGGCTGGTATGCTGTCAACCAAAACATATCATCTTTCTGACACAGCGTCAAGACGTGCGCTGTCATTGTCATTTCTCACTACCCGGCATGCCGGTTCTCTCAGTTTCGCAGCCGGAACGTCTTCGGAGCGAACCGGTAGATCAGGACACAGGCTGCGACAGAATATGCCAGACAGAATATGATACAGATGATCCCGAACACCAGCGTCGGCATCCGCAGCTGCATCATCCAGAAACAGATCAGATATGTCGCGGAGGTAACAATCCTGTATGTGCCGCTTTTCAGTTCTGTTCCGGCATTATAGGGCTGAAGCAGATAATAGATCGTGAGATAATGCACGGAGAAAAACATGCTCATACATACAACAGAAACAAAAATCACAACATAATTCACGGGATTCTCTGTTCCTCCCGACGCGTAGAGCAGCACGGAAAGTCCGCCGCCGATGATCACTGCGGGAAGAAGATTGATCTTCGTTATTTCCCGCAGGCGGATGCGGAACAGTTTCAGCACCATATCCGGTTTCTTGTAGAAAGAATAGGTCAGAAGGCTTCTGTCACAGTTCATAAACAGCGCCCTGGTAAATCCCGTCCCTCTGTTGATGGAATACATGATAAATACAAAATACGGCAGAAAGACAAGGAGTATATCGTTGACCTTTTCCTTCACTTCCGGTTTCAGATAAAAGACAAGCAGCGTCCCCAGAAACAACATAAGACATACGAAGGATATTTTCTCCGAGGCATTCCAGAGGATTTTCCGGTGACGTTTAATGAATAATTCATTGAGATATTCAAACCCGTTTCTGCTGCTTGTGATATTCTTATCTGTGCTGATCGTTTTACGGTCCTGCTGCAGCATCACTTCTGTGATCGAATCCATCTGATTTGTCAGTTTTACCAGAAGCTGCTGGGTAAGCGCCCTGTATTCTCTGAATTTCAGTATCTTCCACAGGCCGATAGCCCCCGCAGGAATAAAAAGGATCAGGATCGCCGCTGAAACCTGCTCCGGGATCAGAATCCCCGCAGCCGGCAGTCCATAGGCAGCCGCCAGTATAATTCCTGTAAAAATCCAGAATTTCTTCTGCACGCTTTTCTCGTTGTAGAGAAGTCCCCTCTTTTCATATTCCCACAGAGAGGAAGCGGCTATGGCTATTTTCCCGCCCGCCACAGAAAAGGGAACGGCAAGGCAAAACCACAGGGGAAGGCCCGCGCTTAATCCGAACCAGAGAGAAAAAGGGATGAATCCGACGATCACTTTCAGGATCGCATAGAAATAATTGACCAGCGTATATTCTCTGGCGTCCATCCGCATCAGGATCATCGCATAATATTTATCTCTGGTCGCCTCAAAGAAATTCGTATTCATGAAAGTTCCGATCACGGTCAGGAACAGAAAGATATGAAGGAACAGCCGGTCGTAAGGCACATTCTCATAGAGTGTCCCCGCCGCAGAGATCATAATAAGAAAATACAGGAATTTTCCCAGGAAAAACGAGATCATCTCCCAGATCACAGCAAGTATATTGGCAAATATCTTCAGTCCCCGCACGCCGTACAGTTTTTCGGGCAGAAGTTTCTTCACCAGAGGGATCTGTTTCAGAGAATAGAGAATCGCGTTCACCCGGTAAGTGTTTCTCAGCGAAAAAGAGATCCTCAGTGTTTTATTCATGTTCTTCCTCCCTGAGCGCCGCTATGATCTTCTCCTTAAACTCATGGCTGTCGAGATCCGCTTTATCCACACGCTCCAGTTCTCCGTGATTCAGAAGAACGATCTCGTCACAGAGATCCAGCGCCAGATCCATGATATGAGTGGAGAAAATCGTGATTCTCCCTTCTTTCAGGGAACGGAGAAGCTGCTTCATCTCCTCCGCCACCACCACGTCCAGAGAGGTGAGCGGCTCGTCCAGAAGCAGGATATTCGGCTTTGCGATAATGTTCACAAGCATCTGCATCTTGTTCTTCATACCGTGGGAATAATCTTTCATGAGCTTATCCCGGTCTTCCGGATCGATGCTGATATAGTCGAAATATTCATCAATGGTTTTCTTTTCCCGGATGCTTTTCTCGTTAATATCCAGGAAAAATTTCAGAAATTCTCTTCCTGTAAGAAATTCAGGCACCACAGGCGTGGAAAGCACATAACCTACATCCCCGGCTTCTACTTCCCTTTCCTGTCCGTTTTCTTCCAGGTAAAAACGCCCTCCATCCGCAGGTATGTCGCGGTTCAGACAGTTGAACATTGTCGTCTTGCCGGCGCCGTTGCGACCCAGAAGGCCGTAAATTTTGCCGCTTTCAAAGGTAAAACTCACGTCCCGGAGAACTTCTTTCTTCTCAAATTTTTTTGATAAGTGTTCGATGGTAAACTGCATCATATACCTCGTTTTATCCTCGCGCCGGACTTCCAGTCCGGGAGCCGTCAGTCTGTTTTGTCTTTTGCGGTCTTCTTGCGGCGCCGCACACATTCCGTCAGGAGATATTCGATCTGCCCGTTAATGGAACGGAAATCCTCTTCCGCCCACTGTGCCAGGTCTGCGTAAAGAGAGGCAGAAACTCTCAGCGGAATCTGCTTTTTTGCTTTTTCTTTTGCTTTCGTATCCGCCACTGTTCTGCCTCCTTTTTAACTCGTAATTAATAAATGGAACCGCTGTTTACAACAGGCTGCGCGTCTTTATTTCCGCACAGTACTACCAAAAGATTGCTTACCATGGCGGCTTTGCGCTCTTCGTCCAGCTCCACGATCTGATTTTCGCTGAGCTGTTTCAGCGCCATTTCCACCATGCTTACCGCGCCTTCCACGATTTTCTGACGGGCGTCGATCACTGCCGCCGCCTGCTGTCTCTGAAGCATTGCAGACGCGATCTCCGGCGCGTAGGCGAGATGTGTGATCCTTACGTCCAGGATCTCAAGACCTGCCTCTGTTACCTTGTTCTGAAGTTCCGCCTGCATAAGGTCCGCGATCTCCTGACTGCTGCCACGCAGTGTTTTCTCATCGGATTCCTCACTGGTATCATAGGGATAATCTCTCGCCGCGTTTCTGGTGATCGCGTCGCACTGAATAGACAGGAATTCCGTGTAATTCTCCACGTTCAGGACCGCCCTGGTGGCGTTTTTCACTTTCCAGATCACAATCGTTCCGATCTCCACCGGATTTCCCTGGGCGTCGTTTACCTTCTGACGCTTATTGTCCAGAGTCATGGTTTTCAGGGATACCTTTTTGGACCCCACCGCCTGGCTTAAGTTCATATTGATATTAATGGAACTGCTCTTCGCCGGCGCCGCCTGTTCCGCCGCTTCATTGCTTTTTACGGAGGGATTGATCGCCGTGCAGAAAGGATTTACCCAGTAGAAGCCCGCGTCGTACAGTGTCCCGTAGTAATTTCCGAACAGGGTAAGTACAAGCGCTTCATTGGGATGCAGAATCTTTAAACCGCAGAGCATGATAATTCCGACGCAGTTCAGGATAATGCCCGCGATAATCCCCGCCGCCAGAACAGCTCCCTCTGACGGTCCGCTGTAGGCAAACCCGGCGATATATGCCGGAATTCCCAAAAGGGTGACGATCAGAGATACAAACAGCATCAGCATTCCCGGAGCGGCTTTCAGCCTTCTCTCCTCTGTGAAATTGATTTTTTCCATTACTCTCTCCTCCTTGTGCCTCATATGTAGTGATATCAATTTGATATCATCATAATATAAGATCCCGGAAGATTTGTCAATAGAAAATCATTTCTTCTATTCTTCTGTGCGGCGAAGCAGAGAAATTCTGTCCCGGTTATTTTTCTTTCTGATTATCCATCTGTGCTTTTGCCTTCCTTCCGATCCTGGAAGACATATTCATGATGCTGGCCCTTGTGATCTTGTCGTTTCCGTATTTCCGGCGGATAGTATCAAGAGCCTCGTCCATTTTTTTCCTGCGCTCTCTGGCTTCTGTGTCTTCAAAAAGCGACATCTGGGTATATTCCTCTTCCGTAAGACCGGTGAGGGCCACTCCGATCAGCCGGAGGGGCTGTCCATTCCAGGATTCATGAAACAGTTTCCGCACGTGACGGTAAATTTCATCTGTCACATCTGTAGCGTTCCCAAGGCTGCACTGGTGGGATCTGTTTTTGAAATCCAGCGTACGCCAGGTAACCGCCACGCAGGTACACTTCTTGCCTTCCCGCCGCATTCTCGCGGCAACCACGTCACACTGGCTGAGAAGGATGGGCTGCGCCTGTTCTTCCGTCACAATATCCTCCTCAACAGTAGTCTCCACACTGAAGCCCTTTGCCTCGTCTCTCTGCGCCTTTACCGGAGAATCATCGATCCCGTTGGCGTATCTCCACAGGTGGTGTCCCGCCTTTTCTCCCAGAAGTCTCTGGATCTCTCTTTCCTCCTTGTGCGCCAGCTCTCCGATCGTCCTGATGCCGGATTGTATCAGTTTCTTCTCGGAGGCAGCTCCCAGGGACAGAAGATCCCGTACCGGGAGGGGCCACATCTTCTCAGGGATCTCCTCCGGAAACAGGGTGTGCACTCTGTCCGGCTTCTCAAAATCCGAGGCCATTTTTGCCAGCAGTTTATTGACCGATATGCCGATATTCACTGTGAAACCCAGTTCCCGCCGGATCCTGTCCTTTATCTCACAGGCTGTGGCGACGGGATCCGGGTAGATCAGCCTCGTCCCGCTCATATCCAGAAACACCTCGTCTATGGAAAAAGATTCCATGGCCGGCGCGTAGGATGCGCAGATTTCTTTAAAAGACCTGGAACATCTGACATAAAGTTCAAAATCCGACGGCACACAGACAAGCTCCGGACATTTGCGCAGCGCCATGGCCACCGGTTCCCCTGTCTTCACGCCGTATTTCTTCGCGGGGATCGACTTCGCAACCACAATTCCGGTACGCTTCTTCGGATCTCCGCCCACACAGGAAGGGATCTCCCGGAGATCGGGAAGGCCCTGTTTCACTCTTTTTGCCGCTTCCCAGGAAAGAAAGGCGCTGTTTACGTCCACATGAAAGATCAACCGTTCCATAATCTCTTTCCCCCTTTCTGTCCGGATAAACATACTGTCAGCCGGCGGCTTTGCTCCGGCTCAGCTCCTCCAGAAATTCTGTGACGTTTTCTCCGAGAAGCCGCATCTTTTCCGCCGTATCCCTGTTGGCGCAGGGGATACGGCCGATGATCCTGTCCACATAATTATTCTCCAGTACGATCCCGGCGCTGGCGGGAAAATTCAGATCATAGAAATACGCAATATAGGATACCCAGTAATCCATTCTGGTCTTTCTGTCTGCCAGATATACGGATCTGCGTTTTTCACAGTCCTCCCATATTTTCGGTGTGATTTCCTGTGTTCCGGCCTCCTCCGCGGTACATCCCAGAAGAACTTCGATCCTGTCTTCCAGCTTTACCCTGCAGTTGTCCAGCTTATCCGCGTCCCTGATCAGACGGGCGTGAAGAAGTGTGCGGGAATCCATACCGTCCCCCACCTCATATCTGCTGTGGCGGAGAATGGCCTCACGGATAATATCGTCCCAGGTATTCTCCTCCGTAAACCTGCGGATCATCTGCCGACTGCCGAACAGCAGATCCACGCCGTACGCAGCGTGATCCATCACAGAGGGTTCAAAACTGTCAAACCGTCTCGCCTGCTCGAAGCGTCCGATATCATGAAGGAGGGCGATCAGCTCCGCCAGGCGGCAGTCTTCCTCCCCAAGCTCCATCCTTCTGCATATCTCCGCGGCACAGCGGACCACTCCTTCTGTGTGCACGATCTTCAGTCTGATTTTCTCATCTTCCCGGCAGAACTGGTTCAGATATTCTTCGAACGCAGCCCGGGCATGTGCCAGATCTGTCATAAACTGCTTCCTTTCTGCTGTCTGCTCGTACTGTTATTTCTATGATAGCACAGAACCTCTGTTCTTTCCACAGAAAGTAAGATCTTCCCTGCATCCTTTTTCCGAAAATCCCCGGAATATTCTTGACTCTGCAACAGTTACAGAGTTTATACTTTCATACAGGACTGATATTTTTTAAGAGGAGTAGAAACTTATTATGGAAAAAAATCTCACCACGGGCAGCGTATTCAAAAACATTCTGATTTTTTCTCTGCCCTATCTGCTTTCTTATTTTCTTCAGACACTTTACGGAATGGCTGATCTGTTTATCATCGGCCAGTTTGAAGGTGTCGCCAGTACGACGGCTGTGTCCATCGGCTCCCAGGTAATGCATATGCTTACGGTCATGATCGTAGGGCTCGCCATGGGGTCCACGGTTTCCATCGGGCAGGCTGTGGGCGCCGGCGACAGGGAAAAAGCCGCTTCCGGTATCGGCAATACGGTCACGCTGTTTATGTGCCTGTCTGTGGTTCTTACTGTAGCGCTTCTTATTTTTGTCCGGCCCGTTGTAACTATAATGTCCACGCCGGAGGCTGCGGTATCGGGAACCATAGAATATCTGACCATCTGTTTTATCGGCATCCCGTTTATCACGGCCTATAATATCATCAGCTCCATTTTCCGCGGGCTGGGCGACAGCAAAAGCCCTATGTGTTTTATTGCCGTTGCCTGTGTCGCCAATATCGCTCTGGATTATCTCTTTATGGGCGCCCTGCACCTGGGGCCTTCCGGAGCCGCCCTTGGAACCACTCTTTCCCAGGCGGTCAGCGTGATCATTGCGCTTGTTGTCATCCGCAGGCACAGCGGCGCTCTTGCCGTAAAAAAATCCGACTTCCAGCCGGCGCGCCCGGTTATGGCAAAGCTGCTCCGGATCGGCGTTCCCATTGCCATGCAGGACGGACTGATCCAGATCGCGTTTATCATTATTACAGTCATCGCCAACCGCCGGGGACTGAACGACGCCGCGGCTGTGGGGATCGTGGAAAAGATCATCAGCTTCCTGTTTCTGGTCCCTTCTTCCATGCTGTCGACAGTTTCCGCTCTGGGCGCGCAGAATATCGGGGCAGGCAAACCGGAAAGGGCGAGACTTACCCTGCGTTACGCAGCTTTTATCGCCATCTGCTTCGGAGCCTGTATGGTGATCCTGATGCAGTTTGCCGCCGAACCTGTGGTATCTCTGTTTACAGACAGCGCGCAGTCTGACGGCGCGGAGGTGATCCGTCTGGGCGGTCAGTATATGCGCGGATATGTATGGGACTGCATATTCGCAGGCGTCCACTTCAGCTTCAGCGGTTACTTCTGTGCCTGCGGAAGATCAGGGCTTTCTTTTCTCCATAATATTTCCGCGATCCTTCTGGTACGTGTGCCCGGCGTTTACCTGACTTCCTTATTTTTCCCGGACTCCCTGTTTCCAATGGGTCTGGCCACTTCCATGGGATCTCTGCTTTCTGTGATCATCTGCGTGATCGCCTATACCGCCATTCTGTCCGGAAAGAAATCTTCTTTTTCTGGAAATCATGTATAGGGTATGTTACAATGACTGTATATATATTTTAACGTAGCAGACACCACAGAAAAGGATGTGATGGGCAGACAGATACCAGGCGGTATCTCACGCCGTATAACTATGCAGAATAATATTTTTGATAAACCATCAGAAATGCTCAGATCTATTTTGTCAAAGGACCAGCTTTCTTTCTGTGAGTATCGGTTTGAGGAAGATCTTCTTATCTCCTATGGCAATGATCTGAAAATACAGAAGACCATTCCCGGATATCTGGCGCATATTGAAGCCGATTCTCAGGTTCATCCGGACGACCGCTGGAAACTGAAAGAATTTTTTCAGGGAAAAACGAGAGGTGAAGTAGAAGTCCGTTTACAGACAGATGATTCTTTAAAGAAACTGCTTTTTCAGGTATATCCGCTGGATGGAATCGATATCTCCCGGCGTTTTATGTTTGTTATCCGGGACATTACCCGGCAGACAGACAGGGAAGCCCTTCTGGAAGACCGTGCCATGAAGGATTCTCTCACCATGCTCTATAATCATTTTTTCGGCCGGGAACTGGTCAATGAATACCTGAACAATAAAGATCCTTTTGCTTCCTGCGGCCTTATCGTTCTCGATCTGGATTATTTTAAATATGCAAACGATACCTACGGTCATCTTTTCGGAGATCAGGTACTGGTAGCACTGGCGAACCTGCTCCGTCTGCTTTTTGATGAAAAAGATATCCTCATACGGGCCGGCGGTGATGAATTTGTCATTTTCCTGAAAGATATCAGCCATACAACACTGGTCAAAAAAGCCATGCATCTGATACAGGCTGTACGGGAGCTGACCTTTAAAG
>ERZ1090879.1034-NODE-1035-length-15845-cov-5.370424_pt1 | contig 15845 bp, 16 predicted proteins | sample MGYA00478472_ERZ1090879 | MGnify/ENA primary metagenome ERZ1090879 (study PRJEB33644, sample SAMEA5815723) | chicken gut metagenome | biome: Chicken; feature: Gastrointestinal Tract; material: Caecum | place: Ireland | collected 2019-01-01 | study: A study of...
GGCGGGGCCGCGAGGTAAATTTATTATAAAATTTTTCAAGGACAGGCAAAAAATATATTCACCGCCGTCCGTCACGGCACGAAGCACCGAAGCGAAAAATCTTTCTGCGGAGGTGTTTTTTCATGCGCAAAAACGTGCTCGTCTTTTTCGGGGGCAAGTCCTGCGAAAACGAAATTTCCGTCATCACCGGCATCATGGCGTGCAACCTGCTCGATGCCTCCCGTTTCGAGGTGTTTCCCGTCTACATATCCCAGAGCGGCGAACTGTTTTGCGGCAGCGCCCTGCTCGACCCCGCCGCCTACCGCGAGCCCCGCGGCAGATTCACGCGCGCGGCGCTTGTGAACGGAAAATTGTATTCCCTGCACGGGCGCAGGCTGCGCGAGGTCTGCGTGCCCGACTGCGCCCTCAACTGCTGCCACGGCACCGGCGGAGAAGACGGCTGCGTCCCCGCGCTGCTCGCCCTGAACGGCATCCCTTCCGCCTCGCCCGACATGGCGCCCTCCGCCCTCTTCATGGATAAGGCGCAGACGAAGCTCATCGCGAATGCGTTGGGCATCCCCGTCCTGCCGTGGGTGCGCATAGGGGAGCGCAGCTATAAGCGGCGGGGCGCGATGGCGCTGCGCACCGTCGAAGAGCGCCTCGGCTACCCCGTCATCGTAAAGCCCGCCCGCCTCGGTTCGAGCATCGGCATCTCCGTCGCCGAAGACCGCGCCCGCCTCGTCTATGCGATCGAAGCGGCGTTCGCCTACGACGGCACCGTCATCGCCGAAAAGTACCTCGAAGACCGCCGAGAGATCAACTGCGCCTGCTACCGCAAGGGCGACGAACTCGTCGTCTCCGCCTGCGAAGAGCCGAAAACGTCCCACCGCATCCTCACCTTCGCGGATAAATACCTCGACGGCGGCAAGCAGCGTGCAAGCGGTTTCCCCGCGGAAATCCCGGAAGAGTGCGCCGACCGCGTGCAGAGCTACACAAAACTTTTATACCGCCGCACGGACTTGCGCGGCATCGTGCGGGCGGATTTCCTCCTGTCGGGCGGCGACGTGTATTTCAACGAGATGAATACCGTTCCCGGCTCCCTCGCCTGGTACCTGTTCTGCGGGCGCATGGCGGATTTTACCCGCCTTCTCACCGTGCTCGTCGAACAGGGCATCTGCGATTTCCGCGACGGCGCGAACAAAAAACTGCTCAAAAACTGCGGCGTGCTCTCCGCCGTTCCCCGCGGCAAGGCGCGCAGATAAAGGCGGCGTTTTATCCGCGCGGGCAAAACGCTTGTGTTTGCGCGCTTTTTTTGGTAAAATAAACGGGAAAAAACAATTCGGGAGGCACAGCTATGGCGAAGATACGCATGAAGACCCCCATCGTGGAGATGGACGGCGACGAGATGACCCGCATCCTCTGGCAGTGGATCAAAGAGGATCTCATCCTTCCCTATGTGGAGCTGAAAACGGAATACTACGATTTAGGGCTGGAAAACCGCGACCGCACCGACGACAAAGTCACCGTCGAGGCGGCGGAAGCGAACAAAAAGTACGGCGTCGGCGTCAAGTGCGCCACCATCACCCCCAACGCGCAGCGCGTGGAGGAATATCGCCTCAAACAGATGTGGAAGAGCCCCAACGGCACCATCCGCCGCATCCTCGACGGCACGGTGTTCCGCGCGCCAATCCTCGCCAAAGGCATCACGCCCTATATCCCCGGCTGGACGAAGCCCATCGTCCTCGCCCGTCACGCCTACGGAGACGTGTATTCGGGCGTGGAAACGCGCGCGGAGCAGGGGGAGAAGGCGTATCTCGTCGTCGAAGACAAGGACGGGAAGGTCAGAGAAAAGCTGCTCGTGCAGGATTTTGCCAAAGGGAGCGGCATCGTGCAGTCCGTGCACAACATGGATGCCTCCATCGCGTCCTTTGCGCGTTCCTGCTTCAATTACGCGCTCGACGTGAAGATGCCCCTCTGGTTCGCCACTAAAGATACCATTTCCAAAAAGTACGACCACCGTTTCAAGGATATCTTCGCCGAGATCTTCGAAAGGGAATATAAAGAGAAGTTTGAAAGCGCGGGCATCGAATATATGTACACCCTCATCGACGACGCCGTGGCGCGCGTGGTGCGCTCTTCGGGCGGCATCCTGTGGGCGTGCAAAAACTACGACGGCGACGTGATGAGCGACATGGTCGCCACCGCCTACGGCTCCCTCGGGCTGATGACCTCCGTGCTCGTCTCGCCGGACGGCAACTACGAGTACGAGGCGGCGCACGGCACCGTCACCCGCCACTATTATAAGTACAGGGCGGGGCAGGAAACTTCCACAAACTCCGTCGCCACCATCTTCGCGTGGACGGGCGCGCTCGCCAAGCGCGGCGAGCTGGATAATATCCCCGAACTGACCGCCTTCGCAAAGAAGCTGGAAAGGGCGACCGTGCAGACCATCGAAGAGGGGAAGATGACGGGCGACCTCATCCCGCTGTTTAAGGCGGAGGGCATCGCCCCGCAGAAGATGGAATCCCGCGCCTTTTTGAAGGCGGTCGCGGAAAAGCTGAACGCATAAGAGGCTGCTCGTTTCGCCGCGGGTGTCAGTCTGAAATATATATCCGTTCTTCATAAAAAGTTCTCCCCGCCGCGCGGCGGGGAGTTTTTTTGAAAATACTATTGCAATTCTGCAAGAAGTATGATATAATCGGGATACAAATCATCTTTATAAGGAGGAAAACATGAAAAAACGGATATTTTTGTGTCTGTTTATCGCGCTCGCGCTCGCGTGCTTCGCATTTTTTGCTGCATGCGCGCCGCAGCCGGAGAATGAAGGGGAAGGCGGACAAAACAACGAACAGGGCAACGAGGGAGAACAGGGCAACGAGGGAGAACAGGGCAACGAAGGCGAGCAGGGCAACGAGGAAAGCGAACCCACCCCGCAGGAGCAGCTGGAAGATTTCGTCGCCGCGGTGGAATCGGATACGCAGAAGTACCGCCTCGGGCTCACCGTCCGTTTTACCGTCGGGGGGAGAGGAGTCCGTCTCTGCCATTTCCGTTTCCTGCAACGGCAGCCTTTATGCAAGCGCGGTAACGGCGGACGACCTTTCGTACAGCCAGTATGCCATGATCGACGGCGACTATACATGCGTCTATCTGGAAATGGAAGGATCCGGCGAAATGGGGATCGAATATCGGTATGAAACTTCTCCCGGTATCCTCAAAGCCTTCAATAAACTGACGGAAGGTCTGTTCCCCGGCGTCGAGGAGCCTCTGTGGGATATCGTCAAGGATGGGATGAGCGCGGATGAAGAAGGCATCGCGTTCTCGTCCGGATATTTTTCGGAGGGCACTGTCGTGCTGGAAGAAGAGCGCGCGACGATCAGTCTGTCCGCCCCGAGGGAACTTTCTTCGGACACGCAGGACAGTATCTCTCTCGAAGCCGTCATAGAGGATCTGGGCGCCAACGAGGAGGTGTCCGTATCCGAAGGCGCGGAAGAGGCGTTCGCTACCGTCACCGATTTCGACCGCGCTTACGCCCGCTTTGACTGGGCGCTTAATGAGAACAGCGCCGCGGTTTCGGGCACGCTCGGCTTTTCGGCGGTGGCCGGAATAGATTCCGCGCAGATGACGGCGCAGCTCTCCGGAGGGGAGATGATGCTCACCGTGGGAGAATTCTTCAAAGACGCGGTCATGGCGGACGAAGACGGCTTGTTCTGCCGCATCCATTACAACGCGCTCACCTCCGTCGCCGGCCCGGGGCAAAAGGACTATACCGTAACGGCAAAATCTCCCGAAGCCGAAGTGCTCTCCGTCTTTTCGCTGCTCTCTTTCAGCAGGGTGCAGAAGGAATATTTTCAGCTGAAAGAGGGCACTGACGACGTGCTTATCCTCTCCGAAGCGGGGGAGAAGTGGTATGTTTATTGCGAAAGCCTCGAGATCACCTGCGGGGAGGGAGACGTCTTTACCGTCAATGCCGCCGTTAACGGCAGCAGCTCGGTCATGTACGTCACCTCCGTCAGCCTCACGGTCAGCGAGGTCGGAGAAGAGCGCGCGGCGGTCGTATTCCCCGCGGAAATGACGGCTGCGCACGAGGAGTTCCATGCTTCGCGGGAGCAGTAATAAAAGGAAAGATCGCGAACGCGCGGGCGGCTTCGGCCGCCCGCATTTATCTGCCTTTTTATGCTTTTGCGCTATGGCGGTGTATGCGATATAAGTATTTGACATGGCGGCAGCCTGCGGATATAATGATAGGCACAGAGAGGAGACAGGCATGACGGCGGAAGAATACAGGGCGTTTACGGCGAGAGGAGAGTTCATATTCGGGCAGGGCGAGGTTCACGCCTTCATGCGCGCGGCGGCGCGGGAGGCGCAGCGCATCACCGCGGAGATCAACGGCTCGTACCATACCCCCGAAAAGCAGCGCGCGCTGCTGGAAGAACTGACGGGAGAAAAATTGGACGAAAAGTTCTGCCTGTTGCCGCCCGTCTATACCGATTTCGGCAAAAACCTGCGTTTCGGCAAAAACGTGTTCGTCAATTCGGGGTGCTGCTTTCAGGATCAGGGCGGCATCGACATCGGCGACAACTGTCTCATCGGGCATCAGGTCGTGTTCGCGACGCTCAACCACGACCTCGACCCGGCAAAGCGCGCGGGGATGCACCCCGCGCCCATAAAGCTGGGCAGAAACGTCTGGGTCGGCGCGCACGCGACCATCCTCGCGGGCGTTACCGTGGGCGACGACGCGGTGATCGCCGCGGGCGCCGTGGTGACGAAAGACGTACCCGCGGGCGCCGTCGTCGGCGGCGTCCCCGCAAAGATCATAAAACATATCGCAAAGAAGGAGGAATAAAATAATGTTAGGCAATTTCACCTACTGCAACCCCACAAAGATCTATTTCGGCAAAGACGCCCTTTCGGGGCTGAAAGAGGAGCTGCCCAAATACGGCAAAAACGTGCTGCTCGTCTACGGCGGCGGCTCGGTCAAAAAGAACGGCATCTACGATAAAGTCTGCGCCATTCTCAAAGAATGCGGCAAAAACGTCTTTGAAGACGCGGGCGTCATGCCCAACCCGACCGTCGAAAAGCTGCACGAAGGCGTGCGGCGCGCCCGCGAGGCGAAGGCAGATTTCATCCTCGCCGTCGGCGGCGGCTCCGTCTGCGACTACGCGAAGGCGGTGTCCGTTTCCGTCAACTGCGGCGAAGAGCCGTGGGAGAAGTACTTTATCCGCTTCGAAGAGCCGACCTGCAAGATCGTGCCCGTCGGCTGCGTGCTCACGATGGTGGGCACGGGCAGCGAGATGAACGGCGGCTCGGTCATCACCAACCATGCGCAGAAGCTCAAGATAGGGCATGTGTTCGGCGAGGAGGTCTTCCCCAAATTTTCCTGCCTCAACCCCGAATTCACCTATACGCTCCCGAAATATCAGATGGTCGCGGGGTTTTACGACATCATGTCGCACATCCTCGAACAGTACTTTTCCGGCGAGGACGACAACACTTCCGACTATGTGATGGAGGGGCTGCTCCGCTCGCTCATCCACAGCGCGCTCGTCGCCGTCGGAGATCCCGAAAATTATGAGGCGCGCAGCAATATCATGTGGACGGCGACCTGGGCGCTCAACACCTTTGTCGCCAAAGGCAAGGATACCGACTGGGAGGTGCATATGCTCGGGCAGGCGCTGGGCGCGCTCACCGACGCGACGCACGGCATGACGCTCGCCGCCGTTTCCATGCCGTATTACCGCCTCATCCTGCCCTACGGCCTGCCCAGATTCCGCAGGTACGCCGTCAATGTCTGGGGCGTAGACCCCGCCGGCAAGACGGACGTGCAGGTCGCGGAAGAGGGGCTTGCCGCGATGGAAGCCTGGATGAAGAAGCTCGGGCTGGTCATGAACATCACCGACCTCGGCGCGACCGCCGCGATGGAAGACGACTTCGTCAAAAGCACGCTCATCATGCCGGGCGGCAATAAGGTCCTCCCCGAAGACGAGGTGCGCGCCATATGCCGCGCCGGCCTGTAACGGAGCGCCGCGAAAAAAACGCGCAAAAAAACAGAGCGGCAGCCGTCCGGCTGCCGCTCCCGAAAAAAGTCATAGCAGAGAGAGGGGCGCGCCGCCTCTCTCTTTTTATGTATGTTCCGTCTATTGTTTTGCCCCCGTTACGATGGAGTTGACGATATTGTTCACCGATTCCCGTATGTTCGGAGGCAGCTTTTTGTAATTGCCGAAAAATTCCGCCTCCTCTTTCGTCAGGCGCACGGCCACTTCGTCTTCGGTAAAAAGCTGCGCGGAGGTATATCCCGCGCGCCGCGCGCATAGGCATAAGCGGAGGTTGTTTATGTTCGGAAAACCCTTTTGCGCGGCGGCCGCCTGCCTGCTGCTCTTTGCCGCCCTTCCCTTTTCCGCCTGCGCCCCGCAGGAGGAGCCGCGCAGCGTCTACGCCATCGAGGCGGAGTATGAAGACGGCACGCTGCGCGCGTCGATGCGCTTTTCCTTTTGCAACGGCACGGGAGAGCCGCTCTCCGCGCTCGATTTCAATCTGTACGGGAACGCCTTCCGCGAGGGCGCGCTGTACCCGCCCGTGACGCCTTCTTCCGCGGAGGCGGCGTATTGGGCGGGGGAGAGCTGCGGGGAGATGAAGATCCTCTCCGTTTCCCCCTGTGCGGGCTGGGAGGTGTGCGGCGAGGACGAAAATATCCTGCGCGTGACGCCGGAGCAAGAGCTTTTCCCCGGCGAAGAGGCGGAAACGGAGATCGTCTGGGAGCTGAAACTCGCCGAGATCAACCACCGCACGGGCATCTCCGAAAGCGCCGTAAACCTCGGCAACTTTTATCCCGTGCTGTGCGTGAGTGAGGAGGGGAGAGGTTTTGTCCCCTGCGCGTATTCCGCCAACGGCGACCCCTTTTACAGCGAGTGCGCCGATTACGAGGTCACGTTCACCGCGCCCGCGTCGTATACGGTGGCGGCGTCCGGCGAGGCGGTGAGCGCGTCCGTTTCCGGGGGCAGAAAGACCTCCGTTTACAGGTTGGAAAACGCGCGCGATTTCGCGCTCTGCCTGTCCGAAAATTTCAGAACGGCGATGGGGGAGGCGTGCGGCGTACCGGTCGCCTACTACTATACCGACGACGCAGACCCGCAGCGCAGCCTCGCCCTGCTGGAAGAGTGCTTCGCGTGGTATTCGCGCAAATTCGGCGCATATCCGTACGGCAGTTTTTCCGCGGCGCAGACGGGGTTCTGCTACGGCGGGATGGAGTACCCGGGGCTGGTGTTCATCTCTTCCGCGGCGGAGGGGGAAGAGCTGGCGTATACCCTCGCGCACGAAACGGCGCATCAGTGGTGGTACGCCGCCGTGGGCAGCGACCAGACGCGGAATGCCTGGATGGACGAGGGGCTCGCCGAGTATTCCGCGCTGCTCTTTTTCGGGGAAGCGCCGCAGTACGGCATCCCGGCGGAGGCGCGCCTCGGCGCCGCCCGCCGCGCCTGCGACGCGCTGTATACCGTGCAGGAGCAGGTGTTCGGCGAGGCAGACCTGCGCATGAGCCGGCCGCTCTCCGATTTCGGCAGTTACGAATACGTCGTGCTGACCTATGACCGCGGGCTGCTGCTCTTCGATACGCTGCGCGGGGCGATGGGGGAGAAAAAATTCTTTTCCGCCCTGCGCGCCTATTATAAGAAATACGCCGGGAAGATCGCCCGACCCGAAGAGCTCGCCGCGGCATTCGGCACGGGAGGGGAGATCGTCGAAAGTTTTGTTTCCGGCGAGGCGCTCGTATAGGGCGGCAAAGCGCGGAAAAAGGGCGCAGCCCGCCGCAAGGCGGGCTGCGCCCTTCAATAACGTCTTTTTTGGAAGCGGAACGCGCGGGTTTAATGGCAGCCGCCGCACGTCTTGCAGTTGCCGCTGCACTTTTTGGAGGGCTTGCCCGTCGCGGAGAAGATCTCCCCGCTCCAGTCCCGCCCCGCAGGCGCGCCGCAGCACGGGCAGGCGACGGGGTCGTCGTACTTCTGCACGAGCTCTTCAAACTTTTTTCCGCATTTTTCGCATTTGTATTGCAGGATGGGCATCTTTCATTCCTCCTTTTCCTCGCTCCCGCAGGCGGGGGCGCTCTCTTCCGCGGCCTGTTTTCCGACGAACGTTCCTTCCGTTTGCGTACCTGCGGCGGAATGTGCGGGCTTTTTCCCCTTGCTGAAGTCGCGGATCAGGGCGCCGAAGCCGAGCGATCTTCTGCTTATGGCGTGCGCGGCGTAGTGGATGACGAACGCGGCGGCGCCGCAGAGGTTGCAGATGATGTCTTCCATCGTGTCGGCGACGGGGCGGATGATTTGCCCGTCGGGCAGGGTGACGGGCTCGCCCTGCGCGTTGTTGTTGAGGATCATGTCGCCGGAAAATTCAAAGACCTCCCAAAGCGCGCCGAACATCATGGAAACGGCGAAGCAGAAGAGGGCGACGAACACGGGCGAGAGCTTTTGCGTGTCCGAGAGCTTGCAGGCGAAAAACAGCCCGATCATGCCCCCGACGTAGCCGAACAGCGTGTGCATCGCCATGTCGTACCACCACAGTTTTCCGTAAAAGCCCATGATCGTGCCGAGGAAGGAGGCGAAGAACACATACACGGCCGCAAAGGCGTACACGCCGTCGCTGATCTTGTCTTTGAACAGGGGGCGGCAGACGAACGGCAGCAGCCACATGACGGCGTTGCCGACCATGACGACCATGCTCTCGGTCAAAGCGTCGTTTGCCGCGCGCACCGCGGTGATCGCCGTCATCGCGACGAACATCGCCGCACAGAACAGATAGACCGCCAGCCGGAGGGGCGGCATTTTTTTCAGAAACGTCTTTTTATCCATAGATCTCCTTTGCCTGCGTCAGCTGCCGTACAGTATATGCCTTTTTTATTAAAAAAATATTAAAAACGGCACATATCCGCACGCGGCTATGCCATTATAGCAGAAGAGGAAAAAAATTTCAAGCCAAAACGCGGCCCTTCATAAAGAGAGGGCGCGCGGCATACAATAATCGGAGAAAAGTGCGCGCCGCGCGCGCAGAAAGGAGGACGCCGTGCGCCTGTTTGAAGAGATGCTGTCCGCGCTCGGGCTTGCCGAAGACGTCGCGTTCGGCGGCGCGAAGGTGGTGCTGTACGCGGGCAGATGCGCCTATTTCGAGAACGTGAAGGGCATCCTCTCCCTCGGCGGGGAGGAGGTCGTGCTGCTTTTGCGCAAGGGGAAGGTGCGCGCCGAGGGGAAAAACCTGCGCCTTGCGCGCTACGGCGGCGGCGATCTGCTGCTGCTCGGCGACGTCCGCCGCATCGAGGCGGAGGGGGAAGAAAGATGACGCCGCTCTTCTGTGAAGACCTCATCATTTCCGCGTCGTCGCCCGTGCGCGCCCTCGACAAGCTCGCCGCGAACGGGATCACGGCGTATTCCGCCCGCAGGATAGCCCCGGGCAAGCTGAAAATACGGGTAAAATGCAAAGAAACCGCAAAAATTTTTGCAATTTTCCGCGGTTCGTGCTATACTGTTACAAAGGCGGGGCCTGCGCGCCTCGCAAAGCTGCGCGCGCGTGCGCTGCGCCGCCCCGGCATCCTTGCGGGGCTGGCGGCGTTCGTGATCGCCGCGTACTGCGTGAACATCCCCGTCCTGCGCATAGACGTTACGGGCAGCGCCCGCTACGAGGAAGAGGCGTACGCCGTCCTCGCGGAAAGCGGCGTGCGCACCTTCGCCCTCTGCGGCGAAGAGGAGCGCGAGGCGGCGCGCAGGGCATTGCTCGCCCTCCCCGGCGTCGTGTTCGCCTCGGTGGAGAAGGCGGGCTGCGTCGTCACCGCCGTCATCGGAGAGAGCGAAGAGACGCCCCTCCCCGAACGGGAAAGAGACCTTTCATCGCCGCGCGCGGGAAAGGTGGAAGAGCTCGCCGTTCTGCGCGGCACCGCCCTCGTATCGGAAGGGGACGCCGTCGGCGCGGGGCAGACGCTCGTCGCCGGATACTTCCTCACCGAAGAGGGAGAGCGGCGGGAGACCTTCGCCGTGGCGCGGGCGAGCATCCTGTGCACCTTTTCGGCGGAGTATTTCAGCGCGGAGCGCAGCGATGCCGCGGCGGCGGATGCCGTGGCGGCGGCGCACCTCGCCGCGGGCGGAGAGCTGGTATCCTCGGAAGTTTCCGTGCGCGCGGAAGGGGACGGGTATATCTACGGCGCCACCGTGACGGTGCGCCTGCGCATTTCGGTCAACCTGGATTGAACCGCCTGCGGGCGGAAAGGAAGGATATGGAACAGAGGAAGATCACCGTGGAGGCGGGCAGCCTCGAAGAATTGCAGAAGCTGCTCGGCACCTTCGACGAAAACCTGAACATCGTCACCCGCGAAACGGGCGTCACCGCCTCGGTGGAAGGGGCGGGCATCCGCATTTCGGGGGAGGACGAGAGCTGCCTGCTCGCCGCCCGCGTGCTGGAGGGCATCCTCAAACTCATCCGCGCGGGAGAGAGCGTGGACAAGTCCCGCATCGTCTACTGCATCGAGCTGGCGCGGGAAGGGAACATCGAGGGCATCGAACAGGTGATGAGCGGCGTGGTCGCCGTCACCTCCCGCGGCAAGCAGATCAAGTGCAAGACGGTCGGGCAGAAAAAGTACGTCGAGGCGATCAAAAAGAACACCGTCGTGTTCGGCGTGGGGCCCGCGGGCACGGGCAAGACCTACCTCGCCGTGTGCATGGCGGCGAGCGCCTTCAAGGGCAAGCAGGTGGAAAAGATCATCCTCACCCGCCCCGCGGTGGAAGCGGGGGAAAAGCTCGGCTTTCTGCCCGGCGACCTGCAGACCAAAGTCGACCCCTATCTGCGCCCGCTGTACGACGCTTTGCAGGAGATGTTCGGGCTGGAAACGTACGCCAAACTGATGGAAAAGGGGAACATAGAGGTGGCGCCGCTCGCGTATATGCGCGGCAGGACGCTCTCCAACGCCTTCATCATCCTCGACGAGGCGCAGAACACCACCGTCGAACAGATGAAGATGTTCCTCACGCGCATGGGCGACGGCAGCAAGGTCGTCGTCACCGGCGACGTGACGCAGATAGACCTGCCCGAAGGCAAGCGCAGCGGCCTGAAACACGCCGTGAGCATCCTGAAAAACATCGAGGGCATCGAAACGGTGACGCTGACGGCGAAAGACGTGGTGCGCCATCCCCTCGTGATGGAGATCGTGCGCGCCTACGAGCGCGAAGGCGTGCGCAGGGAAGCGCGCGAAGAGAGGAAAAAGAGATGAAGTATTCCTATTCCCCCGAAGCAAAAAAATTCGGCAGGAACGAATGCGTGCAGAGCGTGTTCATCTTCCTCGCCAATTATATCATCGTGCTGCTGATGGTGCTGCTGTTCATCTGGCTGAACACGCTGGGGCAGGAAGGGGAAACCTTTCTTTCCTATATCACGGGCAATTACAGTTCGCTCGTATACCTGCTCGCGAGCATCTTCATCCTCTTTTTCAGTATCTACTTTTATTATATTTTCGAGGATAAGAGCGTGCTCTGCAACCCGAAGAGCATCTGGCTGATCTTCTTTATGCTGGATGCCGCCATCCTCATCTGCTACTTCTTCGGACTGCTGCTCAACATCTATTCCCGCCCCATCGCGCTCCTGGCGCTGCTCGCGCTCATGCTCGTCGGGCGGCGGGATGCCATCTTCCTCAACGTCATCTTTGCGCTGATGATGTTCTCCATCGACAGCTTTACCAATTTCGCCTCCATCGACGCGCTGGAAAGTTACGGCACGGCGCTCGCGAGCACCCCGCTGATGACCTTTTCTGCGGGCATGGTCGGCATCTTCGTGGGCAGCAAGGTAAAAACGCGCCTGCGTTCCTTCCTGACGGGCTTTGCGGTGTCCGTCCCCATCCTCGTCATGATCGCCTGCCTCGAATATCACCGCGGCATCGGCGTCGTCTATCTGCTGCTGTACGGGCTGGAAGCGGGCGTGCTCTCTTCCATACTCTTCATGGCGCTGCTGCCCGTGTTCGAGGTGCTGTTCAACTGCGTCACCGATTACCGTCTGCGCGAACTGACCGACCACGACGCGCCGCTCATGCGCGAGCTCAAAGACCGCGCTCCCGGCACATTCAACCACTGCATCGTCGTGGCGCACCTGGCGGAGGCGTGCGCCATCTCCCTCGGGGAGGATACCGCCCTCGCCCGCGCGGGCGCGTACTACCACGACGTCGGCAAGCTGCGCCAGCCCGAATATTTTACCGAGAACCAGACGGGTTACAACCCGCACAACGAACTTTCCCCCGAACTTTCCGCGGACATCATCCGCGCGCACGCCAAAGACGGCTACGAGCTCATCCTTTCCCGCCGCCTGCCGCAGATCCTCGCGGACATAGCGGTGCAGCACCACGGCACCATGCCCATCAAGTACTTCTATGCGAAGGCGCTCAAAATGTCTGACGGGGAGCTGAACATAGAGGACTTCTCTTACGGCGGGCCAAAGCCGCAGACCAAGATCGCCGCCATCATCATGATCGCGGACGCGAGCGAGGCGATCTCGCGCACGCTGCCCGTCCGCTCCCCCGAAAAGGTGGAAAACGCCGTCCGCGAGATCATCGAGGAGCGCATGGACCTCGGGCAGTTCGACGAATGCAACGTCACGATGAAAGACCTCACCGTCATCAAAGAGACCATCGTCAGCGTGCTGACGGGCGTATACCACAGCCGCATACAGTACCCCAAACTCAAATTGAAGAGAACGGAAGAGGAAAAGGAGGAGAAAGATGGCTGAACTCATCGTGCAGTGCGACGAGGAGGAATTTGACGCCGCGCTGTTTTCCCGCTGCGGCGGGGCGGCCTGCGAGGCGGACGCGCCGCTCTCCGTGGAAGTCGTGTTCACCGACGCGGAGGGGATCCGCAGGCTCAATGCGGATACCCGCGGCAAAGACGCCGTGACGGACGTGCTCTCCTATCCCAACCTCGACGGCATTTTCGGGAAAAAGATCGCAAAGGCGGAGCACCCCTTCGACCTCGACGACGAGGGGAACATCTTTCTCGGCAGCATCGTCATCTGCCGCGAACGGGCGGCGGAGCAGGCAGAAGAATACGGGCATTCCCTGCGGCGGGAGGTCTATTATCTCGCGGTGCACGGGCTCTGCCACCTGCTCGGCTACGACCACGAAACGGAAGAGGAGCGCGCGCAGATGCGCGAAAAAGAGGAGGAGATACTCTCCGCAATGAACATCGGGAGGGACGCGCAATGAAATCGGGTTTCGTCGCCGTCATCGGCAAGGCGAACGCGGGCAAGAGCACCCTCGTCAACGTGATGGTGGGGGAAAAGGTCGCCATCGTTTCCCCCAAGCCGCAGACCACGCGCGACCGCATCCTCGGCGTGCTCAACGAGGAGGGCGCGCAGATCGCCTTCGTCGATACGCCGGGCATCTATAAATCGAAGACGGCGCTGTCGGACATGATGATGCGCACCGCCGAAAATTCCGCGAAGGACGTAGACCTCATTTTATATGTGCACGACGGGCACAAGGGGGTCGCCGAGTCGGATATTTCGCTGATGAAGCACTATCTTTCCTTCGGCGTGCCCATGCTCGTCGCCTATACAAAGACGGACATCATGCCCGCGGAAAACATCCCCGCCGACGCAAAGGCGATCTTCGACGCGGGGATAGAGTGCACCGTCGTGCCCGTTTCCGCGCGCAGGGGCAAAAATATCGGAAAGCTGAAAGAAGAGATCGTAAAGGCGCTCCCCGAGGGGGAGGCGCTCTTCCCCGAAGACGTGCTCTCCGACAAGAGCGAAAAGTTCATGGTCGCCGAGATCATGCGCGAAAAGATCCTCCTCAAATACGACAAGGAGATCCCGCACGGCGTCGCCGTGCTCGTCAACACCTTCAAAAAGCGGGAGGATGCCGACATTTACGACGTCGACCTCGACATCATCTGCGAAAAGCCCAACCACAAGGCCATCCTCATCGGCAGGCAGGGGAAGGCGCTCAAAGAGACGCTCACCCGCGCCCGCCGGGGAATGGAGGAGTTTCTGGGCTGCAAGGTGTTCCTCACCGCGTACGTCAAGGTCAAGGACGACTGGCGCGACAAGGCAAACCTCCTGAAAGAGTACGGCTACGGCAATGAAGAATAGACGGATACGATAAAAGCCCCGCGGCGTTCTGCCGCGGGGCTTTCGGATGTGTTTGGTCATGCGGTTACTTCTGTTCCGCTTCCGGGGCGGGCTCCTGCGCGGGGGCATCCTTTTTGCCGTTGTACTTGTTGACGAACGTCATGAACGACTTGGAAGAGAACACGATGACGCCGACGACGAGCACGATGGCGATGTCGATGAACACGAAGGAGTTGTACGCCATGCTGTAGATCCAGGGGTTCTGGTCTCCCGCATATTCGGAGAAGGCGAACACGCCCGACAGGATATGGCAGAGGAAGCGCAGCACCGAGGCGACGACGCCGCCCAGCGCAAATGCGAGCTGCGGCTTGTTTTCCAGCGCCGTCACGCCGCGGAACATTCCCGCAAGGCCGATGGCGGCAAAGGCGACGGGGTAATCGAGCAGGAACTGTGCGGGGTGCAGCAGCCAGGGATCCTGTATCGCCTGCAGAATGCCGTAGATCATGCCCGCGAACACGCCCTTTTTCACGCCGAACATATAAGAGAAGATCATGAGGGGCAGCAGGCTCGCGAGCGTGACGGAGCCGCCCTGCGGCATTTCCCACAGCTTGATATAGGAGAGGGCGAAGCTCATCGCGATGCACACCGCCGCATAGGCGATGGTGCGCGTGTCGAAGCCCTTTTTATCCTTTCTGCCGAGCAGGAAGGCGAGCGCGACGATGACGATGACCACCCCCGCCGCCGAGAGATACAATCCCGGGTCGCTGACGGAGCCCTGCGAAACGCCGTTGTTGTCCGCCGCGTCGCCCGAAGAAAAATAGACGCACAGGCACGCGAACAGCGCGACAACGGCCGCGGCAAAAGCGGAGAGCGAGGCGATGAGGGAGATCCTGAACGCCTTTCTGGAGTACAGGCTGCACACATACGTCGCGGCGATGCCGAGCACGATGACTGCCGCGGCAGCAACGGTCGGCCACAGCACGAGGTCGAAAACATACCCGTTTTCGCTCATGTCGAGAAACTCGAGCGAAAGCATGGTCGCCAGCACGGTGACGGTCAGACCTGCGGCAAAGGTGATCGCGTACTTCACATAGGTGCGGAAGAAGTCCGCCTTTTTGAAGCGCACGAACAGGCCCACGGCGAGCAGGATGACGGCGGCGGCGACGATGACCCAGAGGAACACGTTTGCCATCGCGTCTTTGGCAAAACCCGTCCACACGTCGTCATAGACGTAGCCGGGGTATGTTCCGCCTTCGCCGTCGGGCAGGTCGACGGTCCCCACATAGGAACCGAGCAGGTTGAGAAACATAAAACCTCCTTTGTCCGCCGACGTCGTCGAAAAAAATACGGCGCGCCCGAAAAAAGGGCACGCCGAAAAATTCCTTGATTTTACCTCCCGTTCAGGTATTATCCTGTCCGGTTCAAAGGGTATGATCTCAGCTTTTTACAGCACCCCCGGCGGATATGAAAATGTAATATTCACACTTTTCTCGCGCAAAGGCGCTGCGAAAAGTCGTGAGCTGAAGACAACCCCGCGGGCACGCGGCGAAGCCGCTGACCGCAGGGTTTTCCTCTGCGGCGCATCTTTGGGGCTTACAAAGAGATGAATGCGCCGCATTCACCTTTCCCGAAGGAGCCGCAGGTTTGCGGCAAATTGGGTGCGCTTGCAAAAAGTGCGATTTTTGCGCGCGCAGAAGTTTAACAGTGGTTTTTGCTTTTTCAGCAATTTTTTTATTCACACTTTTCTCGCGCAAAGGCGCTGCGAAAAGTCGTGAGCTGAAGACAAC
>ERZ1090879.1035-NODE-1036-length-15824-cov-7.227091_pt1 | contig 15824 bp, 10 predicted proteins | sample MGYA00478472_ERZ1090879 | MGnify/ENA primary metagenome ERZ1090879 (study PRJEB33644, sample SAMEA5815723) | chicken gut metagenome | biome: Chicken; feature: Gastrointestinal Tract; material: Caecum | place: Ireland | collected 2019-01-01 | study: A study of...
CACGAAAACTGCGCCGAGCAGATGGACAAGGCCGAGCACGCCTGGGACGACGGCGTGGTGACGAAGGCGGCCACCTGCACCCAAAAGGGCGAAAAGACCTTTACCTGCGAAACCTGCGGCGCAACCAAAACGGAAGTTATAGCTCAGCTCGACCACGACTTTACGGGCGACTGGCTCAGCGACGCCGAGGGGCACTGGCACAAGTGCAAAAACTGCGACGCAACCGATACAAAGGCCGCGCACGAAATGCAGTATATAAACGCCCCTGAAAGCAACAAACACAGCAGCGAGTGCAAAGTATGCGGATATGAAGGGGAGCTTACCGACCACGTATGGGGCGAGGGCGAAGTGACAAAGCCCGCCACGCTCTACGCCAAGGGCGAAAGAACCTTCACCTGCGCATGCGGGGCAACCAGAAAGGAGACAATCGCCGCCCGTGCGGATTTCGCTTCCGATTTCACTCTGGAAAATCAGGACGGCGCATGGATATACGGCAAGGCAAACATAACCAACTGGTCTGATTACCAGTTTGCGCTTGAGTTCATTGCCGCAACCGACAAGAACGCAGACAGCTGGCTGATTGACGGCATGGAGATAAAGAGCGGCTGGGTGAACGCCGCAGGCACTCTTGCAATTGGGTATAGGGTTGAACAGGATATAGCCGCCGACATTTCGCTGGCGTTCAGCGGCGTTGATGAAAATTCAAGGGCTTCCATTCGCCTTGTAGTTATGGGCGGCAACGGAGCGCTCAGGATACCCGTGCAGTTTGGCTACGACGGAAACAGCAACGAAGTTTCGCTTGAAAGGACTGTAAGCCTGAAGGCGGGAGACACAATCTATATTATAGTGAACAGAGAAAACGTTGACGGCGTTCAAACAAACGGCATGGGAGAGCTTTCAATAGCTCTTGAACCTGCCGGCGCGGTTGCGGATTTCGGCGGAGATTTTTCGCTGGAAAATCATGACGGCGCATGGAGCTACGGCAAGGCGGAATATGTATGGGGGGCTTCCGAGGATTTCACCTTTGTTGAAGCGTCCGATAAAAACAGCGGCGGCGACGGCTGGATGGCAGGCGGCGTTGAAATAAAGAAAGATTTTATAAGCTTCGGCGAGATGGCGGCGATAGGCTATAAGGTTGAAAATGCCGTTACCCTCAGGGCGACCGTTACAGTTTGCGGCAGCACGGCAGATACGCGCGCAGACCTGCGCGTCGGCATAAAGGGCGCCGACGGAACAACCAAGGGCAACCCTTCGTTCCTCAACAATCCGAACGGCAATATCTTTTATGTAACGGTGGATATAACGCTCGAAGCGGGAGAGACGGTTTACTTCCTGTTCTCCAACGGCGTAAGTACAAATCCCGACGCCATTCCGAACGGAAACCTGTACATAGCGCTCACCGAAGTGCAGGCTTAAACAAAAAATTTAATCGCAGCGTGCGGCGGCGCACCTCAAGTGCCGCCGCACATTGCGCAACGGGGAAGATTCATGAAAAATTCTAAAACGAGACGGCTGGTTGCCGCCGTGCTGACGCTGGTTATTGCGTGCGTCTGCACAATTGCTCTGTCGGGGACCGCTGCGGCGGCTTTTGCGGAACAAGGCGCGGATTATTCCGAGCCGTACCGCAATCAGCTGGCGTACTCCGCGCTCAAAGGCTGGAACAACGATCCCAACGGGCTTCTGTATGCCGACGGCGTATACCATATGTATTACCAGTACAACTACGACGCCGGCACCGGCGAAACCGCCAACGTGTGGGGCAATATGAGCTGGGGGCACGCCACAAGTACCGACCTCGTTCACTGGAGGGAGCAGCCCGTGGCTATCCCCGCATACCAGACGGTGGACGGCGTTTATTACGAAATGATGTTTTCCGGCAGCGCCGTATATGACGAATACAACTCGTCGGGACTGTTCGAAACCGGCCCCGACGGAAGAGTGGCGGAAGGCCAGGGCATAGTGGCGCTTTTAACCCAGCCGCAGGGCGGCGTTCAGCGCCAGATACTGGCGTACAGCAAGGACGGCGGCAACAGCTTTGTTATCTATGGCGAGGTCATAGGGCAGAACAACCCCGGCGACATAGGCGACAACGAATTCCGCGACCCCAAGGTGTTTTGGAGCGAGGAACGTTCCTGCTGGCTCATGGCCGTCGGCGGCGGTTCGGTGCGCATGTATTCCTCAAAGAACCTCATAAACTGGGAATACATAGGCGCCACGGGGCTGTGGGGCGAATGTCCCGATATATCGCGCTACGAAACGGACGACGGCGTGAAGTATGCGCTGATTATCTCGCCCGAAGACAAGGCGAAAAGCCACGAATATAACGGAACCAACCGCGGCGAAACGTTCTATCCCGCCGAATATTACGCGGTTGGCGAACTCAACAGCCGCGGGCTGTTCGTCCCCGACGATGGCGGAATAAAGAGGCTGAGTTACGGAATGGACAGCTATGCCATGCAGACCTTCAACGGCACGCCCGACGGCAACGTATACGGCATAAGCTGGGCGTCGAGCTGGAAGAACGTAGGCCAGATGGAGGCCCTGCGCGAAAATTATAACGGCGGCATGACCATCGCCTGCAAACTCGACCTCGTGCCCGACGGTTCGGGCGGGTATATGCTCGAACGAACGCCTGTTTCGGGGTATGAAAACCTTCGCGGAGGACTTATAGGCGAATACAGCGGAAAGCTTGAAATGGGCGTAAATGCGCTTTCGGGAGTGCATGCGGACGTGTTCGACATGCAGGCGGAGCTCGACCTCTCTTCGGGCGGCGCAAGTTTTGTGCAGCTAAACCTCCGCACTTCGGCTGCAGAGCGCATTCAGATGCGCTACGACGTGGCTGAAGGCGTTCTCACTTTCGACCGCTCTCAGAGCTCGCTCATTGCGCAGACCGAGGGCGTGCTCGCGGACGGGCAGACCGGGATGGAAAGACGCGCCGTGCGCGCGGACTATCTCAATCTTCCCGAAAGCGTTCCGGTGCCGCTCGAGGACGGCAAACTCAATTTCAGAATAATAAGCGACCGCGCCTTTCTAAGCGTGTTCGTAAACGGCCGCAGTCTGTTTGCCGCGGTGTTTCCTTCAGCCATATCCGACGGCATGCTGCTGTATGCCGACGCCGATATCGATGCCGAAGTGAAAGTCTGGGAAATGAACGGCATATTCGGCGACGTCGTACCCTCGCGCACGCTCATGGTTACGGCGGGCAAGCTGGACCTGTCCGTCGGCGAAAACAGAGCTGTAATAACGTCCTCATACTCCTCGTTCAGCGGGGCTGAAGAGGTGGAGTATGCCGTAGTGAGCGGCGGACAATTCGTCTCGCTCGAACAGTTTGGGCAGACGGCGTTCGTCACGGGCACGGCAAAGGGCAGCGCGGTTATCGAGGCGCGCACGCCGCAGGGTGCGCAGCGCATAGAGGTATATGTCTATGAGGACGGCTACGACGGTGATTTGAACTTCACTCTGCCGCTGTTTGCCTATACCCGTCCCGACGACGGAGGCGTGGCGATAAGCGCGGGCACCGACGGCTTCATGTTCTCCCGCGAGAGCGCCGAAGAATTTTGCTATTCGGCGGAAGTTTCGGTCGGCGGGCAGGCGTGCGGACTCATGTTCGGCGTAAGCTCCAACTTCTTCGACTACTTTGTGGCGACGGCAGACTTCGAAGAAAATCTGGTAAAGGTATGGCGCGCCGGCGTGGGCGATCTGGCAAGCGTTTCTTACGATTTCGGCGGGGCTGCGTCGTGCACGCTTACGGTGGTGGTCAACGCCGGGTCGGCAAAGGTTCAGGTGAACGGCAAAACTGCGCTCATGTGTCCTCTTCCCGGTTATTCGGGCGGCATGCTCGGCATAAACGTGTACAACGGCGAGGCTGTGTTTAACAACGTTTCGCTTACCCGCATTGCAGCGGCAACATTTTCGGGAGAAAGCATTTCGTTCAACGTGCCCGGAATAACCGTGCAAAAGGTTGTAAACCTCACTGACGGCAGGGCTGTACTCACCGCAGAGCAGTACTCCGCTGCCGACGGAGTGCTTACCGTCAATTCCTCTTATCTTTCAACGCTTGCGGACGGTGAAGTTTATTCCCTGCGGGCGATAGGAGAAGAGGGAGAAATAGACTTAACCTTGCAGACCGACTTCGGCGGGATGTCCCTGGAGCCGGTGCAGACCGAGTATGCGCCCGGGGCGGGCGTTACCATAAATCTGTACGGCGAAGGTCAGATATATTCGCTTTACGTCGACGGAGTGGTCGCGGACGCCTCGTCGTATTCGGTCGCGGACGGGGTTTTATCGTTTACGCAGGAGTTCTGCGGCGCGCTTTCTGAAGGCAGCCATACGGTGACGGCGTACACTTCGTGCGGCAGACCGCAAACGGAGTTTATAATTGTTCAGCCGAATGCCGACGGGGAAGAGCCCCGGGCGGACCACGTATTCTTCTGGATAGATATTGCCATATTTGCCGTGTTTGTTGCGGGATATGTGGGAGTCAATATATATACGCGCCGCAAGCGCAAGACCAACTGATTTTTTCAAATGAAAAAAATTGTGGCGTACAATATTGTGCATTTGCACTAAAATTTGCACAATTATTGACTGTGCGCCGCAGTTGAAGTATTATTGATAAAAAGCAACAAATTATGTAAAATATTTTCTGTATGATTTTACGGAGGGAAAGATGACAGATATTCAGAATATCGCGGCCGAACCTCTCGACGGGGCGACTGACGAAGAGCTCGTCGAACAGGCCTACGAGATGATGGCGGGCGGACAGGCCACCGAAAAGCCGCAGCAACCTAAGGGCGGAAAGTGGCAGAAGTGGAAGGCGAATTTCAAACGCAGGGGCTGGATACTTCTTTTTATCCTGCCCGCGCTCGTATACGTAATAATATTCTGCTACGTGCCGATGTACGGCATACTCGTGGCGTTCCAGGACTATATGCCCGGCGACCCTATTGTGGGGGAAGGAACGGCATGGGTGGGCTGGGAAAATTTTAAAACGTTCTTTTCCAATCCCAACTTTTTAGACTATTTCCTGAACACCTTCCTGCTCTGCATTCTCGGGTTCATAGTGGGCTTCCCCCTTCCCATAATAGTGGCGTTGCTCCTCAACTCGGTGCGCTCGCGGAAGACCAAAAAGGGCTTGCAGATACTTTACTATGCCCCCCACTTCATCTCCCTCGTGGTAATGGTGGGCATGCTCGAACTTATTTTCGGTTCGGACGGTCTTTTAGACCAGCTCAGCATAAAGCTCGGCGGCGACGTGAACGGTTTGCAGCTCTTTCTCGACGCCGACGCCTTCCGCCCGCTGTTCATCTTTTCGGGCAACTGGCAGGACTTCGGCTGGTCGGCAATAATATACCTCGCGGCTCTCTCCGGCGTGGACCCCGCGTTGCACGAGGCGGCAAAGGTGGACGGCGCTTCGCGTTTCAGGCGCATATTCAGCGTAGACCTCCCCGCGATTGCTCCCACGATAGTCATGCTCATGATTCTTTCGGTGGGCAATCTCATGAACTGCGGATACGAAAAGGTCCTGCTTATGCAGACGGGCGGCAACCTCGAAACGAGCGAGATACTCTCTACCTACGTATACAAGTTCGGCCTGCTCGGCGGGCAGTACGGCGTGGGTACCGCGGCGGGACTTTTCAACTCGGTGATAAACGTCGTGCTGCTCATAATAGCCAACTATACGTCTAAGCGCATATCTAACCAGAGTATGTGGTAAGGGGTGAAAAATGGACGCGCATCAGCTTAAAACGTTAAAGCGCAAAAACAGAATAAAGGAGAGCAAGACGGACTACGTCTATTACGTCATATGCGGACTCATACTGTTTTTGCTGGCGGTTATAGTAATATATCCGCTCTACTACATAGTGATAGCTTCCGTCTCCGACCCCGACGCCGTAATGACGGGCGACGTGTGGCTATATCCCATAGACATCACCTTTTCGGGATTCGCGCAGCTGTTCAACCGCGACGATATCTGGCGCGGATACTTCAACACGCTCGCATACACGGTGCTCGGCACGGCATTCAACGTGGTGCTCACCATTCCCGCGGGCTGGGCGCTCTCGCGCGATTATCTTCCTTTCCGCAAGATTATAATGCCCATACTCATCGTCACGATGTTCTTCGGCGGCGGGCTGGTGCCCTACGTAATTCTGTGCCGCTCGCTCGGGCTCTATCAGAACCCGCTCATTCTCATAATAGGCGGCGGCGTCAGCGTGTACAACGTGTTTATGTGCAAATCGTTCTTCCAGTCGAACGTGCCCAAAGAGGTGCTCGAAGCGGGAATGATAGACGGCGCCGGCGAAATAAGGACGTTCTTCGACCTCGTCCTTCCCGTGGCGAAATCCATAATCTCGGTAATGATACTTTTCTACGCCGTGGGCCACTGGAACAACTATATCGACGCATACATATTCAGCATCGATGAAGAGTTTTACCCCTTGCAGACGGTGCTCAACGGACTGCTCGACGCCAACACGGGCGGCGAAGGCGAAGTCGTGCTCGAACAGATGAGGGCGGCCACGCAGATAAAATTCACGTCGATAATAATTGCCACGCTCCCCATACTGGTTATTTACCCCATGGTTGAAAAACATTTCGGGCAAGGCGTGCTCGTGGGGTCGTTCAAGTAACGCAAATAGGTCAAAACGATGAAAAAGATAATAATATGCATAGTTGCCGCGATAGCGTGGTTTGCGTGCGTGATACCCTTTGCAATGGGCGCTTCGCAAAACACGGAGAGCGGGCACGACTTCACCGTCCTCGCCATAAAGGAAGACAACGTGAAGGATTACAACTCAATGCCGGTATTTTTAGACCTTGCCGAGGATACGGGCACCGACGTTTACTGGACGTTCAACACGTCCACCCAGTATGCCAACAATCCCGACCCCGTGGGCATAAACGGCATAGACGCGATATATCATTCGGGCTTTTCCAATTTAAGGCTGTACAATTACGGCAGAAGGGGCAGCATTCTGGCGATAGACGAATACCTTTCGTCGATGCCGAATTTTTCGGCGATACTCGAATCCCGCCCCGACATTGCCGAGGCGCTCAAATCTCCCGACGGGCACATCTATTCGCTGCCGCGCGTCGAGGAGATGGGGCTCAAAGCCTATCCCAACATACTTTTTCTCAATAAAAAGTGGATGGAGAAGCTGATAGACATGAACGAGCTCCCCGCAGGGCTCGAACTGGAAAAGAGCGACCTCGTGGACGGGCTCGACCTCTCGCGCAACCAATTCAAGGCCGTTTTGCAGAAGTTCAACGACCTCGATATGGACGGCGACGGCGACAACACCAACGAAGTTCCCCTAACATTTGTAAGCGGCAACTGGCAGGGGAACGAATCCGACCTGATAGCTTCGTTCGGCGTTCCCGAAAACAGGGAGCACAAGACCATAGTCAACGGCGAAGTGGTGTTCACCATAGAGGACGAAAACTGGTACAACGCCATCGTGGAACTCAACGACTGGTACAGCCGCGGTTTAATCCGTTCGGCGTCCTTCACCCAGACCCAGGATAATTTCCTTGCGCGCGGGCAGGACGGCAGATACGGCGCATTCTACTGGTGGGAAAAGGAGACGGTGGTTTCCGAACCCGACGACTATATAATAGTTCTTCCGCTCAGCGACGACGACGGCAACCGCTACGTGGGCGTGAGCAACGAGCTCGAAGTGGAAAAGGGCGAATGCGTGGTGCTCTCTTCGTGCGAGGACCCCGAAGAACTGCTTGCCTACTTCGATAAATTTCTCGAACCCGAATATTCGGCGCAGCTCAACTACGGCTCCGTCGAGTCGGGCGCGTTTTTAAGGGAGCGCGACGAAAAGGGCAGGCTCGTGCCCAACGACGACCACGGCGAACAGTCGGCTGACGACTTCCGTATGCGCAACGCGCCCTACGGGGTGGTGTATCTCACCGAAGAGCAGTGGGAGAACGACGTGCAGATGGAATCGCGCGCGGTACTCAGGCTCGAAAGGATTGAAAATTATGTAAAGCCCTACACGTACGAGGGCGCGCAGAGCATCCCCAACCTCAACTACACCGCGGAGGAGCTCAACGAGCTGAACACATACGAATCGTCCCTCACCAACAACATACTCAACTGGATGACTACCGCCATAATAAGCGTCGACGCCCCGTCGTACGAATCGTGGCAGAGTTTTCTCAACGAAAACCGCAATTCCATAGACGCGGTAAAGCGCATAAACCAGGCTGCCTACGACAGGTATGCCGAGGCGGTGGAAACGGCGGGGCAGGAGTAATCTTTTGCGGGGATAAAAAGGGCGCGATATGAAAGGTCTGCAAAAATTCGGCGATTATTTATGGGAGTTTCTGGCGGTTACGCTCATAGCGGCGGTATCCGCCGTCACCGTAATTGCGTTTATTCCCGTAAACGTCGGTCTGTGCGCTTTTTTCAAACGCGGAATAGACGAGCGCCGCTTCAAAGATATATTCACCGCAATCGGCGAAAACTGGAAAATACTCATTTTTTATACGCTGTTTCAGCTGGTGATAATAGTATTCCCCGTACTGAACATATACTTTTTCAATACCCACCCTGAGAACTTTAACGGCTTTGTGCTTGCGGTCAGCGTAATAGCGCTCGTCGTCGGTATATTCTATCTGGCGACGGCGCCCACTCTCATAGTCAACATGAACCTGACGTTCCGCCAGCTTCTGCGCAACGGAATAATGCTTCTCTTCGGCGGGCTTTTGCGCAGCATTGCCGCCGTCGCGTGCATTGCGGGCGTGGTTGCGCTCATACTCTGGTTCCCTTATGCCGTTGTGTTTACGCTCTATGCCGTGCCGTATATAAACAGCAAGCTTATGGGGGAAAACTTTTACAGGCTCAAAGCAAAGGCGCTGGGAACAACTGTTCAGAAACTCAAGGAAGAAGAGAACGCGGACGACTACCTCGACGAATACGGCAGGGTCAAACGTGCCGCAGACGTAAACGGAGTGCAGAATAATGATAAAAACAGCAATTAAAATACTTTCGGCGTTAGTCGCTGCGGCGGTGCTTGCCGCGACGGCGGCGGGTTGTGCCGGGCAGACAAATTCCCTGCCCGAAGTTGACGGCGCGCACGATATCGACTGCATAGTCGATACAACCGTAGACCTCCTCGACGGGGTTGCCGCTCTCGATTACGAGGACGGCGACATAACGCCCGACATGCAGATAACCGTCACGCCCGAAGCGCGGGTGGAGAACGGGTACGCCGTGTTCCCCGAAGAGGGCGAGTACTCCGTCACCTATTCCGTCGAGGACAGCTCTGGCGGCGTCGCCGAGGATACGGTGCTGGTAAACGCGATAGAGCGCGAAAAATATACCGATTTCCGTACGGTGGGCGGTTTCAGCGCAAGCGTACAGGGCTCGGCGTCGCTCACGCAAAACGGCATGTACGACGGGGTTTATATCGTTGAGGCAGGCGGAGCGACAGTTGCCGAAGATATTGCGTTGACCCGCACATATGCTTTGGATAACGGCTATAATTACACATTTACATACAACTATAACAGCAGCGCCGCAGGCAGAGCTTACGTGCTGGCAGACGGTGCGAGGGCAGCCGAAGTGTCTGTTTCAGAGGGCGACGGCAGCCTTACGTTTACTTATATCCCGCGCGGAGAGGGTTCGACTTCCGAGGTGGAAATTTCTCTGCTTTTAGGCAATCTCGGCAGCGTGCGGTTCAATTTAAAGGGTGCGACATTCATGCGCCCCCGCGGCACGGAAACGGAGGACCTTACGGAGAATTTCACGTTCAACGGCAGGGTGGAGCCGCGTTTCGACGGAACTTCGGGCAACGCGTTTGCCGGCGAGGGCGGCTCGGCAGCAGTGCTTGAAATGCGCTCGGTATCGGAGGAGGACCCGAACGGAATATGGCGCGGCGGCATGTTCATAAATACCGGCATAGTTACCGAGGCGGGGCAGCAGTATGAACTCTCGTTCGATATTTCGGCAATAAACGATTCGCCCTTCGAAGTGGTCGTTCAGCGCGATAAATTTAACGAAATAAAGTATCACACCGAAAGCATAAGCGGCGCAACGACGGCGCAGCACAAGGTTGTATCCTTTGCCCCCACGGCGGAAAACGCGGGCGATCTGTATCTTTACGTACAGTCGGGCAACGCCGTAAACGATATAACCATGCGCAACCTCGCAATCACAGTCGTTCGTACCGGCGACAAGGCGGAAAATATAGAGCTGAAGGATTTCGTCCTCTCCGACAGCGAGGGCAGGGGCAGTACGATGACGACGGCTGGCGGCGGGTTTACGCTCAATATTCCGTCGTTTGCAGATACCGACTGGGAACAGCAGGTGACCAGTCCCGAGTTTTATTTAAGCGGCAGCGGCGAAAATTATATCATAACCTTCCGCGCAAAGGCTACGGCGTCTGTAACCTGCGTATTCGCCGCTCCCCTGTACGGCGGCTGGGATCCCACTCTCGCATGGCAGCGCATAACCATAACCGAAGAGGAGCAGGTATTTTCGATATGGTGCTCCGACGCGGGCGGAAACCGTTACAACAACTTCGTGTGGCAGTTCGGCGCGGTGTCCAACCAGCGTTTGTCCGACGTTACGATAGAGATAACCGACATTGAAGTCTGCTATAAAAATAATACTTTGGATTGATTTTTTATGTTAGAGACAGCATCCGGAATAAACAGGCAAATTGCTGAAAGTTGCGGCGCGGTTAAGCGCGATTTCAGACAAAAATATCACATGATTCCCCCCGTGGGCTGGATGAACGACCCCAACGGACTTATAAAATTTAACGGCAGATATCATCTGTTCTATCAGTTCAATCCGTACGCCGCGCACCCCGGCGTAATGCTGTGGGGGCACTTTATATCGGACGACCTCATCGGCTATTCCGATAAGGGCGCCGCAATTGTTCCCGACAAAGAGCACGTGAGCATATTTTCGGGCGGGGCGACGGAGTACGGCGAAAAGCTTGCCGCCGTGTATACCGAACATTACGAGTGCGGCGGCGACCGCAGGGAAGAGGTATATATGGCGCTCTCTTCCGACGGAATGAACTTCTCCAGGGGTGTCAGAATATTCGATAACGACGATCTTCCCGAAGGCATCAGCCGCAGCGACTTCCGCGACCCCTTTCCCGTAAAGACGGACGACGGCTATTATGTGTTCGTGGGCGGAAAGCTGGTTAAGGAAAATAAAGGAATAATTGTAGTGCTCGGCGGCAGCGGGCTCGAAAAGCTCGAATATAAGTTTACGATAGGCCCCTTCTATGAACTGGGCGATATGGGCGAATGCCCCTGCTACAGAAAAATAGACGGCAAAGACGTGATAATAGCCTCGGGCTGCAACGTGCCCGCGCGCGGCAACGATTTCAAAAACGTAAATTCAAGCGTGTTTATCGTGGGCACGATTGACTTTGCGGGCAAAACGTTCGTCGCGGAGAGCATAAGGGAGATTGATAAGGGCGACGCCTTTTATGCTCCCCAGCTAATCAACGGCGACGACCGTCCCGTGATGGTCGGCTGGCACGAAATGTGGGGCAAGCCCTATCCCACGGAGCATATGAACCACGGTTGGGCGGGCTGCTTTACAATTCCCCGCGAACTGCGCGTAAAGGACGGCGAAGTTTTTCAGTCGCCGATAAGTGAACTCGAAAAGTACCTCGTGCCTTGCGCGGGCGAAGGGGTGCCGCAGTGCGCCGACGTGCGCTTTGAATTCGAAGGCGACGGCGAAGTCAGGTTTTGCGGGCGGGACGGAAGCGTCGCCGTGGGTTGCCGCGGCGGCAGAGTGTATCTCGATACGCGCCGTGCCAACAATATGAACGGCTGTGTGCGTACGACTGGCGGTTCGTCCGCAAAAAACGGCGTGCGGGTGCTCCTCGACGTCTCGGGCATAGAAGTGTTTATAAACGGCGGAACCGAGGCGATAAGCAGCAGGATATACATAAAGGGCGACCTCTCGCTTGCGGTTTCGGGCAAAGCCGGTAAATTTGAAATAAAAAAGGTGCAGGTATGAAAGCAAAGAAGATAGTGGCCGCCGCCCTGTTGGCGGCGCTCGCCATAGGCGCCTCGGGCTGTGCGTCGCCCGGGCAGGGAGACGGGGACGGAGATTTGCAGACGACCGCCTTCCCCATATCCTCATACGACGAAACGCTTGCCGTAACCATGGGCGACGTAATGCCCTTTTACGACGACGGAGTGATGAACATTTACCACTTGCAGAACAGCAGGGGCAGCCAGAGTATGTTTTATCACCCCATATCGAGGCTGACTACCACCGACTACGTTCACTATAAGGACGAGGGGATTGCCATAAATTACGAAGAGGAGTTCTCTTCGCCCGACGCGGCGATAGGCACAGGTTCGTTCATCAAGGACGAAAACGGCCTGTATCACTGCTTCTATACCGGGCACAACGCCGAAGAGGGGACGGGACTTCCCTATATCGAGGTGGTCCGCCACGCCACAAGCCCCGACCAGGTGACTTGGACGAAGGACGAAGAGTTCAATCTTTACGGCACGAGCAACGACTTCCGCGACCCGTATGTGTATTACGACGGTTACGACGAATGTTACTATATGCTTGTAACTACCAATGAGAACGGTTCGGGCGTAATAAAGAGGTATTCTTCGGATACGCTCTCCGCGGACGATTCCGGATGGGCGGACAGAGGCGTGTTTTTTGCCAACGACGGCGGCACTTACAATATGGAGTGCCCCTCCTATGTGGAATATAACGGCTATTGGTACCTGGCATACAGCGAACAGGGCGAAAACCGCGTAACGCACTACCGTTACCGCACCGAACACGACGGCGAATGGAAGAAGTTTGAGCGCGATTCAATCGACGCGAGCGGCTTCTATGCAGGGCAGCTCGAACTCGCGGGCGACAAGCTGTATGCCTTTGCGTGGTGCGCAACGCTTACGGGCGGCTCCGTCGGCGACTTCGACTGGGGCGGAAATCTCGTCGCGCACGAAATAAAGCAGATGTCCGACGGCGAACTCTGCGCCACGCTCGTATCCGACGTCGAAGAAATTATCTCTTCTCCCGCAGACTATGCGTTGTCCGACGGGAAGCAAGCGGAAAATCTTGATTTCGGTCCGGATAAATTTTCTTCCGTCGCGTTTGCGGAACTTCCCGCAAATACCGTTCGCATGAATTTTGATGTAACTTTGGCGGGCTATTCGGGCGACTGCGGGCTTACGTTCGGCCTCAGGGAGGGTCTGGACAACAGGCTGGGCAATGCCGTCATAGCCTTCGAGCCCGAAAATAACCGCATAGTGTGCTACAACGACGTTTCCAGCATAGTGCGCTACGGTTCCGTGCTTGCGGAAATTCCGTTTGCGTATATGTCGGGCAGAACGTACGGCGTCGACGTGCTGATATCGGGCGAGATAGTTACCGTCTATTTCGACGGCAGCGTGGCGCTCACCCTGCGCATACCGGATATGGAAAACAATTTCTTCGCGTTCTATTCAAACGGCGCGCAGGTTACATTCGGAGGTATTTCTTTCTATGAGTAAACTTTATTGCCTCGGCGAGCTGCTTATAGACTTTCAGTCCGTCGGGACCGCGCCCTTAAAGGATACAAGGCAATTTGTAAAAAATGCGGGCGGCGCGCCTGCAAACGTGTGCGTGCAGGCGGTAAAGCTCGGCAGGCAGGCCGCCTATCTCACGCAGGTCGGCGCAGACGCCTTCGGCGACTTTCTCTCCGAGACGTTGAAGAACGAGGGGGTGGACATCTCGCACGTGCTCAGAAACGGCAACTACGATACGTCGCTCGCGTTTGTCAGCTTTTTGCCTGGCGGGGAGCGGCAGTTCAGCTTCTACCGCCGCACCGCGGCAGACCTGCACTTCACCGCCGAAGACTTCAAAGACGTGTCGTTCGAAAGGGGCGACGTGTTCGAATTCGGCAGCGTGGCCTTAAAGACGCCCGAATCGATTGAGGCGCATATATCCCTCATCGAACGCGCAAAAGCCGCCGGGGCTGCGGTGTGTTTCGACCCCAATCTCCGCTTTAACCTGTGGGATGACGAAGACGAGCTTCGCGCTGTCGTGAACAGATTCATTCCGTACGCCGATATAATAAAGGTGGGCAGGGACGAGCTGGAATTTCTCTCCCGCGGCGACGCCGCGCAGGCGGCGGAATCGCTGTTTACGGGGGACGTGAAGATTGTGCTCCTCACCGATTCGGATAAGGGCGCAGAGCTTTTGACTAAGGACGGACTTAGGTGCTCGCACGGCGGATTCAGGGTAAACACGGTGGATACGACGGGCGCGGGCGATTCGTTTTTCGGCGGATTTATAGCGGGCTTTATGGACAGCGGTTGCGACTATGAAAATGCCGATATGCAGGCGCTTTTGACTTTCGCCTGCAAATGCGGCGCGTTTACCACAACGCGGTACGGGGCAATTCCCGCAATGGGAACGAAGGAAGAAATAGATAAGGCGGTAAAATGATATGTCAACGGTAAGACTGGTCAACGTAAACAAAGTATACGACGGCGGAGTGCACGCCGTGCACGACTTTTCCATAGATATACAGGATAAGGAATTTATAGTGTTTGTCGGCCCCTCGGGCTGCGGCAAGTCGACCACCCTGCGAATGATTGCGGGGCTGGAAGAGATATCGTACGGCGAACTGTACATAGACGACAAACTTATGAACTCCGCCGCTCCCAAGGACAGGGATATCGCCATGGTGTTTCAGTCGTATGCGCTCTATCCGCAGATGACGGTGTACAACAATATGGCATATGCGCTCAAACTGCGCAAGGTGCCCAAGGCGGAAATAGACGAAAGGGTGCGGGCAGCGGCGGAAATTTTAAAGCTCACGCCCTATCTTGACAGAAAGCCCCGCGCGCTTTCGGGCGGCCAGCGCCAGCGCGTCGCGCTCGGCAGGTCTATCGTCCGCCGCCCCAAGGTGTTCCTTATGGACGAGCCGCTCTCCAACCTCGACGCCAAACTGCGCGTTGCGATGCGCAGCGAGATTGTGCGCATCCACAGGGAGGTCGGCGCGACTACCATATACGTCACTCACGACCAGATAGAGGCGATGACTATGGCTTCGCGCATAGTCGTAATGCGCGACGGGTTTATTCAGCAGATAGGCGAACCCGATTACATTTACCGCTATCCCGCCAATATGTTCGTGGCAGGCTTTATAGGCACGCCTGCAATGAATTTTTTGCACGGCACTTTGCAGGGCGAATATTTCCTGCCGGATGAAAGCCGCGACAGAATAAAACTTACTCAAAGTCAGCTTGAAATGCTGAAAAACTATCAGGGCAAGCGCCTCGTTTACGGCATCCGCCCCGAAAATCTCGTATACGAGCAGTCGGGCAGGTACGAACAGTTTGCCGCACAGTCTTTCGAAGTATCGCGCGGCATAGTCGAAAAACTGGGCGATATAATAAACGTCCACTGTACGCTCGGCAACACGGAAATAGTGGTGAAGATGAACAGCAAGTACGGCAGCGGTTTGGAGGGAAAGCCGAACATACGCGTTGCGGTTGAGAGCGATTATGCAAGATTTTTCAACGAAAGCACCACTATGGCGATAACGCCCGAAAACAACGCCTACGAAGAGGCGCCCGCGCGCGAAGAGTCGCAGGAAGAATCTGCCGTGCCTTCGCCCGTTCAGCCGCAAAAGAAAAACTTTATCGAAGCGCTAAAAGCAAAATTTAAAAAATAAAATGTATGCTGTGCCGACCGCGGGGCGCACATACATCAAATAAAAATATATAAGGGGAAAAAATAATGAAGTTTTCAAGCAAAAACAAAAAGGAGAGTCCGAGCAGACCGGAATTGCAGATTTTGTTAAAGACTTCTCCGTCGA
>ERZ1090879.1037-NODE-1038-length-15807-cov-10.544693_pt1 | contig 15807 bp, 12 predicted proteins | sample MGYA00478472_ERZ1090879 | MGnify/ENA primary metagenome ERZ1090879 (study PRJEB33644, sample SAMEA5815723) | chicken gut metagenome | biome: Chicken; feature: Gastrointestinal Tract; material: Caecum | place: Ireland | collected 2019-01-01 | study: A study of...
AAGAAAAGTTTGATGTTACAGCTGATGATAAAAATCCAATTCTTGTTTTGAAACTAACAAAGAAAGATAAATCAAAGGTCATAAGTGCAATTAAAAAGCTCAGTGAGTTAGAAATGGTATTAGTTGCAGAGCCTAATTACATATATGATACCGAAGCAAGCTTTGAACCTAATGATGAATATTATAGCTATCAATGGGGATTAAATGGTGAAAATGGTATAAATATAGAGGAGGTTTGGGGATATACATCTGGATATAATATTAAAGTTGGTGTTATGGAGGATGGCGTGGATTTTAATCATGAGGATTTACAAGGACATATTTTTTCCGGTAACTACTCAGGTTCTTCCAATACTGAAGATAAAACTCACGGTACACATGTAGCAGGAATAATAGGTGCAATAAAAAACAATATTGGTGTAGCGGGAATATCTGAAGCTAGGATGTATTTGTTGAATCCATCTTCTTTTGTGGATTCACTTGAATATGCTTCAGAAAATGGTATTAAGGTAATAAATGCGAGTTTTGCCTTTGTTGTGAGCGAAACGGATGATTCGTACGCGCCGTTTAATGCGACACATTATACAGCTATAAGTAATTATAATGGACTTTTAGTGTGTGCTGCAGGAAATGAACATGTTAATACCGATATTACTCCGATATATCCGGCAAGTTACGATTTGCCAAATGTAATATCGGTTGGTTCAATTGACAGAGATGGCGATAGGAGTTCATTCTCAAATTATGGTACAACAGTAGATATATATGCACCTGGTGGCAGTATATATAGTACATTGCCGAATAGTCGTTATGGTTACATGTCTGGTACATCAATGGCTACTCCATATGTTACGGGCGTAGCCGCACTTATGCTTTCATCGTGCGATTATATAACATCGGAGCAGTTAAAGACTCAGTTGTTGAATAATGCAGATAATATAACAGTGAATATTCCGTCGGTTTCAGGTGGAAGTACAACAATGACGGTAAAATCATTAAATGCGGAGAAAGCCGTTGCTACCGTTAATGAATATTGGACGGCATCAAGATATATGCGGTTTCAGTATGTTGAGGGCGCATATAATTATTCGTCAAGTAACTTTCTTGCAAGTACCGATGGATGTAGAATTATAAAAGGAATCCCGTTAACCGTCACAGCCCCTTCAATATCAGGGTACACATTTCAAAGGTGGGATGTGGTACGCAGTAATGAAGGCGCGAATATGACGACAACTACATGCAGTACATCTCCTACAATTACAATATCATATGAATATTTAGAAGATTTAATTGAAAACGGTGAGTATAATACAATAGATGTTTGCGCCATATATTCAAGTAATTGTATTGCGGAAGGAACCTTAATAACATTAGCCGATGGAAGTCAAAAAGCCGTTGAAGATTTAACAGGAAATGAGAATCTGCTTGTGTGGAATTTGAATACTGGAACATTTGATAGTGCCCCCATAATATTTATCGATATGGAGGAAGAGGCGCAATATGAAGTTATACAACTTTCATTTTCAGATGGAACAACCGTGGACGTAATTTCAGAGCATGGTTTTTGGGATGTAGACTTAAATAAATATGTGTATCTCGATGAATACGCAGCGGAATATATAGGTCACAGATTCCTGAAGCAAAGTGAAAATTGTATGGCGGAAGTAACACTGGTTGATGTGGAAATAAACATAGAAGTGGCAACTGCATACAGTCCTGTAACATACGGGCACTTATGCTATTATGTAAACGGAATGCTTTCCATGCCAGGCGGCATAGACGGGTTGTTCAATATCTTTGAAGTAGATGGCGAAACAATGATGTACAACCCCGAGGCAATGGCGGCGGACATTGAAAAGTACGGACTGTATGCATATGAAGAATTGAGTGGTCTTGTGCCTGTGACAGAAGAAATGTTTGAAGCTGTAAACGCTCAATATCTTAAAGTTGCGGTAGGCAAAGGAATGATAACAATCGAACAGATAGGCGAACTAATTGAAAGGTATGCTGATTTGTTTGAGTAAGGGGTATGGTATCTGAACAGAAACATAATTGAATAATAATGTTTTAGGCAAGGAGTCGGTTTCGACTCCTTGCCTTTATGCATAGTAGAATGTCGATGCGGCACGAAAAGAAAGCTCTTATTATCCCGTATAAATTATTTTTAATAGTTTGTCATAGCAGTTGAGCACGTGTTGAGCATAGAAATAATTATTAGGCTAAAATGGGTATTTTTTTAACTGTTTTTACTTCGCAAAGCCTCGTTTTTAGTTGTTTTTGAATTCGGTCAATAGCTTCAAGTCCAACAAGCGGAGCCATTCCGGTGATAATGGCGACGAGGATCCACCTGTTCCCATTCCGAACACAGAAGTTAAGCTCGTCTACGGCGAAAGTACTTGACCATCCAAGGTCCGGGAGGATAGCAAGTTGCCGGATTTCAATCAAAATGACCGTTTTTCGCCTGAAAAACGGTCATTTTTCTTATATTTCGCCGTTTTTTTCGACCGCTCGACTATGCTTTTGCGTCGCACGAATTTTGCCTTTAATTTTATTTAGTTACCACTCGTTTTTGCGTTTTTCGGCTTATTTTCTGTCGCATAATCAAATTGTGTAATTTGACATAAAAATCAGCCAAAAGCAAGTTTTATTTTCGATTTTGTCGCATAATTTGTCGCATAAACCCCCTTTTTGCCCCTGTTATAGCTCATAACAAGGGCATTTTTTATGGGGGGTTTTCCATTCAATAGACAAACTTTTTTCCCTCTTTCAAGAGAAACTCGTCAGAGAGGTCGGTATATGTATCTGCAAGTCCGCCAAGGGCGTGCCCCACATATTTTTTGATTGCTGCCTCTGCAAGTCCGCACTCCGTACACCTCGTATAAAAGGTTGTTCTCAGGTCGTACAGCTTGTGTCCGGGCAGTATGCCGTTGAACTTGTTGCGTATCTGCTCTAAACGATAGAACTTCAACTCTTCGCCGTCTTTAACATAAGGTGCAAGCATAGGGGTAATGGGAATTTTCTTTAATTCCACTTTTCCGTTCTTGCGCTTTGAGTTGTTGGCAACGATAAATTCGCCCTCGACCTTTGCTGTGAAGTATTCGTTCGGGCGCATACCCGTGTATAACCCCACGGCGAACATCTGCTGATAGGGAGTGCCTGCCGTTTCCGTGAGCAGCTTTTTCTCCTCTTCTTTGGAAAGGGCTGTGCCGTGCTCTCGCTCGTGCTTTTTATGGAATACCATATCGAGCGGATTGTGCTTTAAAATACCGTGCTTTATTGCGGCTTTGAAAATGAGGTTTAAGAGCGTAAAGACTTCTTCTGCGGTCTTTCCCTTGCCCTGTTCTTCAAGCCCGTCTAAGAGCATCTGGCATTGCTTAGGCACAATTCTGCGGATGGGTACATCCTTAAAGTGAGGGGAGAGGTGGTTTTTGAATTGGCTTTTGGCAACTCGCAGTGTGCATGCGGCAACCTTTCTCGAATAGAAGTTTTCAAAGAAGTACTCAGAAAACTTTGTGAAGGTGTCAGGTACGTCGCTTTGGGTGTTGCCATACTTTTCAAATTCCATCAGCTTGTCTATAAATTTGCGTTTTGCTTCTTCAAGGTTGTTGGACGATGCGTAAATGTTGTAGCCGTAAGCGCGCAGGCGAATTTCATAATTCTGATTGCCTTTTCCGCTCTCGCGTCTGTAAACGCGCGCCGTCATACCCTGAACTCTGAATAATTGTCTGAATTTTCTCGGCATAAGTTTAATCTCCTTCTGAGAGAATTTAACTTCACTTGCCGTAGAATCCGTACTCTTTTGTTGAGTGTTTTCCTGTATGTCCGTAAGAGATTTTATTTTTTCAAGAGAAAGCGAGTCTGCCGCCGCTTTAAGCACGGCAGTTGTCGCCTCGTCTCTGCTATCCTCCGGGACATACTTTAAAATGTTTAATAAGTTGTTAAGTTCCTGATCGGTCATAGCGTCCGTCAGCGAACCGGCAAATTATTTATCTGCCGTTCGCCATTGTGCGGATACTATGTTCTCTTTCCTGATGGTTACAATGTTCTCTCACCAATACCACAATTTTTCCTCCTTTATAAAAATTTTTTATTCAAAAGTTGTTTGGTGGTGTTCAGTTTTTGGTATCATCTTCGAGCGAAATAACTTTCATTTATAGATGCAAGGCTTTTTGAACGTAGAAGGCTTTCCATAGCTTCTTTACAGTATTTTATATTGAGCAATACCATAAATCTGTAATAATCACAGGGATTTTCAATTTTTGCCTTTGCCTTTCCTTGATATAAGCTCTTTAAGTCTTTGATAATTGACTGGGATTGTGCATTACCGTATCGATTATCATGATAGGGTACGGTGCCCTTTACTTCAGCTAAAATCTTTTTCTCTGTGTCGCAGATTATATCAAAACCGTTTGCGTTGGAGGAAGTGTGTTCAACATAATCGAGCATTGTGCAACGCTGTTCTTTAGTAATAAAGTCAATGCCGAATAGTAGATTGATAAATTGCAATGTCAGCCTGTATGTAATGAAATTATTTACTTGCGACAGAGCTGTTTTAAGCGACAAAAGTTCGTTAAGCTCAAGATTATCTTTTAACATAACCTCTGATTTGCAGACAGATTTTAATGTGGTTTGTAATTGTTCTGTAAGTATTTCTTTTCTAGTGTGTACAAGTTTAAGAGATTTACATGCTTGCTTAACTTTAGGTTGGCCAACATTTATAGTAGAGGGGGTAATTTTAACGCCACTTAAAAAATTTTTAACAGGACGTTCGGTTCTGACAATTATGCCATCTTCGGAGAGTTTACGGCAGATTATGTTTACAGTCTGTTGGGGATAACCCACGCCGAATACTATATCGGTAATCTGTCTGTCACTCAATCCGGGGTTAGCTGAAATGCAATCAAGAATTTTTTGCTTATTGGTCATTTGCCTTTCCTCTGTACTGTTCTTCAAGTGCGAGCCATCCTGCATAGATAAGCACGACTTTTTTAATGCCGTGTTCCTTTAAAAACTTGTTCAGTTTGTCAAAGTCCTCACGGTTCATGGACGTTCCCCAGACGGCGTGCGCCGCCTTTCTTTCGTCCTTGTGCTTGTCCTCGTACCGCCTGCGTACAATTCTCTGCGGCGTTTCAGGTTTCTTTTCCATACATTTTACCTCACTCGCTGACGGCGCAGATTATCGCGCCTATACAGTTCATTATAAAAGTTCCTGCAATCACCGCGGCAAAGAATATTGCCTTTAAAGAGCCTATAACAATCGTCTTTAAAAATCTCATAATTGCCTCCTCGTCAGTCTGCATAGACCAATTCGTTCAGAATTTCCTCTTCGATGAGCCTCTGAATTTCCGTCTGGCGACGGTAGTCTTCCATAAAATCGCCCGTCCGCCTGTAACGCTCGTCTTGGGAAAGTCGCACGTGCATGCTTTCATACAGCTCGTCCGCCTGCCTGTCCACGCCGTGGAGGTATTCGGGCAGGTTCTCAATCGCCCAGAGCTTGCCCACATTGTGTTCTTCCATATATTTAAGAGCCAGCGTGCCGTACTTGCCGTACACGTGTTTTATGGGTTTTACAAGCTGTCTGTATCGCATGATTTCCTCCACGGTCAGCCCTTCGCCGCTGTCAGCTTTGGCAATTAACGCCTTGTCGTCAATCATATAAGGTCCTCCGTACAAAATGTTAATACGATTATAGCGAGATTTTTGTCGTTGTCAAGACCCTGCGACAGATTTCTTAAAAAATGGTCGGCTGAGAAGTGGAGGAGCTGTCAAACATCAATAGGGCAAATCGTCATAGGGCGGCGGTTCGTCGTATAGATCGCCGTCCATTCGCTGAAAACGTCTTGCCTGTTCGGTATTTGTGTTTTTCAGAGACGACTTACTTTTTCCTCGCTCCGCTCCGTAATGGGAAGAAATCTTATTGTAAAAGTCTTCCTGCAAATCCGAATAGGACGTCAGTCCGCCTCGTGCTTTCCAGAACTCCGAACTTGAAAGTCGCGGCGCGTCAATTTCTGTGTGCACAGTGTACAGTGGCTCGCCAAACTCATCATATTGTTGCAATCTGTTGCCTTGCTCGCTCTTGTTATTGCTCATGACTTTGCTTGTCCACTTTTCGGTTATAGGCACATACCATACGAACAGGTTTCGCCGCACGCTCTCGGTTATGATTGCCGCGCAGATGATGTTCTCATGCGTTTTCAGAAAGCCGATTTTACCCACGGCATAGGCATAGCACTCGTAAAAATAGCGACGGATAGCCTCGCTGCTTGCAAAGCTATCCCAAAATTCACGATTGCCGCCGAATTGCAGACATTCTATAACTGTGTTTTTTCCACGTGGGTTGAACTGAGCGTTAGTGCTTTCCAAAACATCTTTCCAAGCCTGTTCGGCACTGGCGTCCATGCGTTTTAGATATTCCACCCTGAACCGTTGTTCACAGTCCCAAAGGTAGTTGTCTATGTGTGAAAATTCACGCGCCCTGTGCTTGATTACAGAAATAGTGGCGTGCCTGCCTCTTGGCGAAGTCTGTTCGTCTTCGTCTGCGTAGGCATACCATGTCGGCTTATTCGCGTAAAACTTGATTTCTCTCTTCCTCCTTTAATTATTTGGCAAAATGCCGAAGCGCAACCTGTTCGGTTGCGCTTCTTCGACTTTAAATATATTAAGTTTTGGCGGATTGACCTGTTCGGTCGCACCCGCTCCTATATATAAGCCACGGGCAGACCGAAAATATTAGTAAAATTCAAAAATTTTTTAAAATTATTTTTTCGGCAGACTCTTGCCTGTGTAGAGCTTATAGAACTGCCGCGCGCTCTTCATGCGCTTTTCGGCAACGTACGGCAAAAATCTTTTCTCTATAAAGTCGTCCGTTGTCATGTTAACTCGCTTGGCAATCTTGTCTGCCATATTTATAAAGGTGGTGTATATGTTATCTCTCTCGTGCAGTCCGCGTTTCTTTCTCCTGTTGACCTCATTTACAAAGCGGATATAGAGTGCGCCTATAATTACAGGCTGGTCGCCGTAATAATCTTCGAAGTGCTGTCTTTCTTCTTTGGAAACGGATAAAAGATATTCCTTTATCTCGCTATCCATTTTGTCGTTTGTAAACAGATAGCTCTTGGTCGCAAAGCGAATGAGGTCGCTTGCGCTGTAAAACCAATGGAAGAAAGGGAGCAGGTCGCAGACAAGTTGACTGAGGGCATATTCAATTTCAACGTCAACATAATTCGGCATATGTCCCTTACGGACAAATACTTTCCAATATCGCCAGGCAACGCCGTCAGGGGTTCTGTTGCCGTCGTATTCGGCAACCTTTTCCTCGGCTTTTTCGAGCACCATCGAAATATAACTCTGCGTTTTGCCGAGCTGTTTTGCAATATCAGATTGCGTTAAGTCCTTGAAGTGCAACAGAGAGTAGACTTCTCGCTCCTGTTCATTGAGACGTCTCATTGCCCGATTTATGTCTATCTTGTCGTTTAAGATTTCGTCAAAGAGTTGCTCGTTGCCTATCCTTTTTTGCCGCTGTTTGGGTGTGAGTTCTTCTTCGTCTTTGCTGTAAATAAGTGGAGTAAACTTTCGGGTGTAGGCGTGGTTATCGTTATATTCTTGCTTGTCCAGAGAGTATAAAATCTGCCATTCGCGCTCGGTTACTTCAATCTCTGCATAGGCCTTATCATCCAGCCAGATGTCGGGATTGTCGTACGGGTCACAGGGGTAAAAATAGCGGTATGTCCTCGCCGTCTTGCCTTTAAGTTTCTTTTTGTTGTAGTGATATGCCTGTTTGTCCATGACGGTATTATAGCATATTAAATATGTCAGATTTAGTCATATATGGAAAAATAGTTCAAGAAATTTTTGTAACTGCAATCCCGACGGAAAACAGAAATTTGCCCCCTATATATGTGCCGAATAATGGGGAAAATTAGGCTATATCCAGCATAAAAAACGGCATCTTGAAGGTGGGATAAATGTGCTACAAAAAGCGATGCCTAAGCAGGTTAAGTAGGTGGTATAATTCCCACCTACGAGAACGCTCGCAATCAGGTTACAGACAGTGCGGCGGAGCGGCAAATTTTTGTCGCTCCGCCGCTTGCCGTCTTTACTTTCCGCTCGCTTAACACACGCGGGAAACCCGCGTTGGTTTGTGATACGGAAGCTAATTTTATACAAATCACAAAATTTTCAGTACATTATATTGTTAAAGCGTTGACAAAAAAGACTGAGTATCGTATAATAATCACAAGTAAACCAGTACAAATTTGATTTTGGAGTTTATATGCAAATTCAGGATGTGGCCTTAATAAAGACAGGTGCAGTTTTATCACGGTTAAGCGCTGTCGAATTCGGAGGAGAAGCATATCGAACATTAAGCCTTAAAAATATTGATGATGAGTTAAGCTTAATCTTGAAGGATACGTGCAAGACAATGCGATTTGAAGAAAATGTTTCGGACGAGTTTTTTACTCGTGTGGGAGACATTTTGGTTCGTCTGAGTTCGCCATACACTGCTGTTTATATAGATAGCTTGGATTATAGCGGGCTGTTAGTGCCTTCGCACTTTGCAATTATAAGAGCAGATAAAATAACGCCTGGTTATTTGTATGCTATGTTGGATAGCCAAGAGATAAGAAAGCAGCTTTTGATTTCTAGAAGTGGGAGTACGACGTTGGGGACAATAAGCGTAAAAAGCATTGCCGAATGTGTAATTCCTGAACTGCCTGTCAATGAACAAAAACTGGTGGCGCAGTACCATATGGCGGCAAAAAAAGAGCTTCGACTATACAGTGCGCTACTGGCTGAAAAACAGAAGCTTGCCCGAATAAGATATGCTAAACTTACAAAGAGAATTGAAGAAGGAGAATTATTATGACAACTCAAGCCGATATTGAAAACGTATTATGGAGTGCGTGCGATACTTTTAGAGGGAAAATAGACAGTTCACGTTACAAGGATTATATTCTGTCTATGCTCTTCGTCAAATACCTGAGTGACGTATATAAGGAAACAAAGCAAAATTACATTCAACAATACGAAGGCGATATGGAGCGTGTCGAAAGAGCTATGCGCCGCGAACGCTTTATGTTGAGCGACATTTCCACATTTGATTATCTTTATGAAAATCGCAACGATGCAAATATTGGCGAGAAGATAAATAAGGCCTTGGAGCAGATTGAAAACAACAATAGTGCAAAGCTACACAATGTGTTCAGGGCGATCGACTTCAATTCTCAGGTGGATTTTGGTGAGCCTAAGACTAAAAACGCCACATTGAGGACGTTATTGCAGGATTTCAACAAACTTGACCTTCGTCCCTCGCAGCTTGCTGACAATGATATTATAGGTGATGCTTATCAGTATATGATTGCAAAATTCGCTTCAGATGCTGGGAAGAAAGGGGGAGAGTTCTTTACCCCAAGCAGGGTTTCGGAGCTGGTGGCAAAACTTGTAGAGCCTAAGGAAAATGATCGCATTTGCGACCCGACCTGTGGAAGTGGCGGCTTGCTTTTAAAGGCGGCGGCAGAGGCTCATTCGCAAAAGATACGCATATATGGGCAGGAGCAGAATGCGCAGACTTGGGCATTATGCAAGATGAATATGTTTTTGCACAATGTCGACGATGCCGAAATAATGAACGGCGACACGTTGGCAAACCCGCTTTTGCTTGAAAATGACAGATTGAAGAAGTTCCAAGTGGTAGTTGCCAATCCTCCTTTTTCACTGGATAAATGGGATGCGGGATTCTTGAGCGAAGCGCCCGTAGACGAAAAGGGCAACAAGCCGGAAAAAATGCTTGCCGGAATGGATCCCTATCATCGATTTGATATCGGTGTGCCGCCTTCGGGTAAAGGCGATTATGCCTTTGTACTTCACATGATTGCCACTCTGGATGATGCTAATGGCAGAATGGCGGTAGTGCTTCCGCACGGCGTATTGTTCCGCGGTGCGGCGGAAGGCAGAATACGCCGTCAGCTCATTGAAACATATAACCTATTGGATGCGGTTATAGGTTTGCCTGAAAACCTGTTCTACGGCACGGGTATCCCTGCTTGTATTCTTGTTTTTAAGAAGAACAGAGCAACAAGAGATGTTTTATTTATCGATGCCAGCGGCGAGGGCAATTACGAGAAGGGCAAAAATCAGAATATTCTGCGCCCCGAAGACATTGAAAGGATTTTAGCTCATTACAGAGCATACGAGACGGATGATAAATACAGTTATCGCGCCACTTTTGAGGAGATAAAGGAAAATGACTTTAATCTCAATATTCCCCGTTATGTTGATACGTTTGAGGAAGAACCCCTTGAAGATATCGAGGAAGTGCAGACAAACATCAGGAATATTGAAGCAGAACTTTCAGAAGTCCAGAAGAAAATGGCAGAATATTTGAAGGAGCTGGGATTATGAGCGATGGAAAAGAGCTTTCAATTCGCAACAGTACGGCGGAATTTCTGATCTTTGAATTGCAGTCCAAGCAAGATTCCATCGAAGTGCGCTATGAAGATGAAACAATCTGGCTTACACAGAAGATGATGGCGACACTGTTTGATGTTAGCGTTAAAACCATTAGTGAACATTTGCAAAATGTGTATGACCAAGGAGAATTGGAGCGAGAGGCAACCATCCGGAAATTCCGGATAGTTCAAAGGGAGGGTACCAGGCAGGTAAATCGAGAGGTTGACCACTATAATCTGGATGCGGTTATTTCTGTGGGGTATCGCGTCAACTCAATTCGCGCAACGCAGTTCCGCCGTTGGGCAACGCAGGTTTTGAAGCAGTTTGCTATCCGTGGATATGTTATAGACAGAAAGCGTATGGAAAACGGTACTGCGCTCGGGGAAGATTATTTCGAGCGGTTACTCGAAGAGATACGGGAAATCCGTCTGAGCGAACGCCGTTTTTATCAGAAAGTCACGGATATATACGCTACAAGTGTTGACTATGATGCCAAATCGCCTATATCTCAAAAGTTTTTTGCAACGGTGCAGAATAAAATGCACTATGCCGTTACTGGCCATACGGCGGGCGAACTGATTAAAGAACGTGCCGACAGTCAGAAGCCGAATATGGGTTTGACCTCTTGGGAAGGCTCTCCCGACGGTAAGATTTTGCGTACGGATGTCACCGTGGCTAAAAATTACCTTAAAAAGGATGAGTTGGAGTCGCTCGGCAGAATGGTTTCGTCTTTCCTTGACTTAGCGGAAGATTTTGCAAAACGTAAAATCCCCATGACAATGGAAGACTGGTCTGGCAAGCTCGATTCCTATCTGCAACTGGCAGGCAGAGGCGTTTTGCGTAATGCAGGCAGCGTCTCCCATAAAGACGCCCTTCGCTATGCAGAGAGTGAATTTGAAAAATACAGAATAGTACAGGACAAGCTCTTCGAAAGCGACTTCGATAAGTTTGTGGAAGAAGGGGAGAAGAAGTAAAGTTATTTATAAGGGTGGAAAAATGAAGAAAAAGAATTCTATTGTTTACGATAACGATTGGCCTATAGTTGCTATATGCTACGATTTTGATAAGACTCTATCGCCCAAAGATATGCAGGAGTTTGGACTGATACCAAAATTAAAATGTTCTGCTGAAGAATTTTGGAGTGAATCTAACGAGCTGGCTAAAAAGAAGGGCATGGATAAAATTCTTGCGTATATGCTTACCATAATTGAAAAGGCAGGACGCAGTATATCTATAACAGAAAAGGATTTTAATAATCTCGGCAAGGATATAGTATTGTTTCCCGGCGTAGATACTTGGTTTGACAGAGTTAATGCCATCGCTCAAAGAGTGCATGTAAATGTCGAACATTACATAATTTCCGCGGGATTAAAAGAGATTATAGAAGGAACAAACATAGCAAAGTATTTTAAGGAAATATATGCTTCTTCTTTTTTATACGAGGCTTCAGGTAAAGCATATTGGCCAAGGCAAGTTGTGAACTACACTACTAAAACGCAATATCTTTTCAGGATAAATAAAAATTGTCTTGATTTAAGCGATGAAGATGCGGTTAACGATTATAAAGAAGATAAGGAAAGACGAATACCGTTCCGTAATTTCATCTATATTGGTGACAGTGAAACTGATATCCCTGCGATGAAGATAGTCAAAAATGGGGGAGGAGTATCCATAGGCGTTTATAACCCGCAGACAAAAAATATGGATAGGGTGCGTAAACTTCTTAATCAGGAAAGGATAGATTTTTTGATGCCTGCCGATTATTCAGAAGGATCAAGAATTGAAAAACTGGTCGAAGCTACTTTGCAAAAGATTAATGCAAATAATGCGCTTATCAGTCTTAATAACAGGCAGAAGCAATATGTCGAGCATTTGGAGTATGCTGAGGAGTTAATTGAATACACAGATAATTTTATCGACAGGGAGTTGCTTGATTCTGAAGATATCAGTAATATGCGTTCGCAGGCTCGTAGACTTATGAAACGTGTTAGAAGACAACTGCATGCCTGGGACGACGATATTGCTTCTGTTGAGGAAATAGATGCTTTTGTTGACGGAGTAGAGAGCAGGTTAATGGAAGTGTTTAAAAAGAAGAGAAAAGAAGCCAAAGAAAGGTTAGCTTTGTCCCAGGAATCATCCGTAAAAACAGAGAATAATGACGGGGATAGCGGCGAAATTATATAGGACTGTTAATTACCGAGGAGGAGAGATAATGGCAAGAACAGTTAACGGAGCTTTTGATGAGTTCAGAAGAGAACATGTTGATTTAGATCCCGATGTTGTGTTGGCCGCACGTGCAAGCAGGGATAACTTGTTAGAAAATATAAAGGAATTTGATGATAAGGGTAATTTTTTTGACCTATGTCAGGACTTTGACTTGCATTTTGGGTCTTTTTCCAGAAAGACAAAGTGTAGGGAGTTAGATGATATTGATTTAATGATTGGTATTGCTGCATGTGAGGCGACCTATAATAGTGGAGATAATTATGCTAATGTGCATATTTATGTGGGAAATAATCGTGCACAGCGGGAATGTGCTAATGCTGATGGCACATTAAATTCTACGTTAGTACTTAATCGATTTAAGAAAGAGTTGGAAAAACTGAGAGATTATTCGCGATCGGAAGTAAAGCGCGACCACGAGGCAATAAATCTTAATTTAATCTCCCGCGATTGGGCATTTGACATAGTGCCTTGCTTTCACACTGTTAAAGAAATTGATGGAAGAGATTATTACCTTATACCAAACGGAAAAGGTGATTGGAAAAAGACCGAGCCAAGAATAGAACAGAACAGGGTGATACAACTCAGTAAAAAGCACAACGGGAAAGTTCGCGATACAATTCGACTTGTAAAGTATTGGAACAAGCGCGGCAGGATGCCCACAATGACATCATACGTCCTTGAAACTATGATTTTGGATTATTTTGAGCGTGAAAGTGTTGTTGCTAATAGAATATGTGAAAGGTTCGTCAACGTGTTAGAGTATATTGCAAATCATATTTATGGTTATGTTGCCGACTCTAAAAATATTGAAGGAAATATCAATAATCTTGAGGCAATAGAAAAAAATAAGCTGTTTTCGAGAGCGAAAAATGATTGCATTAAAGGTTATAATGCCTTACAAAGCGAAAGAGCAGGTGATTTAAAGAAAGCAATCAATTTATGGTCTGATATTTTCGGTAACGATTTCCCTACATACGGTTAATAATATGGATAGAATTTATCAAAGACAAAATGAACCTGGAATGATTGGCGCTCAAAAGGCGGCACGATGTTTATATTCCAAAGCAAAAAAGATTGCGGGTATAAACTATTTTGGTACGCTGTTTTTTGCTGTGTTGTTTTCTATTTTAGCAACTTTTATTTCAGATAATAAAATAGATTATTGGTCTTTTGCTTTTTCAATAGGCATTTTTCTTGCAAACTTTGTATTTGATTATTTTATAAATAGAACCAAATCTTTAGCGGCAGGATTACAGCAGTATTTTGATGTAAATGTTTTTGGCTTAGATAGGACAAAAAGATATTTAAGCAAAAGTATGCCTGAAAGGCAGAAGAGGATAAATGCCATATCTAAATATAAAGATAAGGATGTTGGTGATGTTTCAAACTGGTATAAGGACTATTCGGGATTAAGTCATAGCAAACAAATATTAAAGTGTCAAGAAGAAAATATTAGGTGGGATAGCGAGCTTAGACAAAAATATATCTGGGTCCTCATTGCATTATGTATTATCGAGTTATTGATAATTGTAGCGTTTGCCATACATGGAACGGGAATAGTAAATGGTATTGCGATTGCTGTATGGGTCGTACCAATATTAAAAGTTTTCATAACAGTTATTTTGGCTCTTGCGAAAGATATAAAGCGTTTAAGTGAGATAGAGCAAGAAACAAATCAAGCGGAAGCTCAAGAACAAGACGAATCTAAACTTTTTGAATGTGTGTGCGATTTACAACATTTAATATATGAGCATAGATCACAATGCTGTCTTATTCCCGATTTCTTTTATAAGCTATTTCGTGAAGCAGATGAAAGACGAGAGAGTAAAATTAAAGAAGAAACCTTGAGAGAGGAAAGTTCAAATGAATTCAACGATAAAGGCGAGGATTGAAAAAATTAAGAACCGGGAAGTGCCTGAAGAATATAAAAGGACAAAAGCTGGAATTTTACCACTCGAATGGGATTATTGTCCATTAAATAAAGTTTCTAAAAAAATAAAATCAAAAAATCATGGTAAAAAAATTAAAAAAATATTGACTAATTCAGCAAATGAGGGGATTATAAGTCAAACGGAGTATTTTGATAAGCAAATAGCTAACAATGATAATATTGAAGGCTATTATGTTGTTAATAAATGTGATTTCGTTTATAATCCGAGGATATCGGTTTCCGCTCCATGTGGACCAATCAACTGTTATCATGGAGACAAAACGGGCATAATGTCGCCATTATACACAGTTTTCTCGATCGACTATCAGACTATTGATCTTAATTATATAGAGCAATATTTTGCTTCATCGTATTGGCATAGATATATGAAAAGTGTTGCTAATTATGGAGTAAGAAGCGATAGAATGAATATAGCTGACGAAGACTTTTTCCTATTGCCTTTACCATTGCCGCATATGCCCGAACAGAAGAAAATTGCGGAGATTTTGTCGACGCAGGATAGGGTTATTGAGCTAAAAGAAAAACTGCTGAAAGAAAAACAAAGGCAGAAAAAATATCTTATGCAACAGCTTTTGACCGGCAAAAAGCGTCTCCCCGGCTTTTCAGGTGAGTGGAAAACGCTGAAATTAAATAAAGTGTTAGAAGAAAGAAATGAAAAGAATACAGAGCAAAATTTAGAGATTTGTTCCGTTGCTGTTAAGAAAGGAGTTGTTAATCAGATTGAGCATTTAGGAAGAAGTTTTGCTGCCGCTGATACATCAAATTATAATGTTGTTCGCTATGGTGATATTGTCTATACTAAAAGTCCTACAGGTGAATTTCCTTTTGGAATTATCAAGCAAAGTCAATTAGATAAAGCGGCAGTTTCTCCATTGTATGGAGTGTTTAAACCGATTACATATGCTCTGGGGTATATCTTACATTGTTATTTTGAAGTTCCTATAAATACTAATAATTATCTTAATCCGATTATTCAAAAAGGAGCTAAAAATACAATTAACATTTCAAATTCAACTTTTTTGTCTAATAAGCTGCTTTTGCCTTTGGATATAAAAGAACAAACCGCAATTGCACAAATTTTATCGACGGCGGACAAGGAAATCGAGCTTTTGAAAAAGGACATCGAGCAGGAAAAATTGAAGAAAAAATCGCTGATGCAGTTGTTGTTGACGGGTATAGTC
>ERZ1090879.1043-NODE-1044-length-15740-cov-6.384444_pt1 | contig 15740 bp, 18 predicted proteins | sample MGYA00478472_ERZ1090879 | MGnify/ENA primary metagenome ERZ1090879 (study PRJEB33644, sample SAMEA5815723) | chicken gut metagenome | biome: Chicken; feature: Gastrointestinal Tract; material: Caecum | place: Ireland | collected 2019-01-01 | study: A study of...
ATATTAGGATTTCAAATATGCTTTTTTTGAGAGAGGGCTGCTGCTCAACACTCCGCTGCGCTGCGCTAGCGGAACCATTCGTTCCGACCTCGAAGTATGTTTTTAGCGAGCATAAGCCGAGAAGCACGGATCACACGGGTTATCAAACGCAATAAAGGAGAAATCGAATGGCGAGCCAAGAAGAGTTGATGTTCCGAGACGAAGAAGCGCTGTACGCGCAATTGGAGCAGGCATGGGAGAGTCCGGCTGGGGGATTAGATCTGTCCAGACTCAAAGCGCATTCGACCGTCAAGAATTACAAGGTCATGTGCGAGACGCTCGGGGAACCAGAGAAACACAGCGCATCGAAAGACGCGCAGCTTAGAGAATGGCAGCGATACTTCAGCTTTACGAAGCAGGGACATAAGTTCCTGATCGGAGCGGTCTACGAGTATCCTTACCCGAAAACCGTAACTGCCGCCAAGTCGAAATACGCAAGGCACATAGAGACCGTGTTGGCCGGGAGCCTTTCTTTCGAGACGACAGGCCGCAAGGTCATTACCCGAACGGAGATGTACCGATGGCTCGGGATGGCAGGAGATCTCTATTGCCATGATTTACGCGCCTATCAGGACAAACAGCGGAAAAGATACTTGGCGGCTGCGGATATGGGCTGGAGTGAGTCCAGCGATTTGAAAAGACCACCCAAGGAAGAGCGGCACAGCAGAGTCTTCTTCTCTTCCACAAAGCAGTTGTTCGATAAATTGATTTCGCAAGCGCTCAACCGTCTGGAAGCAAGCGGACTGCTGGCCTATGGATTGCAGGTGGTGATTTGCAAAATCGTGTGGCTCGATCCGGACAGCAACGAGAATTCAGACGGGAAGCGTACCGTTACAGACAAGGACGGCAATGCAGTCGAACGCAGGTACAAGCTGGTCTATACTGTGGCGACCAAGGAAGAAGTCCGAGATCTGGTCGAGGTGAATCACAGCGTCATGCGCGAGATGGGATACTCATCTGGAAGTATCGCGCCGATTATCGCCCACGGTCGAACCAATGAATATCTCGCGCGGGTGACGAACCACATCCAGACACAATACGGATGGGAGTTCACTTATACCCAGTATTGGTTTCGCTACGATCCCGAGAGGATCTCTCAGGCGTGCGGCGTTGACTTCGACTGCCTTTCGATACAAGGACAGAAGGATGCCTTGGACGATGCGAAGCAGAAATTGAACCAAAGCCTGTGCGAAAGGTTGTGCAGTCAGGATTTTATCGAACAGGCAATGGTGGGCAAGAAAGCAAAATCGAACCTCTCCGAAGAGGACATGACGTGGTTTAGACGTCAGGTCAAAACGCTGATCGAAGTAAGACAGAGTAGCACAGCTTCCTCGCCGGATGACATGTGGGAACCGGAGTTCTACGGTGGAAACTACAGCGGAGATTGACCCGGCGTTGCGTGCTGCACAGCATTGCTCCCGCCAGAATCAATTCTACGCTCATTTCGCTAAGCTATATCTTGACGAAAAACAGGTATCTCTCCTCGGTCGATAAAATGTTCGACCGAGGAGACAGGGTGCTCGAATGCCAGTAAACAGTGGGGAAAATGAGCGTAGAATTGAAATCGGGCTGAGCGCAAGATAATCCATGAGCGAACAGCTCGCTTTAATGTTAATTATTTATATATTTTGCCTGCAATGTTTAGAATCTAAGGTGTGTGGGTATCTATAAAGTATCTCGATAGAATTGCGTGGGCTGCCACGTCTATCGGGATATTTTTTTACGGGAGGTGATAGCTATGCTGGGAATTGCGGTTGCGGCGGTTGCGCTGGCGGCGTGCTACGGCATCTGTGTCGAGATCGGGCACAGCGATGTCTGGCGCGTACTGTAAGTGCAAGCAAACAAAGGTGGGGCTGCGCATGTGCGCAGTGCCCTGCGGGAAGAAGGGATGAGGTTGGAAACAAGGAGCGAATGGGCTTGCCGGAGCTTGATGGATGCTGGCGGAACATATCGAGCATACATACGTGGGCTGGAGCGCCGCGCGGCGGACGGTAGCTTGTATGCGGACTGGAGGCTGCGCCAGATAGCATATTGGCTGGATGCGTGGGAGCTGACGCAGGAAATGCTTCAGACCGCACGCGAACAGGGAAATTTGGAGTAAGGGGGCGTTTTCCATCTACACGCCTGAGCTGTACAAAATCTGCAAGTTTGGTCTTCGAGAGATCGTCGAAAACGAGTTTGAAGTGAACGTGTTGGATCTGGAACATTCAAGATATATTATCGCCCAGCAGGACAATCAGCTCTTTCGGCAGATTCGGATCATCACGGGTGACGGCGGGAAATTCAACCGCTGGATTGTATTTGTGGATTGCAATGGGATCTCTGACAGGGAAACGCCGGTTGCAAAGCTGATCCACGACGGATTTCTGCTCAACGGCACGCGGTACATGCTGTCGGAGCGTTCGGCCTCGATGACTCGCAATAGCATACTGTCGTTCGTTGACGAGGCAATACTGGACGAACTAAACGAGCGCGTGACGATGGGTGTTCATGTGGAAGCGACAGTGCTGTCCAAATATTACGCCTACCGTGGACTGATGCTGAGCGCATGCCACTGCATCGAGGGCTGGCGTCCAAAGGTCATTGTCGTGCCGGACTGCTACCGGATGGTGCCCAATTGCCGTGTAAGATGTCTGCAAGATCACACCACGACGTATGTGGATGAAAACGGTGTCGAGCGCGAATGGACGCAAAAGGACGTAGAGGAACGGGAGATCGACCTTCGGCTGAATCTGTTCGACGGCTGCGGAATGCATCATCCCGCGATCACTGCTTATGTCCGCCATGTTCTTGGGCTGAAGGAGAATCCAACTACGCTGCTGCTGCGGATGCCCTATATCAAAGGCGTGACGCACGAGATGAACTATCCCGAGTATTACGCGGAGCATGGCATTGCGGAAATCACCGATGTGTGGGGGCACAAGCACAGCGTTGTGCCGGACGCGGAGCCAATGATTATCCTGACGGAGAGCATGTACAAGGGGATCAAGTATTTCAAGCGCACGGGCGGGTATGCAGATTGGGAGGAATACTGGCGGCGATTTGAAAAGTACGGGCATTGCATCGGCATCACGAAGTGGAACTTCAGCAAGGAGCGAGAGCCGGTTTATACGCGCGCGAACTATCAAATCCTTCAGGATCTGCGCATGGACTATTCGGACTTTGCACAGCTTGCGCAGGACAGCGTAGAATGGGCGGAGCGAATTTTGTCTGGAGATCCGTTGAGCATTTACTGCTTTCTCGGGCTGACGGCCGACCGGCCTGCGCGCGGATTGAATTCGTACTGCCGGGCAATCCTCAAAAATCCCGCGATGCTCGGCGAGGAGGGCGTAAAAAAGTATCTGCGGCGGGCCATTGCCAAGTACATCGACGAATTCAAGTGCGGGAAGCTGTGGTTGAAGGGCGGATTCAAGTTTATTGCACCGGATCTCATTGCGATGATGCAGCACATCGGCGGAATGGAACCCGAGGGCTGTCTGGCAGATGGCGAATTCTACTGCCATGGAATCGACGGGGCATTCAGTGGTGAGTATGCCATTGAGCGCAATCCGCACATTTGCGCCAGCGAGCATGTCTTGTTGAATGCAGTCGGCGGAGAGCGCGAATGGGTCAGGTGGGTTGCGCATCTGGATAATGTGTGCATGCTCAATTCGCGCGGGATCGTCATGCAGCGGTTGCAGGGGGCGGACTGCGACGGCGACTTGTGCTTCGTTACGAACAACCCGATTTATATGTCGGGCATTCGGCGCAATGGCATTCCGGTCATCGACATTGACGACAAGATCACAACTAAGCCTGAGGAAGACACGCCTGAGAACCGTTCGGCGGTCATCTTACGAACGATGAAGAACATGATTGGCGAGTACAGCAATTACGCCAGCGTCTATCACAACAAAGTGCCCAAGACCGAAGAGCAGCGCAGGAAGTACGAGAAGTACATCGATATCATCGCCGTGTCAGTTGGAAAGTCCATCGATTACGCGAAGACCGGCGTGCTGTACTTAATCCCGCGTCACATTGCGAAGTACGGGCGTCCCCTCCCGTATTTCATGCGGTATCGCGGGGCGTACTACGCCAACCAGAAACTGGCGCGCACGGCGAGCAACATGAACCGGCTGTGCTACGATCTGGAGAAGTGGGATCGGAAATTGAAATGGCAGAAGGACAGCGCGCCGTTCGACTACCGAATCATGATTGATGACTCGGTGTCCTACAATCAGGAGACGTATGCGGCGGTGCGCGAGCTGTACCTCGCGTTCGGCAGGGAGATGCAGGACGCATCGAAGTTCCAGATGATGTGCCGGAACTACGATCGATACGCAAGCGAGCTGTCCGATCAGATCACAAAGTCCGAGGCGCGAAACTTTGAAATCGACTATGGCGCGTATTACCGCCGGTATGCAGAGGCGTGTGCGAAGGTCTGTCCGGATCCGAAGGTGCTGGCGAATATCGCGGTGAGGTTATGTTACGAAGAGTTCCCGAGGCGGGACAAGAAATTCCTGTGGGCGGTCGCCGAGAAGGGAATTCTCGCAAACCTGAAGCAGGTCGCGCATCCGCTGCCGGTGCGAGTGTATGCCGGGGATGCGGAGACTGCGGGTGGGGAACTCATGGCGTATATGGGGAGACTGTATGCGTGGGAGACGTATGGGGTCGGAGCCAAAGAAGCTGAGTCCGCGAATGAAATTGGCGATACGGATGAGATAGACGCGATACATGAGACGGGAGGAATGGAATGATTAACGAGCTGGCTGAGGCGAACGCCTATCTGAATGGGGAGAACATCAATCCCAAGAATCTCTACAGAACTTGCTACCTGATCCTGAAGTGGTATCGCGACCAGGGGTACGAAGAAAGCGCTGCGCGCGACGCGCTGTTTGCATGGGGCAAGCAGTTCAATGTGTTCATCCAGTACAATATCACCTATTTGGCTCGATATATTTGGAACTACGATCCGCATCCTCTGTCTAACAGACAATTTGTTCGAGTGTCGGAAGACGATGTATTTGAAATCGTCAAGCGGTTTGATCGCCGTAAGGTTCGCATTACGGCATTCGCACTGCTTTTGTACGCCAAGGCGTTTGCCGACGAAAACGGCGAAATTACTTTTTCCTACGCGGAGCTGTCCGCGTGGACGGGGCTGGATGCTTCATCCATTCGTAAGACCTATATGCCGGAAATTCTGATGTTCAAATTCTGCGAAATGGTGCAGACAGACTCCCGGCCATTCTTTAAGCATGGCAAACCAATGAACCGCCGCACAAGGATCCGGATGCTTGTCCCAATCCGCCAAGATGGTGAATACGAGTTCGACGATGATTTTATTCCGCAGTTTGATCAGATCTTTGCCTCGCGCAATCTGAGAGATATGTATTACTACGGTATCATTTGACAGATTCAACAGGAGCGGCGTAAAAGACCGCTCCTGTTTTGGGATGATTGTTTTGCAGCGTAGTTCTATGACAACACTGACGAAATGGGCAAAAAATTGCGTCTCCCTATATAGGATACTAACACATGTGGGTAAAGCTATTCGGAATTTATGTTAAGAAATGGAATTGTGTTGGTGTTCGCCCGCGCAAATCTTGGCGGGGAAAATTCAGCGAAAGCGGTGAAAAGATGGTCAAGATCAACAGAGAAGAAGCGATGTACATTCGAGGGTGTATGGGCAAGGACTTCACAATCACGCGCACGATGGTGCAGAAAAGCGACCGGCACGCCTACTATATGCCGGAGACGGTGTATGCGATGTCGCTGCTCAGGCAGTATCGCGAGGGCAAGGTGGTGGCGCACTATGAGTAATGCAAATCCGGCGCGTGCTGCTACTCAGCGGATGATTACGCGTGACGATCTTTTGGGACTGCTGGATGCTCTCCCGCCAGAAGAGTTGGGTGATCTACTGGACGAACTGGGCGTGGACGGGCAAGTCGCCACGCCTGCGCTGCCCGACCCGAGCATGCTCAATTACTACTGCGAACTTGAGCGTAGGACGATCTGGCTGGATACGGAACTGAATGAAGAATGGCTGGAGTACGCCAAACACATTCTGCGCTGGAACCGCGAGGATGAGGAGGCGGGGATCCCGATCGAAGATCGAAAGCCCATTAAGCTGTTTTTCTTTTCGCCGGGCGGGGATCTGGATGTCAACAACTGCATCATCGACGTACTACAAATGTCCAGAACGCCGACTGTCGGCATCAACATGGGCAGGGCGTATTCAGGCGGTGCGTTTACATATCTGGCAACGCAGAAGCGGTATGTACTGCCGCACGCTTCTTTTTTGTTGCATACCGGAAGCGCCGAGTTTGTCAGTGGTACGCCTGCTCAGATTAAGAGCTTCTCGGAGCAGTACAACCGGCAGACCAATACCTTGAAGGATTATCTCATCGAGGATGTCGGCATGGATGCAGAACTCGTCAGCAAGAACATCGAGGGCGAATGGTACATCGACGCGCAGGAGGCGGTTAAGATCGGCATGGCTCATGGGATTGTCCACGACATTCGCGAGATTATGTGAGCGTGGAGGTGCATATGGCAAAAGCATCAAATCATCCTGCGGTGACGCAGGCGCAAGCGCCGGAACGGTTGGATGATCACATCTTCTTCGGGATGAGGCTGGACGAACAGCAGACTGCGTTTCGCGATGCGATTTGGGACGACAGCAAGCGAATTGTCTTTTCCAACTCGCGCAGCGGCACAGGTAAGACGACCATTGCAGTTGCGACCGCTTTGCTGCTGTGTCAGTACCGGCGATATGACTCCATTGTGTACGTCATGCATTCGGTCGGCGATGCGCAGGGTTTTCTGCCTGGTACGATTTCTGAAAAATCATCGGTCTGGTTTGAAGGACTTTACCAGGCAATTTACGCGGCAAACGAGATGCCGGAAAAGATCATCAGCACGGAGAGCATGGCTGGGCGCAAGGATGGGACGGCTTACGTTACGGCGATCACGGATTCGTACCTGCGTGGCAGCAATATCGGCGCGTGCGAGCGGACTGTCCTGATTGTGGACGAAGCGCAAAATTATGATGAACACAGCCTGCGAAAAGTGCTGACGCGCGCAAATGAGGGCACAAAGGCCATCGTCATTGGGCACGATGGGCAAATCGACTTGAAGGATAAGAGCGACAGCGCATTTGTCAGGTGCATGGATCACTTCTCTGCGAAGAATGATTCGCGGGTTGCGTTTTGTCCTCTGACAAAAAATTATCGTGGATTCATCAGCTCCGTCGCGGACGAACCGTGGGATGAAAACCAAGGTTTTTGGGTGTCGCATCCGGTGGATACGGCCATTACGCTGGTTTGAAAATTTGAAGAAGTGAGGGAATGCGAATATGGCAAAGACGAATATGTCTGTGAAATTCAGCAAGGTCTATATCGATGAAGACGATCTTTTGAATCTTTGTGAGATCGACAAGGAAGAAACCCGCTATTACAATCTGCTGGATACATTGCGGCAGTTTGCGGGACTCGAAAACGTGAGTATCCAGTTTTCATATCAGGCGGATTTGCCGCAGAGCATGGAAGACGATGCAGATGATGATATAACCGACGGGGAGGTGGATGAATCGTGAACATGCCCGATATTGTAAAGCGGTATGCAGAAATCACGGGGCGTTCAATCTCCGAGAGCGATGAAATCTGCAAGGATATGCTGAACCTGATCATGCAGTCTCTGCTTGACGGCGAGAATATCAACATTTACGGTTTTTTGCAGATTTGGCCGGAAGTCAAGCGTGGGCGCACGCTCACAGGGGTAGACGGTTTGAAATATACTACGCCCGACAAAAGGGTGCTCAAGTTCAAGTGCGGCAAGGCGTTTGAACGTAAATTGAACGGCGAACGTGCGCACCCGGAGGATGCGATATGACGGCAGGCATCGCCGCGCTCTCGCCCTCTGTGCAGCGAATGCCCGGAGAAGACTTTACCTCCTACTTTCTGCGGCTGTTCGATAACCGCCTGACCTATGGACTGACCTGCTCGCAGGTCGCAGATTTGCTCAACGCGGAGAGCGGACAGCCAGAGTATTCGGAGAGCAAGTGGCGAAAGGACTACAAGTTATACGTCCGTGCAAGGAATTATTTCCGAACGCACGACTGCGGGCGGATGCTCGCCGATCAGACGAAGGCGCTGGAAAAGGCGCGCATTCAACTTTCGGACGAGCGTGCGGCATTTAACCGACTGATTCGCTCTGAAGCGCGCAAGGACGCGCTGTATGACGAGCTGCGTGCGGCGTTTGCCGAAACTCATGAGATTCGAGTTCCAGCTCCTTCGGCGGTTTTGGAGCACACCGCTGGCAGTGGAACGCTGATGGCGGTTTTGAGCGATTGGCACATCGGCATAGAGTTTGCCAACGGCGTCGGGGATTACAATCCAGAAATCGCATGGAACCGCATCTGCAGGTATGTGGAAGCCGTCCGGCAAAAGGCGCGGCTTTTGGGAGCGCGAAGGTGCGTCGTGGCGATGGCGGGAGATATGATCAGCGGAATTATTCATACGACGATTCGCGTTGAAAACCGGCAGAGGCTGATCGCACAGATCAAGACTGCCAGCGAATATGTGGCGGGATTTCTGGCAGGGATTGAAGAGTGCTTTGATGAAATTGACGTCTATGGCGTCGGCGGCAATCACTCCCGCGTCTCAGAGAAGGACGACGCCATGCTCGGTGAGATGTTGGACGACATCATCCCGTTTTACTTGTCGGCGAAGTTTGACGGGCATCTGAATATCCGAATTCACAGTACGGAGCCGACGGTTGGATTCGAGTCGTTTTACATTGGCGATACGAAAACGCACGTCGTGTTGGCTCATGGCGATTACGATGATCTGTCCGAAAAGAACATTGGGCAACTGATGCGGTTGGCCGGGGACTTTGACGTGGCGGTCGTTGGGCATCTGCACGAGTGCGCTTATTTTGATAAGCTCGGCGTTCACATCATTCGCGGCGGATGTCTTTGCGGAAGTGGGGATGAGTATTGTCTCAAGAAGCGCCTGTCTGGACAGCCGTCACAAATCATGGCTTACTTTGGGGACAGCGGCGAATTGGAGGCACTGTTCCCGATCTACTTTTAAGCGCCTTTGGCGGAGATTGGGAATGAGAAAACCCCGCTGGTAGGATACCGGCGAGGTGTGGACTGTCGATACTGGATGCCGCAATCATCGGAGGTGCGCGCTGACATAGCTGCGCAGTGCATCCGCGACAACGTTGTTGAGAGATGTCTGTTGCGAGGCGGCGTAAATCGCTGTCTGCTTGTGCAGCTCCGGCGAGATTCGGACATTGAAGGAGCCTTTGTACGCTTTCTCGGGCGGTTGATTTTGAGACTCGCAAAGGGTGAGGTAATCTTCGACCGCCGCATGAAAGTCTTCGACCAGTTCCTTGGCGTTTGATCCTTCGTAAGAGATCAAACTGCGAACGCCCATGACCTTGCCAAAAAACATTCCGTCATCTTCAGAGAATTCAACACTTCCGACATAGCCCTTGTATTCCATCGTGTTGTTCACAGCAACCCCTCCTGTTTTAAAATTTCCAGCAATTGGTTGATCTGATACGTCAGCAGCTCCTTGCGAGGATGAGGTTTGTGCAGCAAGATTGGCGGATGCGTCTCACTGACAAACATGACCCGAGATCCGCTGGTTCGACCTTTATCGTCGCGTTCATACGATAAATAGCAAAGGAGCGTTTCGACTTCCTGAAAAGTCATGTCCGTGGGTTTTGATTTAAGGCGTTGGATGAGCTTTTCCTTTTGTCCCAAACCGTATCCCTCCTTGTGCTATAGTATACCACAACGCGAAGGAAGATGCAACTAAATTTAGTTGCGAATTTGAGCTAAAAAATAGAGGAACCCCCGCAGGGATTCCCCCGGTCGCAGGCTTCGCAGGTTTCTGCAACGCGATCACTGATGACAGTATAGCAGACGGCATGGTTTTCGTCAATCTTTAAGAATGCACAAACATACAGCTGCTTGTCCATGACGAGTTATTTTTATTGCAGATCAACAAATTCAAATAGAACACTCGCGCTGTGTTCAGAAAGGGGGCTGAAATGGAGAGTGCACTGAATTCGCTGTCGATCAATGAAGTCAATGGAAACATTGTTCTGCCTCGTGGTGCAACCGGGCACTTTCAGGTCGATCTTACGACCAACGGTGAATTGGATCCAGAGGTTGACAGGGCTGTGTTTGCCATTGCAAGCGCCTCGACATCCAGACGGAGCACTACTTATACGACCGTGCATCGCAAGGATTACCCAATCGTGCGAACGGAAACAGGGTATTCGGTCGTTGTAGACATTGCCAATGAAGATACGAGCGGTCTTGAACCGGGATCTTATATTTGGAACCTTACGATTGTGACGGATCCCGAGTATGACAACGATGGGATGGTCGATGTCCGCGACCGAACGGATGGCGTATATCCTCTGTGGAGCGGCGACTCTCAGCCAACATTTGAGCTAAGGGGGGTTGCTTATGTCATCTAGCAGGACAAATATCAAGCGCGTCCCTGTGAGCCGTGCGGCGAGTGCCACAGTGCAAACCGCAGGCGCGCGGATCGGCGGGGCAACGATTGAGTACAACATTCGCCAGATCCTTCAAGGGTATAGCGCATATGACATTGCTGTGCAAAATGGGTTTGAAGGAACGGAAGAAGAATGGCTTGCGTCGCTGCAAAGCGGAGGCGAACTGTTGAAGGTCACTTGTATCGACGGCGGAAACGCCGCCGGAATCGATTGAATCACTATAGGATGGAGGGATGTACATGGCTGAGATTATGATGACGACCCGGATTCAGGTTCGCCGCGACACCGCTGCGAATTGGGTGGTCAACAAAGACGTCATTCCTGCGGCGGGCGAGCCGTGCATGGAGACGGATACAGGCGTCGTAAAGTTTGGCGACGGCGTAACGACTTATGAAAACCTGCCTGCGATTGGCGCAAACGCCGGTTCCACGGCCACGCACTACGAGGGCACCCGCGAGGGCGACGAAACCGACGCAGAGGTGATCGAGCGCGTGCTCTCCGGCGCGTCGCCCAACAAGGACGACATCTTCGTCGTCAAGACGCTGATCTCCGGCGATAAGTACAGCTTCACGGCCTATGTCTACAACGGCACGGCGTGGGCGGCGATGGACGGCAACTACAACGCTGAGAACGTCTACTTCGACGAGGATCTGCTCACGACGTCCGAGATCGGCAACATCACCCTGACCAACGGTCAGGCGACGATCCCGTCCACGGGCAAAAATCTGAAGGAAGTCTTCCAGACCATCTTCGTCGAGGAGAAGAACCCGACGATCACCCAGCCGAGCGTGAGTCTGACGTTTGCGCAGGCAAAGGCGTATGAGGTTGGCGAAAGCGTCACGCCGCAGTATTCGGCGTCGCTCAATCCCGGCTCCTACCAGTACGGCCCTGCGACTGGCGTCACGGCGACGGCGTGGCAGATCACCGATACCGCCAGTCACAGCGCTGATACGGCTTCCGGGCAGTTTGATCCCGTGGTGGTCGCGGATGACACGAACTACACCATCACGGCGCAGGCCACGCACGGCGCGGGCGCGACGCCCAAGACCAACGTCGGCAACGACTACGCGGCGGGTGCAATCCAAGCGGGAACCAAGAGCCGGACGTCCAGCGCGATCACCGGCTACCGCAACAGCTTCTACGGCACAGTGACCGCCAAGGAGACTGTGACCTCGGCAATTATCCGCGGCCTTGCGGGCAAGAGTGGCAAGGCGCTCGCAAATGGCGCGACGTTTAACGTCTCGATCCCGGTCGGCGCGCTGCGCGTGATCATTGCCTATCCGGCTACGCTGCACGACGTGACGTCCATTCAGGATCTCAACGGCATGTCTGCCGAGATCAAGCCGAGTTTTGCGCAGCAGACCGTGCAGGTCGAGGGCGCGAACGGTGCGACGGCGATCGATTATAAGGTCTACACGCTCGACTTTGCCAGCGCGAACGACACGGCAAATACCTACAAGGTGACGGTCTAAAGGAAGGGGTGACAGAGAAATGGGTGTGAATACGCTTCCTAAGTTGAACTTTTCTGTTCCCTTCGCAATGACATCGGCGCTGCCGCTCGATTGGAACAGCTATTTTACTTCTCTGACCGAGGCTCAGGCTGCGGCTGCGACGGCGGACGTTGCGGGCAGCTCGACCACGGCGTTCTATTACGGCCAGCAGATCATGGTGGTCGAGGGCGGCGTTGCAACGCTGTACGTCATTCAGCCGGATAAGACGCTCAAGGCGGCAGGTTCCGCGCTGACGGCGGACGGCACGTCGATCGCCATTGTGGACGGTCAGGTGCAGATCCTCGGATTTGCCGCCGCCGAGACCGGCGCGCAGCCGCGCAAAAAGGCGGATGGCTCGATCGAGTGGATCAAGCCCGACACCACGACGGTCGAGGGCTTGCAGACGGCGGTTGAAGGGCTGGAGTCGGACGTCGAGAGCTTGCAGACGGCCGTGGGCAACGTCTACACCAAAGCTGAGGTGGACAGCAAGGTTGCTGGCGTCTACCACTACAAGGGTAGCGTCGCGACGTATGCCGACCTGCCCAGTGCGGACGTTGCGGCTGGCGATGTCTACAATGTCGCGGCAGCCGACGCGGAACACGACATCAAGGCGGGCGACAACGTGGCGTGGACGGGCACGGCGTGGGATGTGCTTGCGGGTACGGTTGACCTGTCGGGTTATGCGACCGCCGCCGCGCTTGACGGCAAGGTGGACAAGGTTGAAGGCAAGCAGCTCTCGACCGAAGACTATACCACTGAAGAAAAGACCAAACTTTCCGGCATCGCCGAGGGCGCGCAGGTCAACGCCATCGATGCCGTATCTTCTGAGTTTGTGATCAATCCTGATGGAAAGACGCTTTCTGTTCAGGCGATTGATATGGATAAGATCACCGGACTGTCTGATGCGCTGGCGGCAAGGGAAAATGTCATCGAAGCGGTTCAGGTGAACGGGACGGCGCTTTCGGTTTCTGAAAAGACGGTTAATATTCCGCTTGCTACGGCGGACGCGGTTGGCCTTGTCAAGTCGGCATCTGAGGAAAACACGGTTGCGGTCGGAGCGGACGGCACGATGACGGTCAACGACATCAACATCTCGAAGCTCACTCAGACGTCCGGTGATGTGCTGGTGCTGGACGGCGGAAGCAGCGCAAACGATTGAGTGAATGATTGATCTTGAAAGAGGAGTGGTGAAATACAATGGCTGAGAAAGTTGTCAATACCAGAATTCAGCTCAAATACGACACTTATGAGAATTGGACAACCAACAATCTCGTGCTCAAAGCGGGTGAGATGGCAATTACCGTCGTACCCGCTGAAACTGGTGCGGTTCAGCAGGAACCTTGCGTATTGATGAAGGTTGGAGACGGTACGTCCGCTTATAACGATCTTCAGTTTGTCTCTGGCCGGGCTGCGGACATTTATTCGTGGGCAAAGGCCGCATCGAAGCCGTCCTATACGGCGAGCGAGATCGAAGGTCTGGATGATTACATTTCCGGGCAGATCGAGGACACCGACACGCAGTATCAGCTTGTCATGGATGAGTCAAACGATCATCTGCTCAAGCTCCAGTCCCGTCCCAAGACGGGCGGCACATGGACGGACGTTGTTTCGGTTACCCTGCCGGACGACTCTTACAATGATACTGCCCTGACGGGACGTGTATCCGCCCTTGAGACGCTGGTCGGTGATACTGCTGTCGCCACACAGATTGCCAACGCGATTTCTGCACTTGATCTTGCAAATACCTATGAGACGAAGGGTGCGGCGGCTCAGGCGCTGACGGATGCCAAGGCATATGCGGATGAAAAGGACGCGACGATCTCTGCTTCTGTTGAAGACCTGACTGCGGATGTAGAAGCAAATACCGCCGCGATCGCTACGCTCAACGGCACGGGCGCAGGCTCGGTCAGTAAGCAGGTCGCGGACGCCGTGGCGCAGATCGTCAGCGACGCCCCGGAGGCTTACGACACGCTCAAGGAGATCTCTGACTGGATCACCTCGCATGCGTCCAGTGCTGCCGAGATGAACAGCGACATTCAGGCGCTTGAAACTGCGATGGATACCAAGGTCGATAAGGTGTCCGGCAAGCAGCTCTCGACCGAGGACTACACCACTGCTGAAAAGGAGAAGCTCGCGGGCATCGCGGCGGGCGCGCAGGCGAACGTCATTGAGACGATTCAGGTCAACGGCGCTGCGCAGACGCCTAGCGGCAAGACGGTCAACATTTCTGTGCCGACCGGCGCGCTGGCAAGCAAGAGCGAAGTGGCCGAGAGTGACCTCGCAGCAGCGCTGGCGAGCAAGATCAACGGCAAGGTGGACAACTCTGCGCTCGCGGCGATTGCCAAGACTGGCAATATCAACGATCTCGTTCAGACTTCGGGTGATGTGCTGGTGTTGAACTGCGGTACGTCCAGCACCGTGCTGTGACGCCCGAGAAAATTGTACAGAACGTAGCGGCAATTATGGCGATTGAGGGTTTTCGGATTTCTGAACAAACCCTCACCGCCTGTCTGGAAATTGTGCGTGGGCGAAAGACGGCAGATGAGATGATAGCAAATATGAACCGTGCAAAAGGTTCTGAAGATTGAAAAAAGAACTTGTGCATAACAAGCCCTTCTACAAGTAAGCGATATTTTACGCCTTTCGGCACCCCGTCGCTTGCGGAGGACAAACATACACGTTCATGATATTCTAGCCGTCATGACCGGCAAGCATCTCTGCTCATCTCTATTATACTCAAAATCCGTCAAATTAGCAAATGAAATAATTATAGATTTTTGAAACGGCAGCGTCGTGCACATCAGCACGGCGCTGTTTGCATGAAAAGGAGGTTTCGGATGGCTCAAAAAACAGTCAATACAAGAATTCGCTTTAAGCGGGACACTTCCGCCAACTGGACGAATAACAATCCGGTACTATTGAATGGTGAAATCATCGCGGTGGATACTACCGGCGGTGAAGTACGATTCAAAGTTGGTGATGGAACAAAGACCTATACACAATTGCCTTTTCAGGATGAGTTCGTCCGAAATCTCATTGCTGAAAAGGCGGACGCAGATCATACCCACTTCCTTGCGACGGAGGGCATGTCGGGTTTCATGTCTTCGACGGACAAGGAGAAGTTGGATGGTGTCGAAGAGAACGCCAACAACTACACGCATCCCACATATTTTATCCGAGATTCAAATCTATATAAGATTCGGGTCAACAATCTGGGGCACGTAGCAGGCGCAATCGCAGTTACGAAGGACGACATCACGGCGCTCGGCATCCCGGGCGCGGATACGACTTATGATCCCGCCACGACGTCTTCGGATGGGTTGATGAGCGCCTATGACAAAATCAAATTGGACGGTATTGCTGCAAATGCCAACAACTACACGCACCCGACGTATACCCCCCGCAGTTCCGGGCTGTATAAAATAACCGTCAATAACACGGGCCATGTCTCCGCCGCCACGGCTGTAACGAAATCTGACCTCACGGCGCTGGGGGCACAGACGGCGTTGGATTATTCAACGGCTGAGCAATCAACCGGCGTGCATTGGATCGACGGCCGCCCGATTTATCGCAAGACGATCTCTGGCACGATGACCGGATCAAACGGATTCGTCCAGATCGGGACGTTACCGGCGGATGTCGCGCAGGTCGTTGGGATGTATGGAACATTCTCCGTCGGCACGCAGACGTTGCTCA
>ERZ1090879.1047-NODE-1048-length-15699-cov-39.845628_pt1 | contig 15699 bp, 15 predicted proteins | sample MGYA00478472_ERZ1090879 | MGnify/ENA primary metagenome ERZ1090879 (study PRJEB33644, sample SAMEA5815723) | chicken gut metagenome | biome: Chicken; feature: Gastrointestinal Tract; material: Caecum | place: Ireland | collected 2019-01-01 | study: A study of...
GGCCCCGATCCCCCTTTGCTGGGGCCGCTGATTAAGTATTTTATTATTCCATGGCGGTATTTTATTCAAAACCCTCCCCCCCCCCCGCTGTTCACGGCGGGGGGCGCGCTGAACTTTTTTACATCCGGACTTGACAGACGGCGTGCTGTCTTTTATAATGGGAACAGATCAAGTTATGCCTTTAAGGCAGAGCGATGTAAGGAGCATGGTATGAAGAAGATCTATGTCGGAGCGGCGTACTATCCCGAGGTGTGGGAGCCGTCCGAAGTTGACGCGGACATCGTCCGTATGCAGGAGGCGGGCGTCAACGTCGTGCGCGTGGGCGAGTTTGCGTGGGGTGACATGGAGCCGGAAGAGGGCGTCTTTACGCTCGACTGGCTGAAGACCGTCGTGGACAAGCTTTATGCGGCGGGTATTGACGTCATCATGTGCACGCCAAGCTGTACGCCGCCCAGGTGGCTGTTTGAAAAGTATCCCGAGACGCGCATCGTCTACGCAAACAAGGAGCAGACAGAGATTTTCTCCCGCTGCCACCCTTGCAAGTCTTCGCCCGTCATGCGCGAGAAAAACCGCATCATTACTAAGAAGCTAGGGGAGGCGTTCGGCGCCCATCCGGCAGTCATCGGCTGGCAGATCGACAACGAGATTTTTCCCTACAACGAGGGCTGCTATTGTGAAAAATGCCGGGCGGGCTTTCGCGCCTATCTGAAGGAGAAATACGGCACGCCCGAGAACCTGAACAAGAAGTGGGGTATGGCGCGCTGGTCGCTTGCATACAAGTCCTTTGACGAGGTCATCCCGCCCGTTCGCGGCAGGTGGGAGCATCCCTCCCTTCAGACGGAGTGGACGCGCTTCCATTGCAGGAATATCGTGTCTTATGTGAGCGAACAGGCAGAGATCCTGCATAATTATACAAAGGCTCCTGTCGGTACGGATATGATGGTGACCAACCTGCTGTCATATTATGATATCAACGAACATCTTGATGTCGTGCAGTACAATCACTATGAGCCTGCGTCCGATCTTCCCCGTACTGCATTCGGATACGATTTTCTGCGTGCCGTCAAGGACAAACCTTTTTGGGTCACAGAGACTCAGGTCGGCTGGAACGGCAGCGTTTATGCCGAGTTCGGTTTCCGTCCCGAGGGGGCGTGCTATGTCAATACCTGGCTTCCTGTTGCCAAGGGGGGTGAATTGGTCGAGTACTGGCATTTCCGGGCGCATCCCAACGGGCATGAGTTGGCGCACGGCGCGCTCTATTCTACGGCGGGAAGAGCTTACAGGACGACGCAGGAGGTTAAACGCGCATCCGAAGAGTTTGAACGGTGCCGTGATTTTCTGCTGAACAGCAAAGTTGAAGCCAAGATCGCGCTGCACTATTCCTCTACGACGGTCATTGAAACGTGCAATGCGCCCCTGCTGAAGAATTTTGATTATCGAATGATGCTTGTAGATCGTTTTCACGCGCCGCTGCGTCGTCATAATGTGGATGTTATCGATACGGCACATGCGTTGGAGGGTTATGAAGTATTAATTTCGCCTTTTGTCTTTACAGCAACCGAGCATGATCTTCCCGCTCGTATCCACGCCTGGGTAGAGGCCGGAGGAACGTGGATCGTCGGTCCTATGACGGATATTATGACGGAATATGCAAGCAAATACCTGGATGCGCCGCACTCCTTCCTGGAAGAACTTGCGGGCGTGCATGAACTCTATGAACTGCCGTTACATACGGACGGATATCGCGCGAAGTGGACCGGCGGCGGGGAGTTTGCGCTTTCAACATGCTTTGCGGCATATGAGCTGCGCGGCGCGGAACCGCTTGCCGTATATTCTAACGGTGAATTCGCCGGACTTCCCGTCATTACGCGCAGACAAGTCGGAAAGGGCTGCGTCATTATGTTGGGAAGCATCCCGACTTCCGATGTTTTGCTCCGTCTGATCGACAGAGCGCCGAATGCCGAAGCTTCGGAGAATGTTGCGCTTGTTGCGCGCTCCGGCGTCCGGAACGGTCTGATTGCGTTGGAGACGGAAGGCAGAGAGGGAACGCTCCGGCTCGATGCTTCCTATACCGATCTTCTCGGGGGAGACGTCATGACGGGGAATATTCGGCTGCGTCCTTATCAGGTACTGGTTTTACAGAAATAACGGAGAGGGTTCGACGGCACATTCGGCGGAAGCTGATTTTTCGCGAACGAATCAAGTGACGATGATAGAAGCCTGCGGTCTTTGACCGCAGGCTTCTATAAAAATATTGGAGAGTAAAACAGGGCAGGTTGGGGCTGCGCCTGTTTTTGGCGATCACGGCGAAGGACGCTTCGGTCCTTCCGCCCCCTTATCGCGGCAGTCAGTGCCGCTCGAACGGTTTTCCCCGTCGCTCTTATATTATATGCGTGCATGAGTGTGAAATCAACCTACTCTTGCGATTTTGTACTCTATCACATAATTTTCGCGGAGTAGAGTTGGAAAAGTGCGCTCTACTCCCGGTAGAATTACGGATTGCGATTGACAACGGAACGGATTTGGGGTATAATATCATTATGGAAGAACAAGATCTCCTTGCCGTTACAATCGGAAGAAATATCATGCGCCTCAGACGCATGGCAAATATGACGCAGCTTGAACTTGCAGAGAAGATCAACTATTCGGATAAGTCTGTTTCCAAGTGGGAGCAGGGGAACGGCATTCCCGATGTGCGTATTCTCGTGCAGCTTGCCGACTTGTTCAACGTTAGCGTGGATGACCTCGTGCGGGAACATGCCGATGCGCCTGTTATGCCAAAACGCACGCGTCTCATGCGGCGTATTATCACTATGTTGCTTTCCGTAGGATTGTGCTGGCTCGTAGCCGTGGTCGTTTTTGTATTCTGCGGGATCGGGTTGGGACACTTTAACGGCGTTTGGCTTGCATTTTTGTATGCGGTGCCTGCATCTGCGATCGTCGTACTCGTTTTCTCCTGTGTCTGGCGTTATCCTTGGGTGCGTATAGCCTCTGTCACAGTGCTGATCTGGACGGTGCTGGCATGCATTCATCTGACGGCGTTGGTCTGCGGTTTGGATTTTGATGCGGTTCCGATGGATTATATTTATCTCATCGGCGTTCCGCTGCAAATCCTTTCCCTTATCTTTTATTTTCCCTGGAAACGGATCCGCAATCCGTTTTATAAAGACAAAGGCTGATCGGAGCGCGTGTCCGCAAGACACGCGCCCGTCTGTATTCGGAGGTATATATGAAGGAAATTCTTCTGCCGCAGGGAGATGAGGCGCGAAAGAAAAAAGCGCGTTCCCTGCGCATAAAACGAAAAATTGCGGGCGCTGCGGTATTTGCTCTTGCCGTTGTTGCCATTGCCTGCCTGATCGGCGTGCTGATCGTCGTCATCCTGTTACAAACCGGGGAGCGGGAACATGCGCGCGATACGCTTCTGTATATTCTGACAGGCGCATTTGCAGGAGGATCGGTTTTGTTTGCGCTCGCAGCGTTCGGCGTCGGGTTAATGGAACAGCGGATACGGGAGGCGGAGCTGGATTATCTCGAACGTCTCTGCGGCGAGGACTGTTTCTATGTGGGCGACGGAACTGTAGCGCAGTTCGGAGAAAAGGAATTGTATATTCGTTCGGAATCGGAACAATATAAAAAGCCGAAGATCCATGTTCCTTACGGCGATATCCGTTTCCATTCCGTTTGTACGCGCAAGAAACCGCGCGAAAAAGGGAAGTGGAGCGTTGTTCTGGAAATGCCTGCGCGTTATGTGATGAAACGCGGGGATGCACCCAAAGCATTCATCGAGACGGATGGAAAGGAACGTCTCTATCGAATTCTGCAAGCGCGCGGACTGGTATTGCATGGCGAACAGCCGCCGCGCAAAGACGAGCCGTGTCGCAATACACAGTATCCAGCCAAGATAAAGCTTCTGCTTCCGGATGATAAAAAACGCCGAAGGAATCTTATCATGATCGGGATCAGCATACTCGTGCTGTTGGCGGGCATTCTGGTCGCTTTTTTGTGGCAGGAAATGACTTTGCTCGGCGCGGTTCTCTGTGTGCTTGGTGCAGTATTCATTGTGCGCGGCGTCAGCGGATTTCTTCACGCCAAAGGTATGCTTGCACTCGGAGAGATGGGACTGTATTGGAAGGAGAGCGGTGAAGCGGTTGCCGATAAGATCTTTCTCAAATGGGAGGTCATCGAACATATCCGCTACGAGACCATAAAAGACAAGCGATATCTTGCAGTCGTATGCGCTTTCGGAACGTATCATTTGCCGGATATCGACGGGGCAGAGAATGCAATTCGATCGCTTCGTCCGGAGTTACTGACGTGAGAGCGCTTGTTGTTCATGGCGTTTACTGCCATTTCAAAGGGAAAAAATACTACGTGGAGGGGACGGCAATACACAGTGAGACTGGCGAAACGTATGTGATTTATCGTCAGTTGTATGGAAAACGTACATTGTATATCCGTCCGCTTGAGATGTTTTTGTCCGAAGTCGATCGCGAAAAATATCCGTTGGTCGCGCAGCGTTACCGTTTTGAAGAAGATTCGGAGGATTGAGGACGCGCAAAGCGCGGTGTCAGGGAGAGGTTATGCTCTGTACAAATTGCGGAAAAGAGCCCGCACAACAATATACCCGTACCGTGGACGGGAAAGTGGTGACGGTAGAATTGTGTCCGTCCTGCTACAATAAACTCTATCCCGAAAAGGAGAGCAATTTCTTTTTATCCGTTTTGAACAGTATGGACTGTGCGGATTCGGTTTGTCCGGTTTGCGGAATGACGTTCGGAGAGTTTCGGCGCACGGGTCTGCTCGGCTGCGCAGGATGTTATGAGGCATTCCGCACGCCCCTTGCCAAGACGGTGCGAAGCGTGCAGGGAAGCGTTTTGCACAGGGGCAAGCGTCCCGCTCGGGCGGATGCAGAGGAGCGCTACGATCGCCTTCGCGCCTATGTGACGCGGCGTGAAACATTGCGAGAGGAAATGGAGGAAGCGATGCGCACCCACGATTATGAGCGTGCGCAACGTCTGCAGCGTGCGCTGAAGGCTATGTCTGTGACGGAGGGCGATGAATGAACTCGATTTGTGAAAGTTTTGAGAGCGTTGCCGTCTCAACCCGTATGCGTTTGGCACGCAATTTTGCCGATTTTCCTTTCCCGGGGATGCTGATGCGCGATGCGCATGCCGAAGAACAGGCGCAGGAGATCGAACGTCTGGTCGGCGCATCGCTTGCAAAGGTGGACGACTTCACCCTTTATGAAATGCGCAACCTGACCGACGAGCGCGCAAATTTGCTTGTCGAGCGCAATCTCATTTCGCGAGATCTGCTGCGTCATCGCCCGATCGCCTCGGCTCTCGTTTCGCGGGATCAGATCATTTCCATCATGCTCAACGAGGAGGACCATGTACGCGAGCAATATTTTATGCAGGGCTTTGACCTTGCCAAGGCGTATGAGCGTATTATGGGACTGGATGATGTCATTTCCGAATCCATACCCTTTGCCTATGACGATGCTTTTGGATACCTCACTGCATGCCCGACCAATCTCGGCACGGGATTGCGGGCTTCTGTCATGCTCTTTCTTCCGGCGCTTTCACGCCGGGGCGTCCTGGCGCGGCGGCTTCTGCCGGCGCTTACGAGCAAGGGGCTGACTGTCCGCGGAACGATGGGAGAGGGAAGCGGCGCGGAGGGAGATCTGTTTCAGGTCAGCAACGAGCGTACGTTGGGAATTTCGGAGGAGGAGATCTTGACCTTTGTCGAACAGGCGATCGTTTCGGTCGTTGAAATGGAACTTTTGGAACGCGCCCGCATGAAGGCAGAGGGAGGAATTGCCTTAAAAGACCGGGTGAGCCGTGCACACGGGATCCTAACGCATTGTTGCGTGCTGGAAGAACATGAATTTGCGCGCCGTATCGCCGATCTTAAGCTGGGATTGGCGCTCGGATATTTTCAGGACGATGAACCGCACGAGGATCGCGCGGAGGATTGGACGGAAGAGCATATGTGGGAATTGGATGAGCTTTGCGTGGTCATGCGTCCCGCAGGGATCAACCGGCTCAACGGTACCGCTCTTTCCAAGCAGTTGCAAGACGTTTACCGTGCCGAATATGTTAGGAAAGCGGTGTCCGGGATGCGGCTGGAACTCATGTAAAGGAGATTGCTTTGGATACTTCTCATTTTTCCGGGCATCTTCAGCAGGCTGTCAGCCTTGCAGAGGAGGCCGCAAAACATTATCACACAAATTATATCGGAACGGAGCATGTTTTGCTTTCAATGATGTGTGTCACGGAGAGTACGGCGAGCCGACTACTCATCGCTGCGGGCGCAAGCATTGAAAAATACCGTGAAGTTTTTCGGCGGAATCTTGATCATGACTCACCCGTCTATGGGTTTACTCCACGAACGAAACAGGTATTCGATCTGGCCCGCGAATATGCGCTCAATGAGAGTGAGGCAATCGATGCCATTACGGGGACAGAGCATGTTCTGCTTGCCATTCTCACCCGCGATGAGTGTTTTGCTGCGCGGATGTTGGAGAGCATCGGCGTCGATCTTTCTGAACTCATCCGGAGTACGGAAGCTTTTATCGATCACGTTGTCGAGCGGAACGATGAAGAAATGCGGCCGCAACCGAGTGCTGTTTCGTACGGGACTTCGGAAACACTCAGCCCGGAACTGCTCGCGTACGGCGTCGATCTTACCCGTCGTGCCCGCGAGGGGAAAGTGGATCCCGTCATCGGAAGGCGCAAAGAGATCGAGAAGGTCGTACAGATCCTTTCGCGGCGTTCCAAGAACAATCCCGTGCTCATCGGTGAACCCGGCGTCGGCAAGAGCGCAGTCGTCGAAGGGCTTGCGCAGGCGATCGTATCCGGGAGCGTACCCGAACTTTTGCGCGGAAAAACTGTTTTTTCGCTCGACCTTTCGGGCCTGGTTGCCGGTACGCGGTACCGCGGCGACTTTGAAGAGCGTCTGAAAAAGATTATAGACAAGATCACGAGCAACCGGGATATTATTCTCTTCATCGATGAGATCCACATGATTGTCGGGGCAGGAAGCTCCTCTGAAAATACGATGGATGCGTCCAACATCTTAAAGCCCATGCTTGCGCGCGGGGAACTGCAAACGGTTGGCGCGACTACGCTGGAAGAGTACAGAAAATACATCGAAAAAGATGCGGCGCTCGAACGGCGTTTTACGCCTGTCATCGTCTCTGAGCCAAACATCGAGGACTCGATCTCCATTCTGCGCGGCATCAAAGATAAGTATGAAGCACATCACAATGTCGTGATTACGGATTCTGCGATCGAGGCAGCGGTGCGGCTTTCCGACCGTTATATCACAGACCGTTTTTTGCCCGACAAGGCGATCGACCTCATTGATGAGGCTGCAAGTAAAGCGCGGCTGGATGCCTATACGGGACCGGAAGAGTTTCGTGCCGGAGAGGAATCGCTTGCGCGGCTCAGGGCCGACCGCGAGAAGGCGGCAAAGTGGAACGATGCCGCACGCGTGGCAAGATTGGATCGTGAGATCGAGACGTTGACCAAGGATCTTGCTGCCCGTCGGGATCAGTGGAATTCCGAGCGCAGTGCGGCACGTCTTTCTATCGGAGCGGAAGAGGTCGCCGCGATCGTAAGCGGCTGGACAGGAGTGCCGGTCAACAAACTCACGGAAGCGGAGAGTGAACGTCTCATGCATCTCGAAGAGGAACTGCATCGCCGCATCGTTGGTCAGGAGGAGGCGGTCGTTGCCGTCGCGAAAGCCATACGCCGTGCGCGTGCGGGGCTGAAAGATGCGGGAAAACCCATTGGTTCCTTTATTTTTGTAGGTCCGACGGGCGTGGGAAAGACCGATCTTTCCAAGGCACTTGCCGAGAGTATGTTCGGCGATGAGAAGATGCTCGTGCGGTTGGATATGTCCGAATATATGGAGAAGAATTCTGTCTCCAAGCTTATCGGCGCGCCTCCGGGATACGTCGGCTTTGACGAGGGGGGCGGACAGCTCACAGAGCGCATCCGCCGCCAGCCCTATTCTGTCGTATTGTTTGACGAAATTGAAAAGGCGCATCCGGACGTATTCAATCTGCTGCTGCAGATCCTCGACGACGGCAGGCTGACGGACAGCCGCGGCAGGGTGGTGTCCTTCAAGAACACCGTCATCATTCTGACCAGCAACGTCGGCGCGCACGAGGTCAGGGAGGCTGCGCCCCTCGGGTTCTCGCAGGTGAGTAAGGAAAGCGCATACGACAATATGAAGGAGCGCATCGAGGAGGCGCTCAAACGTCAGTTCAAGCCGGAATTTCTCAATCGACTGGATGACGTTATCGTCTTTCACAAGCTCTCGCGCGAGGACGCGGCGCTCATTTGCGAACGAATCGTCTCCTCACTGCAAAAGCGCCTGAAAGCGCGGGAGATCGAGCTGGAAGTACGCCCCGCGGCGCTTGAGAAGCTCGTGGACGAGGGCTACAGCGAGGAGTTCGGCGCGCGTCCGTTAAAGCGCGTCGTGCGGCGGCGCATCGAGGATCGGCTGTCCGAGGAGATCCTGCAGGGCAGAGTGGGCGGCGGCAGTTCGGTCGCCGTGGACGTTGAAAACGGCGAATTTGTCTTCCGTTCCGTCTAACAGACAGAACGTGGGAAGAATGCCGACGCATCGGACAGAATGCGGCGTCATGAAATTGGATAAAATACAGCGCGCCCCGAAAGCTAAACGGCTTTCGGGGCGCGCTGTTTGATGATAATGTGCGATTGCATTTGCTTGGCAAGCATCGCCAAATGTCATCGCAAGAATGCCGCCATCATCTCGCAGGCGCGCGGCAGGAACAGCCCCGCTGCGGCGGCAGTCTCCTCGTCGTAGCGTGCCGCGCCCTCTTTTTCCTCGTAGCTGCGGTATAAAAGGAAGGGGACGGGGTCGGCGGTGTGTGTCTTTAAGGCGATGGGCGTGGGATGGTCGGGGCAGATGAGCAAGGAGAACTGCTCGCCCGCGGCGCGCAGCCGCTCGCAGACCGTTTTGACGACGCCGTCGATCTGCTCGATGGAATAGATCTTCTTTTCAGCGTCGCCGTGGTGCCCGCACTCGTCGGGCGCTTCCATATGCACATACACAAAGTCCAGTCCTTCCAGCAGCGCGTCGACGCAGGCATTTGCCTTGCCCTGAAAGTTGGTGTCCCAGTTGCCCGTTGCGCCCGCGACGTCAATGACCTGAAGTCCCGCTAAAATGCCGATGCCCTTGACGAGGTCGACCGCCGAGATGACGCCGCCTTTTTTCTGATGCAGCGCTTCAAATGCGGGCAGCGCGGGTTTGGTGCCCTCGCCCCAGAACCAGACGGCATTGGCGGGGTTCTTGCCCTGCGCGCGCCGCTTTTGGTTGACGGGGTGGTCTTTGAGGATGTCCCATGAACGCTTCATCATGGCAAGCAGCGCCTCGCTCCCTTCGCCCGCAGGCAGATAGGGACCGATCTTCCGATCGGAAATGTCGTGCGGGGGCGTGAGCGTGCGCCCCATCCTGCCGCCTTCCTCGACGAGGCAATGTCGGTAGGAGATGCCCGCATGCAGCGTAAAACGGGAGCCGTCGAACTGCTTTTTCAGCGCTGCGATCAGCTCTTTTGCCTCCTCCGTGGAGATCTCGCCCGCGGAGTAGTCCAGCATGGTCTTTTGTTCGAACGGCTCTTCCTCGGAGAGGGTGACGAGGTTGCAGCGCAGCGTGACGTCGGTGTCTTTTAAGGGAATGCCGATGGACGCCGCCTCCAGGGGGGAGCGCCCCGTATAATAGAGGGCGGGGTCATAGCCGAGCACGGAGAGGTTGGCGACGTCGCTGCCCGGGGCAAAGCCCGTGGGTACGGTGCGCATGAGTCCTTGCGTGCTTTTTTTTGCAAGCGCGTCGATATAGGGCTTGCGGGCGAGTTGCAGGCAGGTCTTGTTGTCCCGCTCGGACAGGGGATAGCCCGCCATGCCGTCGCCCAGGATGACAACGTATTTCATAGAGTCTCCTTAGTCATTTAAGTTCCAGTCGATGGGTGTGATGCCGTGCGCCGTGAGATAGGCGTTTGTCTTGGAGAAATGCCGGCATCCGAAAAACCCATTGTATGCGGAGAGGGGGGAGGGGTGTGCGCACTCTAAAACGAGGTGCTTGCTCGTATCGATGAGCGCCTTTTTCCTGCGCGCGTTGCCGCCCCAGAGGAGAAAGACGAGGCACTCTTTTTGCGCGCTTAAAATGGAGATGACAGCGTCGGTGAACCAGCTCCAGCCGCAGCCCGCGTGCGAGTTCGCCTGATGCGCCCGCACGGTGAGCGCCGTGTTGAGGAGCAGCACGCCCTCCTTCGCCCACTTGGTGAGATTCCCCGACTTGGGCGGTAGATAGCCTAAATCGTCATGCAATTCCTTGAACATGTTCTCCAGCGACGGGGGCTTGGGGACGCCGTCCTGCACGGAAAAGCACAGCCCGTGTGCCTGCCCCTCGTTGTGGTAGGGATCCTGCCCCAGCAGCACTGCCTTGACGTTTGCAAAGGGCGTATAGCGAAAGCAGTTGTAGATGTCGTACATATCGGGGTAGACGATATGTTGGCGGTATTCTTCGATGAGGAATGCCCGTATTTTTTTGTAGCGCTCGTCCGCAAAGAGGGGCGCGAGCGGCTCTTTCCAGTCCCCGAGGTCGATCATAGCGCCTCCAGTACGGTAAGATACGCCGCAAGCTCTCTCTTTGCTTCGGGCAGATCGTGCTCTAAGTAGTTGCCGCACTCCTCGCGCTTTGCGCCGGGAACTTCCTCTAAGGCGAGCGCGGCGGGAATACATTCTTTCAGCAGCGAAAGGATCTCGTCATAGGAGAGACGCAGGGTCAGAAGATAGAACCCTGTGCGGCAGCCCATGGGACCGAAATAGACGATGTTGTCCTTTTCGCGGCTGTTTCGAAGAACGGTTGCCAGCAAGTGTTCGATCGTATGCAGCGCCTTGGGCGTGATATAGTCGCCCGCGTTGGGCTTTTTGAAGCGCAGATCGAATGTCGTAATGCCGTTTGCGTCCGTCTGCGCGTGCAGCCCCACGGCGAGCGTATCGTGATTTTTCTGAAAAGATGGAATTTTTTCCATGGCTGTACCCGTATTGTGCGGCAAATTCACCGCGTTCAGTCCAAAGCGGCGAAGATCTCGCCCATGTACGCCTTTAAATTGAGCGCCGCGCGCGCAAGATTTTTTTCAAATTGTTCGGTCGTGCTGCCCGCCCCGTAAATATCGGAGATCGCCTTGACCGAGACGCAGGGCACGCCCGCATATTTGCAGACCTGCGCGATCGCCGCGCCCTCCATGTCGCGGATGTGCGCGCCCAGGCGGATGAGCAGGTCGTGATCGACGGGGGAATCGTTGAACCGATCGCCGCTTCCCAGGGCGCGGCGGGGGAAATCGAGCGCCGCGGGGGTGTATAGGGGCAGGAAGTTCTCCGTTTCGCCGTCCAGGGTCCCGATCTCGCCGCCCTCCAGCTGCGTGATATCGAAGTCATACTGTACCGCCTTGTCGATGAGATAGACTTCGGTGAGCTCGGTGTTGTGATCGAGTCCGCCCGCAACGCCGAAATTGAGGACGATATCCGCGCCCTTTTCGAGCACCGCACATGTTCCGACGGCGGCATTGACCTTGCCCACGCCGCACACGCACAGCGCGACGTCCTTGCCGAACGCTTTGCCCAGGTACACGGGCTTGCCGTGTACGGTGAGAAGATTTTCCATGTCCATCCGGTCGAGGAGGGCAGATGCCTCCGAATCCAGTGCAATGACTGCTCCGATCATATGAATAAGGCTCCTTCAGATTGTTTGAAACAATTATATCAATTTTTTCCCCGTTTTGCAACGGTATCGTATGGATTTTTCTGCGAACGGCCATAAAAGGCACAAGGAGGATGTTATGAACCCATTTGAATTGAAGCCGCAAAAGGCAGACAAGATTTTCACCGACTGGAAAAAGGTACTCGTCAAGCCGTACGATAAGCACACCGTCGACCCATACACCCGTCTGCGCGTCATTTTGATGTCGGGCACGGAGTTTGAGTCCGTCCGCTGCACGCACGCGATGACCCGTCAATGCCCCAACAACGATGTGCGCCGCCGCCTCGCCTACATGCGCCGCGGCGAACAGCTCCAGCAAAAGCGCGTCGCTTCCCTGAAGCCGTCCGACGAGACCATTCTGGAACATACGATCGGCTATGAACAGCTCGCGGTCGACCTGACCGCCAACCTCGCGCTGAGCGAAAAGAACAGCTATGTCAAACAGCAGCTCGATTTCGCGCTTTTAGAGGACTTCGACCACCTCTACCGCTATGCCGACCTCATGGAACTGGAAAAGGGCGGCGATCCCGCGCGGCTGGTCGGCGACTATACCGAGATCATGCCGGGCCGCCCCACCGTGGCGGAGTACCGTCACCCGTACGACGACGTCAACTTCTATATCAACGGCTATCTCAACGACCTCAAGACCAAGCTGAATATCAATATCATCACGGCGGCAGAACAGCAGACGATGAACTTCTATATGAACGTCGGCAACCTCTACGCCTCGCCGCTCGGACGGCAGCTGTATAACGAGATCGCGATGATCGAGGAACAGCACGTCACGGGTTACGGCTGCCTGAAGGATCCCTGCATGACGGACTGGGAGCGCCTGCTCATGAACGAGTATACGGAATGCTATCTCTACTATTCCTGCTATGAGGACGAGACGGACGCTCGCATCAAGAAGATCTGGGAGATGCACTTTGAGGAGGAAGTCGCGCACCTGCACGAGGCGGCGGAGCTTCTGCACACCTACGGCGGCAAGGTCTGGCAGCAGGTCCTGCCCGAGGGCGGCGCGTTCCCCGAACTTCTGAAGTTCCGTTCGCAGAAGGAGTATATCCGCAATATTTTAAAGACGGTGCGCCTGACGGGCGTCGAGGAGGGGTTCGAGGAACTGGAAAAACTGCCCGATTCCTTCCGCTACTTTTCCTACAATGCGCGCATTCACGGCAGCGTACAGCAGGCGGGGACGCACACGGTCATCGAAAAGGCGATCGCGCACCTCGGCGAAGATTACCGCATCCAGGACAAGGAGCACCCCGTCCGCGCCCTTGCCGACAGAACGCGCGACAACACCGAGACGGGAAGGGTGAAAGGGGCATGAAAAAGTTCACGCGAATCTTTTCGCAAAGGCGAAAATCTTCGCCGTGATTTTTAGAGAAAACGCCGCCGCGACGAGGCTACGGCTCGTTTTCTCTCTGCGGGCGAATTTTCGGGGCTTTCCATTTTACTTCGCCCGCATTCACTCTTTCCCCTAAGCGCTTGCGCGCAAATTGAGTACCGCTGCGGAAAGGCGCGACTTTCCTTGCGGCGTTATAATAGCAAAAGGCAAAGCCTCCCCTGAAAATTGAAAAATCATTTTACTTGCCAAAAATGTTTTCGAAGAAAAGATTTTGGCAAAATAGCATCACCCCCGCGGCATTTTGCGCCGCGGGGGTGACTCGTAAAGAATCAGATCGTATGAACATTATAAGGGAGTGTAGGGCGTCAGCGTCAATGGAATAAAAATAGAAGCGTCATAGAAACTTCAGAATTGGGTTGCGCGCTGTAGTTGAAGTTCACTTTCCTCATGGGCATAAACAATTATATACAGCGTTTCGTTTTCCCGCAGCGAAAAGCTCTTGGCGGAAGCGTCGATCAGCGGCGCTTCATCGGCGGAGAAAGAGATCTGGTCTGTCAATTCCGGCACGGCACCGTGCTCGTTCCGATAATAGATCGTCCCGACCCGAAGCGTGCGATCGGCGGAAATGGTGATTTGCTCGTCTTGCCCGAGCGCGCCCGAATGTTCTGCCCGCAACAGCGTCCAACCCTTGGCGAGAGATACGGTCTGCGGCTCATCGGACGCGGAAATCGCGGAAGTCTCTTCCATTTGGAATTGCGTGTCTGTCTCCGCCGTGCTGCGCATGAGCAAGTAACGCGCGTTGTACGAAGCAGCATCGCCGTATTTGACGCCCGGGAAAACGCGGTATGTCCATGCGGATTCTTGCCATCCTCCAAGATACAGCGGAGAGGAGGAAACCTGAAACTGCGCGTTTTCTACGGTATAGATCCGTTGATTTTCCGCGTCGCAGGACAGATCCGCCGCAAATAGCATCATGCCCCGGGGAAGGACCGGATGTTCCGTCTTTGCATATTCCAAGAAATCGTAAAGGTACAGTTCCAGGGAAAAGAGATTCGCGTTTCCGTCGTCGATCTCTTCTCTGGTGGCAACGGTCAGTTCATAGGAACATTCTGCGCGGAACAGGTGCTCTCCTTCGACGGGCGTCCGTTCGCCCGACGGAAGTACTTCATGGGCGCGCAGAAGAACGCAGTCCCCGTCCGTTTGTATCCTGCCGTAGAACGTTGTGGTGGGCACGATCGTAACGTGGATCTGTTCGGCGGTATAATAGCCCTGCCAGGAATACCAATGCGGGTCTTGCCACGGATCAAAATCCCGAAAATACAGCGTCACGGAAGGGTAGTCGAGTTCGATGATTGTACCTGCGTTTTTCGTAGGGCTTTGATACCGTCCGGAACCGACGGGCACGATCTGAAGATAGAACGTGTCGTCTGTCTCCATTCCGCGGCCGATCTCCGTCCAGTTAAGGGTTGTCGTCGTGTATAATTTTCTGTTGACATAGACCTGATATTCCGTCGCATGGGGGACAGGCTCCCAGCTTGCAATGCGCTGTTCGGTGTCGTAGTCGATATCGTGGACTGCATCAAGTTCGATGGGGGAAGTCAGGTGGATTGTTATGCCGCAGGCGCAGAGCAGGACGGCAAGCCCCGCCAAAAGAAGAACGAACGCGGTATTTCTGCGCATGGTCCGCGCGGGGAAGCAGAGCGCCGTTTCGCGGATGCTGGCGGCGGGGTCGGGAATGACGTCGGCAAAGTCGCGGCCCGCGCCCTGTGCCTCGGCGAGCATGGAAAAGACGTCCCCGAGCGTCTCGTTGATCTCGTCCTTTCCCTTGCAGCAGTCGAGAAGGGTCGCTTTCAGCCGCCGCGCATACCTGCGGTATTCGCCGCGCAAAGATTTATAGAGTTTGTGATTGCGTTTGTCAAGCATGGTCGTCCTCCTTTCGGGAAAATACGTTCGCAATACTTTGGGAAAGTTCCTGCCACTGCGCAAAAAATGTGTCGAGTTTTTGCCTGCCCGCCTCGGAGAGTTTGTAGTACTTTTTGGGCGGACCGTTGGGGCTGGGCTGGCGGGCGACGATAAAACAGCCATCCCTTTCCAGCCGCAGCAGCATGGGATAGAGTGTGCCTTCGGAAAAGTCGGAAAATCCGCACCCGCGCATGCGCTCCACGATCTCCGCAGAGAAGAGGAAGTCGCCCTCCAGCAGCTTGAGGACGCACCCTTCCAGCACGCCCTTATTGAGTTGTGCGTCCGTGCCCATAGGCGCCCTCCCCTGGTTACTTGCAATGCAAGGAACTGATTTTATGCTATCACGCATTTGTAAGTCTGTCAAGCGTTTGGGGAAAATTTTTCAAAGAAATTTTTGGCGGGAAAGAATCGCGGGCGGCGGGCTCTGACCGCGTGGTACAAAAAAAGGGGGACGTATGGCAAAAAAGCCCTGCGGCGCAGTTGCGCCGCAGGGCGAATGGGGGCCGGTGGTGCGGGGGGCCGAGGCGGGGCGTGGCGGGGGCGAAATTGTTTTTAAAATAAAAATTCAAGCAACAAGCGGGCGTGAGGGGGGGGGGGGC